>OBLI01000939.1_pt1 | contig 30214 bp, 23 predicted proteins | sample 1519701 | NCBI WGS metagenome assembly OBLI01 (sample SAMEA3663005, study PRJEB22513) | pig gut metagenome | biome: pig gut; feature: pig-associated habitat; material: faeces | place: France | collected 2012 | reverse complement strand
ATGACAATGGCGTGTTCAACTTTGAGGGCGGTTGCTATGCGAAGGTTATCAACTTGAGCAAGGAGAACGAGCCGGACATCTACAACGCTATCAAGCGCAACGCTTTGTTAGAGAATGTAACTGTAGCTGCTGACGGTAAGATCGACTTCAACGATAAGAGCGTGACAGAGAATACACGTGTATCTTATCCGATCGACCACATCAACAACATCCAGCCGGGTTCTTCTGCACCTGCAGCAAAGAATGTGATCTTCTTGTCTGCTGATGCATTCGGCGTATTGCCTCCGGTATCTATTTTGACTCCGGAGCAGACTCAGTACTACTTCCTCTCTGGCTTCACGGCTAAGTTGGCAGGTACAGAGCGCGGTATCACGGAGCCGACTCCGACATTCTCTGCTTGCTTCGGTCAGGCATTCTTGGAGTTGCACCCGACGAAGTACGCTGAGGAGTTGGTTAAGAAGATGCAGAAGAGCGGCGCTAAGGCATACTTGGTGAACACAGGTTGGAACGGTACAGGCAAGCGTATCTCTATTCCTGATACTCGTGGTATCATCGACGCTATCCTCGATGGTTCTATCTTGAAGGCTGAGACGAAGAAGATCCCGATGTTCGACTTCGAGGTTCCGACTTCTTTGCCTAACGTTAACCCGGCTATCTTGGATCCGCGTGACACTTACGCTGACGCAAGCATCTGGGAGGAGAAGGCTAAGGATTTGGCTGGCCGCTTCATCAAGAACTTCGCTAAATATACAGGCAACGAGGCTGGTAAGGCTTTGGTTGCAGCTGGTCCGAAGTTGTAATCAACGATTGCGAAAGCATTATAAAAAGCGTCAGATGATTCATCTGACGCTTTTTTTATGCCTTTCCTCTTAATATTTAGATTAAATATTAAATATGTGAAAAAATATGCCTACCTTTAGCCCGAATCTGTGAGATGGAGTAGATTATGTATAAAAATTGGATATATATAGTTGGTTGGATGCTTTGCTTGGCAGCCTGCAGCAAAGATTACACCTATCGGATTGAGGGTAAATTGAGCCACTTGACCGAGCCGACAGTATATGCAGTTTTTGAGAATGAGCAGGAGAAGAAGGTTGATACCCTTCTTTGCGCTGACAATGGCACGTTTGAATTGGAAGAGCAAATAGATGGTTTCCATTCTGTTACGCTTTTCTTTGAAGGCAGATCACGCTGGGTGACCGCTTATTTGGAGCCAGGAACGACCGTTTCCATTGAGGGGGATGCGCAGTCTCCTCTTTTGCTACAGGTGAAAGGAGGTAAGATCAATGACCGGTTAGCTGCATTCAAGAAGAAGCAGGCAGATCTGTTCAATGAGATGAGCACGCTTACCCAACAGTTGGGAGAGAAAGCAAATACGGTGGAGCAGACAGATGCTGCCGCTCGGCTGGCAGATGTGAATTTGCGTCTTTCAGAGGAGGCCGCAGCTTATGTGAAAGCTCATCCGGATGAGGAGGCTTCGGTTGTGCTCATTCAGACTTTCTTTGCGGATCCGGATGACACTCGAAAGATAGATGAACTTTTGGCATTGCTTGATCCTCGATTGAATGATTTTTATTTGGTGAGGGAGTTGGAGCAATTTAGCATTCGTTCTCAACGTATAGCACTGGAGGCCGAGGCTCCCGATTTTACGGTGAAGAATATCTATGGCAAGTCGATGAGTTTGGATTCGTTTGCCAATCGGTATTTACTATTGGCTTTCACGGCTCCATGGTGTGACATGTGCCAGACGGAGGATCTCTCGTTGGATGAGGTGGCTATGCGCTATTCTACAGATCAATTAGCTATCTTATTGGTCAGCTTGGATGACCAGCCAGCCAGTGTGCGTGAGAGTGTGGCCAAGGATAGTATTCCCTGGAATGTGGTGACAGATTCAGCAGGTCAGGCCATGCAACTGATTGATTTGTATAATGTCAGTGTATTGCCTCGTTGTTTCTTGATTGATGAGGAGAAGCGGATCATTATGAAAACCGATAACGAGGTGGAGATCCGTCAGACCTTGGAAAGATTGATTGCGGAATAGAGTAGTATTCAATGGAGATTGTTTAGGCGATCTCTTTGATTACGAACCATATAATTACTTAAAATACTTAACTATGTTAGTCAAAGTGTATGCTGCTGCTGTGCAAGGCGTTTCGGCGACGATTGTGACCATTGAGGTTAATTGTTCGAAAGGTATCCAATTCTTTTTAGTGGGGTTGCCCGATGTGGCTGTGCGGGAGAGTCACGAACGTATTCTTTCTGCTTTGGAAGTTTGTGGCATTAAGTTTCCTCGTATGCGCATCGTCATCAATATGTCTCCAGCAGATATACGGAAGGAGGGTACTGCCTATGATCTACCTTTGGCAATCGGCATCTTGGCGGGATCGGGTGTGTTAGATACCAGTCGATTAGCCGATTACATGATGATGGGTGAATTGTCGTTGGATGGTTCGTTGCTACCGATCCGAGGGGCCTTGCCGATAGCGATTAAGGCAAGAGAGGTGGGCTTTAAGGGATTGATCGTGCCGAAAGCCAACGTGATGGAAGCAGCTGTGGTAAATAAGTTGGAAGTGTATGGAGCCTCACGCATTCAAGAAGTTATAGCTTTTATGAAAGGAGAAGATGCGCTGCAACCTACGGTGATTGATACCCGAAAAGAGTTTTATGATCGCCAACAGTTTTTTGATTGTGATTTCAGCGATGTGCGAGGGCAGGAGAATGTAAAGCGTGCTTTAGAGGTGGCGGCAGCAGGTGGTCATAATCTGATTATGGTAGGCCCTCCCGGGAGTGGCAAATCCATGTTGGCTAAACGTTTGCCTACCATCTTGCCACCTTTTACCCTGCAAGAGTCGTTAGAAACCACGAAGATCCATTCTGTGGCAGGGAAACTGGGCGATGGCACCTCGTTGATGGTACAACGCCCGTTCCGATCGCCCCATCATACGATTTCTAATGTGGCCATTGTCGGGGGAGGAACCTATCCTATGCCGGGAGAGATTAGCCTGGCGCATAACGGTGTTCTGTTCCTCGATGAATTACCTGAGTTTAATCGCAGCGTATTGGAGGTCATGCGCCAGCCTTTAGAGGATCGAACCATCCATATCTCACGTGCTCGCTTGTCGGTAGATTATCCAGCCAGTTTTATGCTGATCGCCTCCATGAACCCTTGTCCATGTGGTTATTACAATCATCCGACACGACCCTGTCTCTGTGCGCCTGGAGCCGTGCAGCGTTATATGAATCGCATCTCAGGCCCATTGCTGGATCGCATTGACATTCAGGTGGAAATCGTACCTGTACCCTTTGAGAAAATCTCAGATTCGGTTCCCGCTGAATCCAGTTTGGTGATTCGGGAGCGGGTTGTGAAGGCCAGAGCCATTCAAGAGAGACGTTTCGCCGCCTATGAAGGGATACACTGCAATGCGCAAATGACCTCTAAACTGCTCCACCAGTTTGCCATACCTGATGCGGCTGGATTGCAAATATTGAAGCGGGCGATGGATAAACTTAGCCTGTCCGGCCGTGCCTATGATCGAATATTGAAAGTCGCACGAACCATTGCCGATTTAGAAAATTCCGAAAAGGTTGAGGTTCCACATTTAGCTGAAGCCATCCAATACCGTAGCCTCGACCGGGAGAATTGGGGGATGTGAGAAACATGCCCGTATCATCCAATCCATTTCGTCCCCCAAGTCAGAGCCATTCAAGCAATGGATGGCACATGTTGCGTCAGAACACACCAATGCAATTTCTTTACAGGATAAAGCTGGACATTATGGTGGTACGTAGGCTCATAAAGATGTTGCTTTTGAGTTTGCATGTGGGCTCTCTAAACTTGTCGGGGTGCTTGACGGGGTACTTGTCGGGGTGGAGATGTGCAATGTGTTCATTCCTTATTCAGACTAAAGGTTCGTCATTGCTAATGTAAGGGGCGTATCATTACTAATGTAAGGGGTTCGTCATTACTAATGTAGTTGGTACATTATTACTAATCACACCCATTCGAACCCCTAAGTTAATTCTTGCGCTATTTTCGAAGGAAATAGGTATATTTTACCAATATAGCCTACAATCTTGTGTATAAACGAAAATAGTTCTTATTTTGCATGAAGTAACGGTGACCAAAATTGAGAGAACGTATGAGCATAATAAGTGAAATTAATAGTCTTTTTCGTCAGGTTTTTGCGAATCCACAGACGTTTAACCATGCTGAGATAGTTTCTGATATTGACAGCGAAGTTAGTGAGATAGTACGCCAAAAGCTTCCTGCTGCATTTAAGCAATTCTTAGGAGATAAATCTAACCAGTATGTGATTAAAGGTTCGGTAGGAGTGGGAAGGGCGACAAAAACGCCTTGGATTGCTATTATGGATAAAGATATAACCGATTCAACCCGTAGGGGCATTTATATCGCTTTCCTATTCTCCTCAGATTATGAGCATGTTTATTTAACATTCATGCAAGGGACCACTGTCCCAGATCAATTTGGCCCCAGAATGGGAAAAAAGGAGATAGCAAAGAACACACAAGCCATAAGGAATCTTCTGCATGAAAGCAATGGACTATTAAAACAAGATGACAAGGCAGATATTGCAGATGAAAGGTATAGAATTGGAGCCGTTTACTATTCATTATGGGATACAGAGAATGAAGCTAATGGGCTTGCTCTTCTAAGGCTTTATTTTGCTATGTATTACAAATATAAAGAAGCAAATTTATTAGGAAAAACAGCCATGCAAACAGAGATCATTGCCAAAAAAGATAAACAAGAGATCAACGTAAAATATCGTCCCTATCTCACCGCCATTAAGTCGAAGCCCTTCTTGTTGCTGGCTGGCATTTCGGGAACGGGAAAGAGCCGTATCGTTAGGGAGTTGGCTCGTGCTTGCTGGGAGACAGGTTCGGAAGAATATAAAGCGCAGAAGCCAAAGAATTTTGAGATGGTGCAGGTAAAGCCAAACTGGCATGATTCAGGTGAGCTGATAGGTTATGCAAGCCGTGTGAGTGGAAAGGCGGAGTTTGTGGCTGGCGACTTCCTGAAGTTCGTGGCAAGGGCATGGGAAGACCTCGAAACACCTTATTTCTTGTGTCTTGACGAGATGAACCTTGCACCCGTAGAACAGTATTTTGCCGAATACCTTAGCGTAGTGGAGTCTCGAAAGAGGAATGACGACGGGATGGTTGTGACAGACCCCATACTGAAAAAAGCGAATGAGGAATGGTACTTCAACCTTACTGCCTCATTGACATCGGATGAAGAGATACGTAAACAGTTTAATGATGAAGGTATCTCTTTGCCACAAAACCTTATCGTGGTGGGCACAGTCAATATGGACGAGACAACCTTCTCTTTCTCGCGTAAGGTACTTGACCGTGCCATGACCATCGAGATGAACGAGGTGGATTTATATGGAGGTCTGATAGACAGGCACGAAAGAATCGGGAAGATTGGAAACAATGAGCTGGTGGGCACCGCTGTGGAAGGAGTGGACGTATATAGCGATAACAAGGATGTTTGTGACATAGCTATCGGTTATCTTACTAAACTTAACGAAATATTGGAAGGCACACCGTTCAAGGTGGCCTACCGCACACGCAACGAGTTCCTGCTCTATGTGGTGAACAATCTACCATATAACAAAAATGCGGACGGTAATGAACTTCCGCAAGGCTACGTCATAGCCAGAGCTTTGGATGAGATAACGAGCATGAAGATTCTTTCTCGCATTGAGGGTGATGACACCAAGGTAAAGGAAAGTCTGCTTGACAATCTGATGAATGCTATCAAGGTGGGACTGAGTAAAATAGCGGGTGAGGAGAATCCTGTGGAATCCGTTTCAATAGCCAAGTTGAAGGAAATGAAGGATAGACTCAATTCGGGTTATACAAGTTTCTGGAGTTAATGGATGTATATATCAGAAAACATAATACCACATTTATACATCCCGAATTCGGTGTAATTAGAATTTGAATTATGGCAAAAATAAAGGTACAAGATACAGAAGTAACCGTTACAAGCATTAATGGAGAAGATTATATCTGCTTGACAGATATGATAAGGGCAAAAGATGGCGATTTCTTTGTAACAGATTGGCTTCGCAATAGAAATACACTTGAGTTCATCGGAATATGGGAAAAAGTCTATAACCCCTCTTTTAATTATGGCGAATTCGCCACAATTAAAAGTCAGGCTGGTCTTAATAGGTTCTAAAGTAATGTGACACAGTTATGGAACTCCTGACCATACAACACGCAGACTTCACGATGACTATCGAGTGCGGTAAGTTCGATAGCATCTGGACGAAAGCCAAGAATAACATCGGAGAGCATGCTTTGCATTCCACTTATTCTTGGACAGAGGGTGTGGTGTCTGTAACTTTGAATACGGACGAGGGTGAAAGGCCAATAGAGAAAGGTGAAACGGCATCAGCCATTTTCTTCGACAATGCCGACTATCCGATATGGGTGGAGTTTGCCGACTACGTGAAGGATGCACAGTTTGGCTCGGAGCTGCAAGGAGATAATGAGCGGTTTACTTTCCGCAGACACATACTGGCGGGTTTTCTTAACTATGGCAACGAAATAGGAAAGAGCGAGATACTCCTTATATATGAGACAAAAGAGGGAACAAAACGCTTTACTTTTTCTTTTGAGGTATTGAGTACAAAACTCAATTATCATGAGCATTGGCGACGCATCATCGAGGACATTGAGGCAGAATACCGCATGTTGTCCTTGGATTACATGCGAAGGACATTTCATGGTTTTTCACCCGATCAAAACGGAAAGACCCCCGAGATAGTATGGTGGAGCGTATTTGCCAGCGAACAGGAAAAGTTCGTACGTGCGTGTAAGAATATCATCGAACGTCCACGTCACAGGTTGCACGGAAGAGAGAGCTATAGACGTGCTGATCAACTGAAGATTGTGCCTCGTGAGATTGAGAATACACTTGCTGAACATCGGAACGAAAACGGACATCTTTATAGGGTAGAAGAACAGATACAAACCAACGACACGCAGGAAAACCGATTTCTGAAATTCGCCCTCAGTCAGATAACATCCAAATATGATGCCTTGAAGCAGCGAATCGAAAATCTGAACAACGTATCGGAGGTGAAAAAGCAAGAAATGCGCAATATGCTATCAACCTTACAGCATCTGCAGCGCAATCCGTTTTTCCGTTCAGTGGGCAGATACAAGGGTATGAGTCAGGAAAGCTTGGTACTGCACAAGGCAACAGGTTATAGTCAGGTGTATCGCACTTGGAACTTACTAAGACGTGGTTATTCACTATATGATGGTATGTACAGACTTCAGACGAAGGACATCGCTACTCTATACGAGATCTGGTGTTTCATTGAGGTAAGCCATATTGTAAAAGAAAAGCTGCAACTTTCGGATACGGATGTAGATCATCGCAACCGCATGGAGATGAACGGTTTGTTCACTTGGGAACTGGGCAAGGGTGAACATTCACGCATACTCTTCAAAAAAGACAACGTGGAATTAGCAGAATTAGTCTATAATCCCAAAAACACTGAACGTGAAAACTCAGATATGGGAATGAAAGGCCTTGTGGTGCGCACTGTGCCACAAAAACCAGACATTGTCTTACAGCTAACCAAGAATGATATGAGTAAAGGCATGAAGATGACGTACCTGTTTGATGCCAAATACCGCATAGCAGACAGGCAAAATGGTGTTGATACTCCACCTGACGATGCAATCAATCAAATGCACCGCTATCGTGATGCCATCTACTACCAAGAACATGATGAAAACACGTTGAAAAAGGAAGTGATAGGTGGATATATACTTTTCCCGGGAGATGGCGAGCCTGCTGATGTGGAAATGGCGAGATTCCATAAGAGCATCGAGGAGGTGAATATCGGGGCGTTTCCGTTGCGTCCTAAGGACAAGTGCAATCGTCAGCTATTAGAAGACTTTATCGAACAACTTATCAACAAAAAATCACAAGAGATAATCTTCAAAGTGATACCCCAAAAGGGAACATTTGTAGAAGTCGGTAACCGTGTACTCATTGGGCTTGTGACCAACAGTAGCCGAAAAGGCTATTTACAAAGTTTTAAGGATGGTAATGCCACCCTATACTACACTGGTCGCCATTTCCCAACAACTATCGCCTTACAAAACCTACATTACTTCATGCCGTACTTTAAAGGAGAAGGCATTCGTGATGCCTATGAGATAATGAGTGTTAGAACTATCACGTCAAAGGAAGTGAAGCAAATAGAGGGAGATGAAGATACCAATGACCTTCGTCTCGCCTTTGAACTGCGCTATTTCCGTAAACAATATGCCAGCATTCAACCTATCAATACAAGCAAAATGATAAACTACACGTTTATTGACACTACTTTTGAAGAGTTGGATAAGTTAGTTATTGTGGATCAATAATCGCATTAGTCGTTTACGATTCATTGCCGTTCAAAAATCGTTCATTCGATAGGTTCACCATCGTTCATGCGTCCTTAGGACGTACGTCCATAGGTGCCAAGGCCGTACGTGCATAGCCTCTCTGGTCGTACGAGCATAGAACCTATGAACGTAAGACTATGGAATGCCTCGAAGTACGGCTATAAGAGATAGTCTGTTAACACCTTATCGGCACGTTGTCAGTACCTCTTTTAGTGTATGTCAACTGGTACTGGAGTTTATATTGGCTGGTACTGGAGTGTTGAGTGACTGCTACCGCAGTGTATATTGACTTCTACTGATTACGATATGTAGAAGGAGCGGAATCATAGAAGGCAATAATGTACAGCGCATTTGGCTGATTCAGCAAAATGGTGTAGCTTTGCGGTATCTGACTGCTTGGAATGAAAGTACTGATTCTAAATACTTCGGAACGGACGGGTGGTGCGGCTGTGGCTGCCAATCGTCTGATGCATGCACTTTGTAAACAGGGTGTAGAGGCCAATATGTTGGTGCGTGATAAACAAAGTGAGGATGAACGAGTAATCTCGGTCAATCAGTCATGGTTCCAACGAAGATTGAACTTCTTGCGTTTTGTCTGGGAACGATTGGTGATTTTCCTTTGTAACAAGTTGAATCGCAAGGATCTGTTTCGGGTCTCGATTGCCAATACGGGTGTGAACTTAGCCGCTCATCCTTTGGAGAAAGAGGCGGATGTCATCCATCTGCATTGGATCAACCAAGGATTCCTCTCTTTGAAAGGGCTTCGCCAACTGATTGCTACAGGCAAGCCCATTGTTTGGACGTTGCATGATATGTGGCCAGCAACGGCGATATGCCATTACCCAGGAGATTGCACAAAATATCTGACAGCTTGTTCTCACTGCGCACTTTCTGTGCCGCATCCATTATGGGATTTAGCCGTCTCTACTTTCCGACAGAAGGGCAGAGTTGCTTTGAACTCGATTACTTTCGTGGGATGCAGTCAGTGGATTGCTCAAAAGGCAAAGCAGGGGAAATGGCTGCAATCAGCATCTTTTACATCCATACCGAATCCAATAGATGTGTCTATTTTTAAACCAGTGGAGAGAGTTGTCGCTCGTCGTCATTTTCATTTGGCAGAAGATAGACTTTTCGTGTTATTTGCTGCTGCTAAATTGTCGGAAATTCGAAAGGGAGCTACCTATTTTGTGGAGGCTTGTCAAGAGCTATACCCTATTTATGGCGATCGCATGGAAGTGTTGCTGATGGGTAATAGTGCGGACGAGCTGGAACAGCGTGTACCTTTCAAGGTAAATACTTTAGGTTATCTGTCTGATGCGCAAGAGATGGCGCTGGTCTATAATTGTGCGGATTTGTTTGCGATTCCCTCCTTAGAAGATAATCTGCCCAACACCATCATGGAAGCGATGGCTTGTGGCACACCTTGCGTAGGCTTCCAAACAGGGGGCATTCCAGAGATGATCGATCATGTGCAAAACGGGTATGTCGCCCATTACCAAGATGCAAAGGATTTGGCGAAAGGCATTCAATGGGTGATCAACTATCCGGATCCGGAGGCGTTGCGGCAAGCCTGCGTGGAGAAGGTGCGGACGCACTATGCGGAGGAGGTCGTGGCGCAGCAATATATCAAGTTGTATGAACAATTATTGAAGCGGTAGAGCATTTATGACACATTTACAACCAAAATTTTCTATCATCACCATCACTTATAATGCGGAACAATGGTTAGAGCGCACTATTTTGAGTGTGTTGAGCCAATCTTATCCAAATGTGGAATATATCGTGATTGATGGGGCTTCGACAGATCGAACCGTGGAGCTGATCAAGCAATATGAGGCGGGTATCAGCTATTGGGTGAGTGAGCCTGATCAAGGACTGTACGATGCGATGAACAAAGGTTTGCGAAAGGCAACGGGTGATTATGTTTGGTTCTTGAATGCGGGAGACACACTTTATACCGCAGATACCTTGCAAAGTGTGGTGGCATCTCTGAAAAAGAGCGTATCTTTGCCCGACGTGCTGTATGGGGAGACGCAGATCGTGGATGCACAAGGTAGGGCTTTGGGTATGCGCCGATTGAAAGCACCTCGTAAGCTAACATGGAAGCGTTTCCGAATGGGTATGTTGGTTTGCCATCAATCCTTTGTGGTGAAACGGAGCGTAGCGCCGGAATATGATACGACCTATCGCTGGGTGGCTGATTATGAGTGGTGTATTCGTTGCTTGAAACAGGCGAAACGAACCAAGCATACCCATCTGATCTTGTCCAACTATTTGGAGGAGGGTTTGAGCACAGCAAATAGAAAAGCCTCTCTGAAAGAACGTTATGCGGTGATGTGTCGTTATTATGGTACGTTGCCCACGATGCTCCTTCACGTATGGTTTGCGTTGCGCTTCTATACAGCGAAATGGATCAAAGGCAGAGTATAACGAAATAAATAGGATAAAGTAAGATATGAAAACTCTTTTAGTAAAATGGGGAAAACACCTGTTTGCCATTGTGATCTTTTTGGCGATGACGGTGGCTTATTTTTCTCCAGCGGTACTCGACGGCAAGATGATCCGTCAGGGTGATATGGAAAAGGCGGCTGGTATGGGTAGCAGCCAGATGGATCAGTATGCGAAAACAGCGCAGCCGGGTGAGTTCAGCGCTTGGTCGGATGCGATGTTTGGCGGTATGCCCTACGCCGGGGGTTATGGTAATCCGGCACCCGATTTGCCTGATTATAATTTGATCGAGACTCCTTTGAAGGGGATTGGCTATCTGAACGCAGGTATGGTATTTACCGGATTGATCTGCTTTTACATCTTGATGTGCGTGATGGGCATGAGCACTTGGTTAGCTATCGCCGGCTCGATCGCTTTTGCGTTAGCCTCTTACAATATTATTATTATTGAAGCGGGGCATATCACCAAAGCGTATGTGATTGCCTATATGCCGATTACCTTGGCAGGAATGGCGTTGTTGTTTAAGCGGAAATACCTTTGGGGAGCGGTGCTCTTCTTGCTGGGTGTGGCGCTATCGATTGGTAATGGACACATTCAGATTACTTACTATCTGATGTTGCTTTGTGTATTTATCTATTTAGGCTATTTAATCAGCTGTGTCAAAGGGAAGGCACTGAAAGAATTCGGATTAACAACCGCCATCATGATTGGATGCGTGGTGTTAGCGGTATTGCCCAATGCGCAAGGTATGTATTCTCAGTGGGATTTGGGTAAGAACTCTATTCGTGGTGCTACTGAATTGACCACTACAACCCCCTCTGGCGAGCAGATCTCCTCCGGTTTGGATAAGGATTATGCGTTCGCTTGGAGCTATGGCAAAAGTGAATTGCTCACGTTGTTGGTTCCTAATGCTTATGGAGGTGCCTCTGGAGGAGCTTTAGGTGCGGATTCGGAACTATACAAAGAGTTGAAAGCAAAAGGGGCCCAATTGGGCAAAGAGGTTAATGCACCGACTTACTGGGGTGACAAGAGTTTTACTTCGGGGCCAGTCTATATGGGAGCGTTGCTCTGCTTCCTGTTTGTGTTGGGTATGTTTGTCATTTCCAATCCGATGAAATGGTGGCTCTTTGCGGGAGGCCTCTTCTTGACGTTGTTGGCATTAGGCCGTAATTTAGACAGCTTCAACGACTTTATGTTCCATCACCTGCCGATGTACAACAAGTTCCGTACGGTGGAGATGGCTTTGGTCATTCCGGGAATGGTGTTGCCAATCATTGCCTTTTGGGGCTTGCGGGATGTATTGTGCGGTCAGGTGGAAGATGCCAAGTTGAAAAGAGGTTTGATCGCATCATTAGTGATTACGGGTGGTCTTTCATTGATCCTCTGGTTGATGCCGAGCTTTTTCTTGGATTTCCGTTCGGCTTACGATGCGCAATATCAGATGCCGGATTGGTATTACAACGCCTTGTTGATGGATCGAGAGTCGTTAGCCTCTGCGGATGCGTTACGTTCGTTGTTCTTTATCTTGGCGGGGGCGGTACTGCTTTTCTGGTATTATACCAGCAAGAACCGACCGATGGTAGCGAACTATGTGATGGTTGGTGTGGCTGTTTTGATGTTGGCTGACCTGTGGACGGTGGATAAGCGTTATCTAAATGAGAAAAATTTCGTGCGTCAACAACCGGCTGATGTCTATAAAGAGAGTGTGGCGGATCAGGCGATCTTCGAGGATAAGGATCCCTCTTTCCGTGTCTTGAATCTGAACAATCCCTTCCAAGAGACGACCGTTTCATATTATCACCATTCTGTGGGTGGTTACTATGCGGCCAAGTTACGTCGTTATCAGGAGTTGATCGACCACCGTTTGCAAGGTGAGTTGAATGGGATGATTGAGGCCTTGCAAAAGGCGCAAACCGCCAATGACTTGATGGGTGCGTTTGCGGCTTCTCCCTCTCTGAATATGTTGAATACCCGCTATGTGATTTATAATCCGGAGCAACCGCCTTTACGTAATCCGTTTGCTTTTGGCAACGCCTGGTTTGTGGACCAGGTGGAGATCGTGGAGAATGCCGATGCGGAGATCGCCGCCTTGAATACGTTGAATCCATTGGTGAAAGCAGTTGTGGACAAACGATTTGCTGATCAGTTGAAAGGGTTCACGCCTGCGTTAGATTCCACGGCAACCATTCTGTTGGAGAGCTATCGCCCCAATCGGTTGGTGTACAAGACGGAGGCGAAGCGTGATCAGTTGGCTGTCTTCTCGGAGATTTACTATGATCCAGGGTGGAACGTCACGATTGATGGCAAGCCTGCCACTCATTTCCGTGCAGACTGGATCTTACGTTCGATGATCATTCCGGCGGGTGCGCATGAGGTGGTCTTTGAGTTTAAGCCGCAAGGTTACATCACCGCCTCTTATGTCTCTTCTTTCAGCTCCTTTGCGATCCTGCTATTATTGATAGCAGCTATTCTATACTCGGTTGGAAAGGAATTTCGGAAAGGGAATGAGGAGAAAATAATGAAGGCATAATGCCTAAAAAATCATGGGCAATACGCGATATTTTATTGCCCATGGTTTTCAAAAACGTTGCCCATAGTTTTCAAAAACGTTGCCCATGAAAAAATAAAATGTTGCCCATGCTTTTTTGTTGGGATGCCCATCATTTTTCAAAAAGACGGGCAACGTTTTTTGGGGTTATAAATCCCGCATGAAACAGAGCAGCTTGCTTGTGAGACTTCCCCACGAGAGAGCTGCTTTTTCTTTGGCTATCTGTGTGGGAAGGAGGGCTTGCCAAGAGGGGCTGAAAAGTGTACGGATGCCCTCGGCGATGGATGCCGGAGAGATGGCTTGTGTGACAATGCCCGTTTGTGGGAGGCCTATACTTTGTGCAAAGTCTCCAACGGGGGTGCTGACCATCGGTAGGTCGAAATGATAGGCAACGGAGACCACCCCACTTTGTGTTGCGGAGCGATAGGGTAGTACCAACGCATCTGCGGCGGAAAAATAGGTGGGAATATCCTCATCGTGCACATAGCCATTATGCACAAATATGCGATCCTTTGCCAGTGAGGTTGCTATCAATGCCTGGTATTTCTCAAAACTGCCGTAACACTCGCCTGCAATCACTAACTGATAATCTTCTGGTAAAAGACTCATCGCCTCAATCAATAGATCCAATCCTTTGTAGGCACGGATCAAGCCAAAGAAGAGCAATGTTTTACGTGCTGGGTCAATTCCTAACTGGGCACATGCCGTCGTGCGATCCTGCTTGGTACCGAAATGATTGTATAAAGGATGTGGGTGTTGCACGAATTGGGCTTTGGGGCAAAGTTTGCACAGGTCATTCGCTACGTTGTCACTCAATACTAAGAATCCGTGGCATTGCCGGAAAAGCAACTTCGCCATGGGTTTGTCAAAGAAACGAGGCTCATGTGGAATTGCATTGTGAATCAAGGTGATCACCTTGCATTGTCGTTTCAAGCGATTGGCGATGTGTGCGTAGCCGGGCACAAAGAAAGACATCCAATAACTGATAATCAATGCTTCCGGACGGAAAGCCTCTATGGCTTTCACCGTCTGAAAGTAGGAGAGCGGGTTGATGCTATCCAACACCCGCTCGTTAGGTATGGCCATCGCTTGATCGCCCTCCTCCACATACTGTGTCTTACCGGGAAATAACAAATCGGGATATAATCGTTTGAAATTAAATGCTTTTACCTCATGGCCATCTTGGATAAGCTGACTGTAGAGCATACCGCTAAATTGAGCGATACCGCCGCGGTACGGGTATATGGGGGAGAGGATAGCGATGCGCATAGTCTTTAATATCTATAATGATCTGCTTTGTATGGACCTTCAATCTTTACGCCAATGTAGTCGGCTTGCTTCTGCGTCAAGGTAGAGAGCTTCACACCGATACGCTCCAAATGCAGACGAGCCACCTCCTCGTCGAGGTGCTTCGGCAAGCGGTAAACACCGATCTCGTACGGCTTTTGCCAGAGATCCATCTGTGCCAGAACCTGATTGGTGAAAGAGTTACTCATCACGAAAGAGGAGTGTCCTGTGGCGCAACCTAAGTTCACCAAACGACCCTCTGCCAACAAGAAGATGGCATGGCCATCGGGGAAGGTGTACTTATCTACCTGCGGCTTGATGTTCAAGTGCTTAATGCCCGGATAGTTGATCAACTTATCCACTTGAATCTCGTTGTCGAAGTGACCGATGTTGCAGACAATGGCTTGATCTTTCATCTGCTCCATGTGTTCGATTGTGATAATGTCGCAGTTTCCAGTGGTCGTCACGAAGATATTACCCTCTTTCACGGCCTCTTCCATAGTTGTCACCTCAAAGCCCTCCATAGCGGCTTGCAAGGCACAGATCGGGTCAATCTCCGTCACCAACACACGTGCGCCATAGGAACGCATGGAGTGTGAGCAACCTTTACCTACATCCCCATAACCAGCGACAACTACCACCTTACCTGCGATCATCACATCCGTTGCCCGCTTTATGCCATCGGCCAGTGACTCGCGGCAGCCATAGAGGTTGTCGAACTTGGATTTCGTCACAGAGTCGTTTACATTGATGGCTGGTACCAACAGTTCGCCTCGCTCCATCATCTGATACAAGCGGTGAACACCGGTTGTGGTCTCTTCAGAAACGCCCTTCATCTCGGCTACCGTGCGATGCCAACGTTGGTTATCCTCTTGCAAGATACGGTTTAAGGTATCTAAGATGACCTGCTCCTCATGGTTATCACCCTTGCGATTGATGCTTTCCGGGTTCTCTTCTGCTCGATAGCCCATATGCACTAACAGGGAGGCGTCTCCTCCATCATCCACGATCAAGTGTGGGCCTTTGCCATCGGGGAAACGAAGTGCCATCTCGGTACACCACCAATATTCCTCTAAGCTCTCGCCTTTCCATGCGAAGACGGGAACACCGTCGGCTGCGATAGCAGCTGCCGCATGATCTTGTGTGGAGAAAATATTGCAGCTGGCCCAACGAACGTCTGCGCCTAAAGCGACCAACGTCTCGATCAAGACCGCTGTCTGGATAGTCATGTGTAAAGAACCAGTGATGCGTGCCCCCTTCAACGGTTGTTGAGCGGCATACTTCTGACGCACAGCCATTAAACCGGGCATCTCATGCTCGGCGATCTCGATCTCCTTACGACCGAACTCAGCCAAACTCATATCTGCCACCTTATAGGGCAGATCATTCGGAAATAATTGTGACATATCTAATATAATGTATAAAGCTGATTGTTTGTTTACCTACTCCTGGTTATCCCTGCATCTCTTTCGCCCGAAAAGCCATCGCATAGAGGCGCATCTGTTTCACCATAGCGACCAATCCGTTAGAGCGGGTGGGAGAGAGGTGCTCTTTGAGTCCTACCTTCTCGATGAAGTACAGATCCGCATCGAGAATCTCCTGCGGAGTGTGATCGCTCAATACCTGAATCAATAAGGATACAATGCCTTTGACGATAACGGCATCGCTCTCTCCTTGGAAGTGGATCTTGCCATCCACGAAGTCTGCCTGCAACCATACACGGCTCTGGCAACCCTCGATGAGGTTACTCTCTGTTTTATAACATTCATCGAGTGGAGGCAGTGAGTTGCCCAAGTCTATTAATAACGCATACTTGTCCATCCAATCATCAAAGGCGGAAAACTCGTCAATGATGTTATCTTGCAGTTCGTTGATACTCATTTCGTTTTCTTTTTTATTGATTGTAAATCACCTCCAAGACGGTTTGCCCTACGGCTTTTAACGTCTCTCGGTCGATATTGTCCATGTTGTCTTTTTGGGTGTGCCAGTAGGAAGCGAATCCTGTTTCCGTATCGGGATCATAATTAATAATGTCAATTGATGGGATGCCTCTGCCACTGATCACATATTGGTGGTCATCGGTGATGGCACCGCCATCTGCATTGATAAAATACTTGCCATACCCTAAGTCGCGCGCCTTGCTCCATACCATCTGCACGATGGGAGCTGCTGACCGCATACTTTGAAATTCCCGGAAGAAGGTGGCTCCTTTTCCGCCAACCATATCTAAGAGTATGCCAAACTCCGCTTTGTAGTTCTTGACGTGTGGATTCTTTGCCCAGAACTGTGAGCCTAAACACCAGGTATCCGGTTGGTAGTCATCGACAAACTCCGGCGTGCCATAATCTTCCGCATCACAGAAGAGGATGTCCACACCGATATTGGGAGCTTGTTGACCCAACTGCCTGGCGATCTCCAACAACACGCCTACGCCACTGGCGCCATCATCTGCACCCTCTAACGGTTTACGCAGGTTGGCGGGATCTGGATCATGATCTGAATAGGGACGACTATCCCAATGGGCAAAGAGCAACACTCGCTTGGATTGTTCCGGATTGTAGGAGCCAATTAGGTTGCGAGCCTCCAGCAGTGTCCCGTCATAAGCTTTGAGATTGGCCTCTTGCACATACAGCTGTGCCCCAAAACGGGTCAGTTCGGCAGCCAAGTAGTCGCCACATTGCTTGTGTGCCTTGCTGTTAGGCACACGAGGACCAAAAGCAACTTGGTTCGCCACATAGGTATAAGCGCTATCGGCCTCGAATGTAGGTGCCTTCGAGGTTGTTACGGGGGTTTGTGGAGTAGTTGTTGTCGTTGAGCCCTGCTCTGGGCTTCCTGCTGACCCACAAGCCATCAGCAGGAAGAGTGAGCAAAGAGGGATAAGTTTTACCATATTCAGTCTGATTTTTTACAGTTTATTTTACGGTGGCAGCGGCTTGTACCTGCTTCATGACACGCAACAGGTTTCCACCCCAGATCTTAGCGATCTGCTCCTCGGTGTAACCCTTCTCGATCAGCTTCACGGTTATCTGGATCAAGTCGTTATCTGCTTCGCAGCCGATCAATCCGCCACCGCCATCAAAGTCGGAGCCGATACCGACGTGATCGATACCTGCCACCTTCACCATGTGGTCGATATGCTCTACGGCATCTGTCACGCTGGCCTTTGCTTTGTCTTTGTTAATATAGGCATTCAAGAGGCATACCTGTGCTACGCCACCATTCTTAGCCAGTGCCTTCAACTGCTCATCCGTCAGGTTGCGATCGTGATCGCAAAGCGCTTTCGAGGATGAGTGAGAGCAGATGATCGGTGCCTTTGTGAGGGCGATCACATCCCAGAAAGATTTCTCGCTGGCGTGTGACATATCAATCATGATGCCTTGTTTGTTCAACTCCTCAACGACTTGACGACCGAAGGGACTCAGTCCGTTCCACTCCTTTTTCGTATGGGTGGAGGAATCGCAAATGTCATTGTCGTATGAATGGCAAAGCGTGACGTAGTTCACGCCCATCTTCTTGAAACGAGCGATGTTGGCCAAGTCCTTGCCTATACCATAGCCATTCTCGATACCAATGAAGAAGGCTCGTTTACCCTCGTTTTTCAGACGGATCAGATCCTCTTCCGTAACGGCGATACCGCAAAGATCCTTGTTACGCTCAGCCTGCTCATGAATGCCTTCGATCAGTCCGTTCACCTTCTCAACCGCCTCTTGCAGGGATGCGTCATCACGTTTTCCTTGTCCAATGAAGGCTGCGAGGAAGACGCCATCAAGGTAGCCCTCTTCCATCTTGGGCAAGTTTACACGATTGCGCTCACGACTGGCGATATCGAAACCTGCACGCTTGAACCAGAAGGGGGTATCGGTGTGGGTATCCACGGAGAGGAAGCGGCTGTGCATCTCTTTGGCTTGGTGGAAGGTCTCCGCTTTCCCAACGAGGTGTTTGAAGACTTTCAACATGGTCGTATCGCCTCCGTTGGTCAGTGCTTCCGGATGCCATTGCACACCGAGAATAGAACGGTTGGGGTAGGCGGTAATGGCCTCGATGATACTATCTGGAGCGAAAGCGATCGCCTCAAAACCTGGGGCTACATCTTTTACCGCTTGATGGTGGAGGGAATTAATAGCTAATGTGTCTTTCCCGAAGATTTCCACCAAGGGAGTACCCTGCTTCAAATAAACAGCATGAGATCCATAAGTCGCTGGCAGAGATTGTTGATGCTTGATGTGATTCCCTCGTCTTTGAGAAGGAATGTCTTGATAGAGCGTACCTCCAAAAGCTACGTTGAGCAATTGGCAACCTCGGCAGATACCTAAGATTGGGATATTGCGGTCGCTGGCCAATTTGATCAGCTTCAATTCATACAAGTCTCGTTGCGGATCAACGCCTCCCAATTGTTGAATAGGGCTTTCGCCATACCAAAGGGGATTGACATCGGCTCCACCTACCAAAATTAATCCATCGAGTTGAGCCACTGCATTGCGCAGGGTCTGACCATCGGTCACGGCAGGGAGGATAACAGGTGTGCCTCCAGCTTTGACGATGGAATTGATGTAGGTTGCACTTACCATGGAATAGCCCTTGTCGTTGATGCTGGCGGAAAGGCCAATCAGCGGAGAGTGCTTTGCCCTCAGATTCACGTCGAGCGAATCAGTCAAGGCATTGAATTGCTTCAGGTCGGGTAGAGCCGATCCCTGAGTTTGTGCTTTTGCTCCGGTCGTGAGAGCCAGGGCTGCAAGCATGGTTAAGAAAATCTTTTTCATTTGTAAACGGTTTATTATTTGTTTGTAGTTTGTTGTGACTCGGCAAAACAGCGTGCCTGTTTCCAGATGCGGATCCAGTTGCCTCCCCAAATCTTCTGAATCTCCTCTTCGGTATAGCCCTCTTGCAGGAGACGTACAGTGATATTAATCAGTTCATTTGTAGCGGCACAGCCAATTAGCTCACCATCTCCATCAAAATCAGATCCGATTCCTACGTGATCAATTCCCATGATTTCCACCATGTGGTTGATATGGCGAATTGCATCGGTCAGTGAGGCTTTCTCTGCTTCTGGATTGATAAAACCCTTGTAGAGACAGACTTGGGCAACACCTCCTTGTGCGGCTAACGCTCGAAGCTGGTCGTCAGTCAGGTTGCGCGGATGATCGCAAAGCGCTCTGGCTGAGGAATGGGAGCATACGATGGGTACTTGACTTATTGCCAAGGCATCGTAGAAACTTCGCTCAGCGGCATGAGAAAGATCGACCAAGATACCTAAACGGTTCATCTCTCGAACAACCTCCTTGCCGAACGGACTAAGACCACCCCACTCTCCCTTTCCACGTGCGGAATCGCAAATATCGTTGTCTCCATTATGGCAGAGGGTGATGTAGCTGACACCCATCTCTTTGAAGCGATGCAAATTGTACAACTCCTTACCCAACGCATACCCGTTCTCCACACCCAAACAGATCGCCTTCTTACCAGCCTGCTTGAGTTGTTTGATCTCTTCGGGTGTGCGAGCGATACCCATACGGGTCGGATTGAGTTGCGCTTGACGTTGCACCTGAGTCAGTCGTTCGATCGCATAAGCGTTGGCTGCTTGCAAACTTGCCTCATCTCGATCGCCTTGTGGAATATAGGCTACCATGAAAACGGCATCGATCCGTCCCTCTTCCATGAAGGGCAGATTCACCTTTCCTCCCTCCTTGTGCCCGATGTTGAACGTACCGGGGAAGATCATGGGGGTATCGGTATGGGTGTCGATGGTCAAGATTCGTTGGTGGATCGCTTTGGCTTGAGCGAACCGTCTGGCTGCATTCACATGCCAGCGGAAGAGTGCTTCCATCTCCTTGTCTCCATTGGCCGCCATGGCTTCCGGATGCCATTGCACGCATAGTAGCGTCTTCTCTGGATCCTCAAATGCCTCATTCAATCCATCGGCGGCGATGGCACTTGCACGCAGACCTGGGGCAACCTCTTGGACTGCTTGGTGATGGAAGGAGTTGACAGCTATCTTTTCCTTCCCACCGAAAAGCTGTTTGAGTAGGCTTCCTTCTTGCAGTATCACAGTGTGCGACGGAAATTCACGGGCGATTTGCTGGCTATGTTTTTGTGTGGTTTGCGCTTGGGTGTAAATGTCTTGATAGAGTGTACCCCCTAAGACGGCATTCACCACTTGATGCCCCCGGCAAATACCAAAGATGGGAATCTGCCGATTGAGGGCCAGCCGAAGCAACATCAGGTCATATTCATCGCGCAAGTTGTCCGCATCTTGCAGGGCTTTGATCGGTTCCTCTTGCAAATAGAGCGGATTGATGTCGCCTCCACCGCTCATGAGCAGACCATCCAGCCCCTCTACGAGAGTAGTCAATATGTGCAAATTGGTGGTAACAGGAATGAGAACAGGCGCACCGCCCGCTTGCACTACGGCATTGACATAGGTTTCGGCAATGCAAGAGGTGCCCTCTTTCCGATTAGCGGAGATACCGATACGAGGAGCGGGAAGCTCCTCGTCGGCGGGAATGTATTGATCTATATTATGCATCAATCTTTGCATAGGTCGCATGCTCCTCGATGAATTCACGACGCGGGCCTACATCCTCACCCATTAACATGGCGAAGATTTGGTCGGCCTCAGCTGCATTGTCGATCGTGATTTGTTTCAACGTGCGATTCTCAGGACTCATGGTCGTTTCCCAGAGCTGATGGTCGTTCATCTCTCCCAGACCTTTGTAGCGTTGGGTGTGGATCTGGTTCTCGTTGCCACCACCATATTTCAAGATGAATTGTTGACGTTGTTGATCTGTCCAGCAATATTCCTCAACTTTGCCTTTCGAGCATTTATAAAGTGGAGGAGTAGCCAAATAAACGTAGCCATTCTCGATGACTGCGCGCATACGACGGAAGAAGAAGGTCAGGATCAAGGTTGCGATGTGGCTACCATCCACATCGGCATCGGTCATGATGATGATCTTGTGATAACGCAATTTCTCTAAGTTCAAGGCCTTCGGGTCCTCCTCAGTTCCAACGGTTACGCCCATGGCCCGATAGATGTTCTGGATCTCCTCGCTCTCGAACACCTTGTGATCCATCGCTTTTTCTACATTTAAGATTTTACCACGCAGAGGGAGGATCGCTTGGAATGTACGGTCACGTCCCTGTTTGGCTGTACCTCCTGCTGAATCTCCCTCGACGAGGAACAATTCGCAGATAGAGGCATCCTTCGAGGAGCAGTCTGCTAACTTGCCAGGCAGACCGCCCCCTGTAAGTGGTGATTTACGTTGAACCTGTTCGCGCGCTTTGCGAGCAGCAACTCGGGCACTGGCAGCCAAGATGACCTTTTCTACGATGGATTTTGCCTCTTTGGGATGCTCCTCCAAGTAATAACCTAAGGCTTCTCCAACAGCTTGGTCAACAGCACCCGTCACTTCATTGTTACCCAATTTGGTTTTTGTCTGTCCCTCAAACTGTGGCTCCGCAACCTTGATAGAGATTACGGCTGTTAAGCCCTCGCGGAAGTCATCGCCGGTGATCTCTACCTTTGCTTTTTCTAACAATTTGGAATCATCCGCATATTTCTTCAACGTACGGGTCAAGCCACGGCGGAAGCCAGCTAAGTGCGTACCTCCCTCTATGGTGTGAATATCGTTTACGTATGAGTAAACACTCTCATTATAAGAGGTATTGTAGGTCATAGCAACCTCGACGGGAATACCCTGCTTTTCAGTGACAATGTGGATCACGTCATCGATCAATTTCTCTTTAGAATGATCTATATAACGGACGAACTCTTTCAGGCCCTCTGTAGAGTGGAACACCTCACATTTATAAGAGCCATCTTCTTTGGGGTTGCGTTTGTCCGTAAGGCGCAAGGTGATGCCTGCATTCAAGAACGCCAACTCGCGAAGACGGGTTGCCAAGGTTTCATATTTGTATTCGGTGACAGAGAAGATGGTTTTGTCGGGATTAAACGTAATGGTTGTGCCAGTTTTTCCTGTATCACCAATGATCTCTACATCGTGCAGGGGCTTACCACAAGAAAATTCTTGCATGTAGATGTGCCCGTTTCGGCATACCTCTGCTTTAAGGTATGTGGAAAGGGCGTTCACGCAGGAAACGCCTACACCATGCAGACCTCCGGAAACTTTATAAGTTCCCTTGTCGAACTTACCTCCGGCATGGAGCACAGTCAATACGACTTCCAAGGCGGATTTGCCCTCTTTCTCATGAATATCTACGGGGATGCCTCGGCCATCATCAATCACTGTGATAGAATTGTCGGGATTAATGATTACGTCAATGTTTTTGCAATAGCCGGCCAATGCCTCATCGATGGAGTTGTCGACCACCTCATAAACCAGATGATGGAGACCTTTCTCGCTGGTATCTCCAATGTACATGGATGGCCTTTTTCTTACCGCCTCTAAACCTTCAAGCACTTGGATACTATCCGCAGAGTACTCGTTGGATGTTTGCTTAATCTCTTCACTCATGAGTATATATGTTTATTATTTCTTAATAATCCTATTATAGCCAATTTGGCTGTCAAAAGTAGTGATTATTATCGAGATAGTGAAGTCTTGGCTGTGAAATATAGCAAAAAAGCCGGACTCGCATAAAGTCCGGCTTATACTTGATACTCGTAAAATTACGTTTCTGCTTAGGCTAAGCTATTCACGTGCTTTGCCAACTTTGATTTCAAGTTGCCTGCCTTGTTCTTGTGGATAACATGCTTCTTTGCCAATTTATCCAACATAGAGCATACCTTCGGATACAAAGCGGTAGCCTCATTCTTGTCTTCCGTAGCGCGTAATACACGCATAGCGTTTCTCGCTGTCTTAGCGTAGTATCTATTACGGAGACGTCTTGCATTAGTCTGTCTGATTCTCTTGATAGATGACTTATGATTTGCCATTTCTAGATCTTCTCTTTATTATTTTTTTATTCCTGTTTATTGTAGCCCATAGGGGAATCGAACCCCTCTTTCAAGAATGAAAATCTTGCGTCCTAGCCGATAGACGAATGGGCCAATGCGACAAATTACTGTCTTTTAGGAAATAGCTTTCCTGTTTTTGCGGTGCAAAGATAGGCCTATTCCCCGAACTTGCAAAACTTTTTGAGGAAAAAATCGATTTAAATGCTTACTTTTGCCTCCCAAAGCGAAAGCGAACAGGGAATATGTGGCATAAAACGCGTGGAATCGTGCTTCATTCGATTCCTTATAACGATAAATACGCTATTATATATATGTATACGGAGGCTTTTGGGAGAGCTTCCTATCTGGTCAGTCGCATGCGTGGAAAGCGAGGGGGGCTATCGAAAGCGTTGTTCGCCCCGCTGACAGTTTGGGAGCTGGAGGTTGACCATCAGCCTAAACGGGATTTGCATCGAATTAAAGAAGCGCACGTGTGCTTTCCATTGACTGCTGTAGCTGGAGACCCGGTCAAAAGTATGGTGGCCCTTTTTTTGTCAGAAGTGCTTTTTCGAGTGGTGCGTGAGCAAGAGCCTGATCTGCGGTTGTTTCAGTATCTGTATGAGTCGATTCATTTGCTGGAGTATGCTGATAAAGGTATCGCTAATTTTCACCTGGTCTTTCTGCTGGGGTTGTTACAGCCATTGGGGATTTTCCCGAGTGTAGAGTCTTATCATCCGGGTGACTATTTTGATATGTTGAACGGTCTTTTTACGGATGCATTGCCTCTTCACAGTCATTTTCTCAACGAGACGGATTCGGCGGCATTTGTCCGTCTGTTGCGTATCGGTTTTGAGAATATGGCGCTCTTTGGTTTCTCTCGGCAGGATCGTCATGCTATTATTCAGCATATATTGACCTATTATCGTTTGCATTTGCCGGATTTTCCTGAAATCAAATCGTTGTCGATTCTGCAAAGTCTTTTTGATTAGTGTCTATTTGTGAACTTTTCCTGTCAAAATGCGGTTTAAAATAAAAAAAAGAAGCATATTTGCTCCCGAAATGAAGTAGAGAATGCGCAAATGACCGAACAAACGACACATAGATCTTACTATCTGGGTTTGGCCCTTAGTGGAGGAGGAGCGAAAGGATTCGCTCACTTAGGGGCATTTAAGGCTCTGGAAGAGTGTGGACTACGTCCTGATATTATTTCTGGAACTAGTGCAGGTGCTTTGATGGGTGCACTTTATGCGGATGGTTATTCGGCCGAGGAGATCCGGGAGTTGTTTACCGGTCGCGAGTTCTCTGAATTTGCCCAGTTGCAGTTGCCAAAGACGGGTTTGTTTGATAGTAAACGATTTCGCTATTTCTTGCGGCGCCATTTGCATACGAAAAACATAGAGGATTTAAGGATTCCGATGGTGATCGTGGCAACCGACTTGGATCATGGTGAGAGTCATGAGTTCCGCCAAGGACCAATTGTGGAGGCGGTAACGGCCTCTTGTAGTATTCCGGTCATTTTTAGTCCGGTCGTGATCAATGGTGTGCATTACGTGGATGGTGGATTATTTCAAAATTTCCCGGTTGCTAATATCCGTAAGGAGTGTGAACGGGTGATCGGTGTGAATGTCAGTCCACTGATGCCTCAGAAGTATAAACAGACACTTTTTCATATCGCTGAGCGATCCTATCATTATATGTTTAGGGCTAACACGTTGGAGGATAGAGAGATGTGCGACGTGCTGATCGAAACAGCAGAGGTCGGACTCTATAAAACGTTTGATTTAGAGAATATTGATGTCATTGCTCAGATTGGGTATGAGGCAGCTATGAAAGCATTTGATAAAGTGTTAAATGATAATAAGTATGAAACCTTAGTGAAGATGATTTCAACCAATCGTCGAAAAGCTTTGCAAGCATGAAGACCTTTGCGGAGGAATCAATTCTCTTTAAACACATATAGTTATGAACGCAATGGAACAAAAAAACAAAATGGTTATTTATCAGGTTTTTCCGCGTTGGTTTGGTAACAATCGACCTTCTCCAGTGAAAAACGGAAGTTTGGCTGAGAATGGAGTTGGAAAGTTCTCTGCTTTTACGCCCTTAGCGCTCTCGAAGATCAAGGAGTTGGGAATTACGCATGTTTGGTATACGGGAGTGATTGAGCATGCGACGAAGACTGATTATTCGGCTTATGGCATTCGAAAAGATCATTCGGCAGTTGTCAAAGGAAATGCGGGTTCGCCTTATGCCATCAAAGACTACTACGATATTGACCCCGATTTGGCGGATAATGTGCATAATCGCATGGGAGAATTTGAGGATTTGGTGCGTCGTACACATGATGCTGGTCTAAAAGTGATTATCGATTTTGTGCCTAACCATGTGGCTCGTCAATATTTCTCAGATGTGCGTGAACCCTTCGTGGAGGATTTGGGGCAGCATGATAACGTGTCGAAAGCGTTTGATGTCAATAATAATTTCTACTACTTACCGGGGCAGACCCTGGTTTTCCGTTTTGATCCTCAGCGTGAGGAGGATTATGCTTATAGTGAGTTTCCTGCTAAGGTGACAGGAAATAACCATTTTGATGCTTATCCCAGTCAGAATGATTGGTATGAGACGGTGAAGCTCAATTATGGTGTAGATTATATGCATGGAGGGGTATGCCATTTTGCGGAGATCCCGAATACATGGCATAAGATGTTGGATATCTTGCGATTTTGGACTAAGAAAGGGATAGATGGTTTCCGTTGTGACATGGCGGAGATGGTGCCTGTAGAATTTTGGGAATGGGTGATTCCGCAGGTGAAGCAAGATGCCGATGTGGTTTTTATCGCTGAGGTCTATAACCCCGCAGAGTATAGGAATTATATTCATAGAGGTCATTTTGATTACCTGTATGACAAGGTTGGCTTGTATGATACTGTTCGGGCCGTGATGTGTGGGCAACAGCCTGCTTCTCAGATTAGTAATTGCTGGAAATCAGTGGGGGATATTCAGTCGCACATGCTCAATTTCTTGGAGAACCATGATGAGCAACGTATCGCTTCTGCGTTTTTTGCCAATGACGCACGCTTGGGCATCCCTGGCATGATTGTTTCTGCGGCCATGAATACCAATCCGGTGATGATCTATTGCGGTCAAGAATTGGGAGAGCCAGGTATGGATGAGGAAGGTTTTAGCGGTCGAGATGGTCGGACGACGATCTTCGACTATTGGAGTATCCAGCGTCTGCGCAATTGGAATAATGGAGATCGGTTTGACGGTGCTCATTTGGATCCATCTGCGCAACAACTTCGTCGGACTTATCAGCTGTTGCTTAACGCTGTACGTTCGGAGCCGGTGATCGCAAAAGGACAGTTCTATGATTTGATGTATGCGAATGCACACAATCCTCGTTTTGACAGTAATCACCAGTATGCGTTCTTGCGAAAATATCAAAATGAGGTACTGTTGGTCGTAGCGAACTTTGATCGAGCAGAGCAACGTGTATGGGTGAATATACCGGTGGATGCGTTCAAAACATTGGGATTCGAGGATAACCGTCCGGCTACCGTTGTAGATTTACTTTCTGGCTCGGCAGCCATCAGCACGCTGACAGATGCGTATCCCTATTATGTGCAGCTTCCCGCTTACTCCGGAAAATTGTTGAAGTTTACTTTCCACTAATCTCGATGGCGGTAATTGTAAAAGCAATTTCCCCTATACCTATTTATATATAGGATATAGGGGATTTTTTTTACCTTTGCGGCACTCATTAAGAGGTATAGAGATAAGTATGATAGCAGGATTAGCAGATTTACAGACAGTACGTTTTAGCGAGGATGGTGATGGCGTCGTGATTCTTGATCAGACTCAGCTGCCAGAGCGAGAGGTCTATGTAACCCTCCGTACAGCAGAGGAGATTTGGGAGGCGATTTATCGGCTCAAGGTGAGAGGGGCACCTGCCATTGGCATTGCTGCTGCTTATGGTTTATCTGTTTGTGCGGAGCAAATAACAGCTACTGAGAAAGGAATTTTTGCTCAAAAATTGCGGGAGGTGGCTCGTTACTTGTCTGGTTCCAGGCCTACAGCCGTTAATCTCTCGGCGGCATTGGATCGCATGTTGAGCGTGTTGGATGTGCATCCTGATTCGACCTGCGAGGCGTGGAAAAAAATGTTACGTCACGAGGCAACAAAAATTCGAGAGGAAGATGCGATGGCCTGTCGTATGATCGGTGAACGCATGTTGGATCGATTACGTCCGGGTATGGGGATATTGACCCATTGTAATGCCGGGCATTTGGCCGTTTCTGAATTGGGAACAGCGCTATCTCCGATTTATTTGGGGCAAGAACGTGGTTATGGTTTCAGAGTGTATGCGGATGAAACTCGCCCTTTGTTGCAAGGAGCTCGCTTGACTGCCTACGAATTGCGCAAGGCTGGTGTGGATGTCACGTTAATTTGTGATAATATGGCGGCAAGTCTGATGCGAAAAGGATGTGTTGATGCTGTTATTGTAGGTTGCGACAGAGTCGCGGCAAATGGCGACGTGGCTAACAAGATTGGCACGTTCGGGTTGGCGATTTTGGCGCATCACTTCGGAATCCCTTTTTATGTGCTCGGCCCTACCTCGACGATCGACATGAGCTGTCCTACAGGAGAGGCTATTGTCATTGAAGAACGGGCAGCAGAAGAGGTTACGGAGATGTGGTATGCGCACCGAATGGCTCCCGAAGGCATCTCGGTATATAACCCTGCATTTGACGTAACTCCTCATGAGTTGATCACGGCTGTCATTACGGAGAAGGGGGCGTTTTATGAAAAAATAATCAGTGAAAGTTTTGCTAATCCCGAAACAATCAGTAATTTTGCCGCTCAATTTGAGGATATAAATAATTAAACAATATAACAATTTAAATTATGATCGTAGTTCCATTAAAAGAAGGCGAGAACATTGAAAAGGCGCTTAAAAAGTTCAAAAGAAAGTTTGAAAAGACTGGTGTTGTTAAAGAGTTGAGAAACCGTCAGGCTTTTGAAAAACCGTCTGTTACAAAAAGAAAGCAAACTATGCGTGCGATTTACGTACAGCAATTGCAGCAGGTTGAAGAATAATTAAGCGTCGGACGCTTGTTTTTTTGAATTCTTATTTCTATTTTCGTTGCACGAAATCTTGATGCGACGAGAAGATGCTGATCGAAGACTTTATTCACTATCTGCAGTATGAGCGGGGTTATTCCCCTTGTACGTTGGAGGCTTACTCGAAAGATTTGTCTCAATTTGCGGAATATGTGAAGGCTTATCGAGAAGGCAGATTCGATCCGGCAGAGATCGATGCGGATTTAGTGCGTAATTGGATCGTCTTTTTGATGGACGAGAAGCATTCGCCTCGTACGGTTGGCCGGAAATTGAGTTCTTTGAAATCCTTTTTCAAGTTTCTCCGGAAAATGGGGAGGATCTCTGTGGATCCGACACGACTTGTTCAAGCCCCTAAGTGCGCAAAGTCTTTGCCCAGTTTTGTGAAAGACAGGGATATGGAATCGCTCTTGGATGGCAAGAACTTCGGGGAGGACTTTGAGAGCATGAGGGATCGATTGATTTTGGAGTTGCTTTACGACACAGGGATGCGTCGTTCGGAATTAGTTGGTATCCGTGAAACGGATGTTGATTACGAGGCGATGATGATCAGAGTGACGGGAAAACGTAACAAGCAGCGGTTGATTCCTTTTGCGGAAAGTTTAAAGAACTTGATGCTCGCATTCGAGAAGGTGCGTGACCTGCAGGAGATGGGGCACAGTGAGTGGCTCTTGCCCGGTAAGGGCGGACGCCCACTTTCCACGGCGGTTGTTTATAAGGTGGTACGAAAGTACTTGTCAAGCATACCGCTGTTGGCGAAGCGAAGCCCACATGTGTTGCGGCACTCATTTGCGACGAGTATGCTAAACAATGGTGCGGAACTGACGGCTGTGAAAGACCTTTTAGGGCATAGCAGCCTGGCTTCCACCAGCGTTTACACACATACAACCTTTGAAGAATTAAAAAAAATGTATCATGCTCATCCAAGAGCAAAAAAAGAAGGAGGTTTTTATGGAAATTAGAGTTCAAGCTATCCATTTCGATGCGTCAGAGCAACTGCATGCGTTTATTCAAAAGAAGGTGTCCAAGTTGGACCAGTACTTCGATGGAATTCTCAAGGCTGAGATAACCTTGAAGGTGGTAAAGCCTGAAACCGCTAATAATAAACAAGCTGGCGTAAAGTTGCTGGTAAGAAATGGCGAATGTTTCGCCGAGAAGATCAATGACAGTTTCGAGGGAGCTATCGACGAATGCGTGGAGGCTCTGGAGAAACAGTTGATGAAATTCAAGGAAAAAAGCAGAGCCAAATAAAAAAAACGGCAGAGAAGTTTGGTATATAAGAAATAATGTCTAAATTTGCAGCCGTTTCGAGATAGGAACGGCTGCTTTTAGAAGCAAATGCCTCTTTAGCTCAGTTGGCCAGAGCACGTGATTTGTAATCTCGGGGTCGTTGGTTCGAATCCGACAAGAGGCTCGAAAATGAAAGGGCAGTTACCAGAGTGGCCAAATGGGGCTGACTGTAACTCAGCTGGCTTACG
>OBLI01000935.1_pt1 | contig 30250 bp, 29 predicted proteins | sample 1519701 | NCBI WGS metagenome assembly OBLI01 (sample SAMEA3663005, study PRJEB22513) | pig gut metagenome | biome: pig gut; feature: pig-associated habitat; material: faeces | place: France | collected 2012 | reverse complement strand
ATTTTGAGTGTACCGACGATGCCTTGTGCGGCACGGGAGTATATAACAAATGCCGCTTTACGTTGTTCAGCAGCAAACCGTTCTATACCACCGACCATAAGGTGGGAGCGATATTCCGTGATTGCGATATACATAGCAAAAACTCTGGCATACAATATCTTAATAAGGTAAGCGGGCCCGTGACATTGGAGAATTGCCGATGGACAAGCGACGACCCCAAATTGAAAATCGAATGGTGCAAGCGTCCCGACCCTCGACATCTTTGCACAATGAAGAATTGCACGCTCAACGGCAAGCCCCTCATCCTGCCCACTCCCACAGAACCCCTCCCCTTGCAGTTGCCACCATTTGCCATGCAAATACAAACGGACATCATCCCTGGAGGATGGACATTGGATTGCCATAAGCCCAAGGACACAATGGATTACGACTGGCAGGCTGACAACACCCGCCCTTCCTGGGGATATGCCGAGGGAGTGGATGGAGCTGAAGGTACGTGGGGAATGGTGCAGTTGCAGAAAGGGGCAAGGATGATGTTTACCCCTAAGGATGAGACTACTAAAGTAGGCAACCAGGAATGTATCGTAACTCTCGACCCATGCAAGTCGGCTGGACAAGGATTCGGATCTGCCACCGGGCAGTACCTTGACATCTGCATCAAGTTTGACACCCGCTCGCTCACTGGCTACGGCATACGCTTCATACGCACTCCCGACTACGACCATGCCGTGGAGATATGTCTTGTGGAATATTCCAATGGCAATATCAGCAAGATTTCCACTCCCGAACGATGCGACATATTCAGGCGAGGATGCAGAGTGGAGTTGTCTGCAAGGGGAGATAAAATAAGTGCCAAGGTGTCGAACTCTAATTTCCCCGACATCACCCATACACTCACATCTAAGATGCAAAAATCCTCACACTATGGTGGTTTCCATCTTCAGCATACGGGAAGTACAGGAGCGTCGGCAACAGTAATAAAGTCAATAATTATTAAGTGATATAGATATAAAGATGAAAGAACTTTTATTGGTTTGTATTGGTAGCTTCTTCGGAGGCGGAATGAGATACTTGGTGGGACAACTGCACGTGAGACTGACAGGACCCGAGGCGTTGGCTTATGGACTCTTTCCTTGGGGAACATTTGCCGTAAACATCATCGGATGCCTGCTCATCGGATTGTTTACCGGAATTGCGGCATCGGGACATCTGCCCGCACAATGGAAGCTGGTGCTCGTAACCGGGTTCTGCGGAGGATTCACCACCTTCTCCACATTCATGAACGAGAACTACCTGCTTGGCAAGGACAACTTGGTGATGCTTGCCATTTACACCTTGGCGAGCCTCATACTTGGTATGGGAGCATTGGTAGTGGGATACAAGATAGCAAGCGCATTTTAACATATTACACAACCACAATAATAATCACAAAAAATGGATAATATTTCAGGACCGCAAACGGCAATAAGCGATAGACAGAAGAAGGTGATCAACTATCTGAAGGAGCACGACATCCCTTTCACTTGCTACAACCATCCCGAGGGAAAGACCATCGAGGAGGCCAAGCAATGGTGGAAGGACGACGGAAGCGTGCACTGCAAGAACCTGTTCTTCCGCAACCATAAGGGCAACAGGCATTATCTCGTGTGCTTCAATTGCGATCACGACCTCGACATACATTATCTGGAGCAAAGACTGAAGGAGTCGCTCATATCACAAGGACTTCCATCATGCGGAAAACTCTCGTTTGCCTCGCCCGAGCGAATGATGCGATACTTGGGATTGGAACCCGGAAGCGTGTCGCCCTTCGGACTTATCAACGACACGGAGAGCCATGTCCACCTCTTCCTCGACGACGAGTTGCGCAATGCCCCTACCCTCTCCTTCCATCCCAACGACTGCCGAGGCACGGTGGTGATAAGGCGTGAGGACTTCGAGAGGTATCTCGCTATAGTGGGAAACAGCTATGAATACCTCAAACTATAATCAAAACAGGGAGACACAAAGGCTTTTTGTCTGACAAAATGGCAGAATACATAAGAAAAGACGCAATAATATGACTTCTTGGCACACCTTTTGCCGACGGGTTTCTTGAAGGCAATATAGCCCAAACAAGAAAATAATAAAAATAAAAAAAAGAATAGATATGCAAAAAGGTAACATCGGGGTTACAACTGAGAACATATTCCCCGTCATCAAAAAGTTCTTGTATTCTGACCATGAGATTTTCCTGCGCGAGATGGTATCAAATGCCGTTGACGCTTCGCAGAAGATGAAGACACTTGCCGAAAATGGCGACTTCAAGGGCGAGTTGGGCGACCTGACCGTGCGAGTAAGCCTCGACGAGAAGGAGGGTACACTTACAATCAGCGACCGCGGTATCGGTATGACCGAGGAGGAAATCGACAAGTATATCAACCAAATCGCTTTCTCGGGTGTCAACGACTTCCTCGAGAAATACAAGGACAACGCAAATAATATCATCGGCCACTTCGGACTTGGTTTCTACTCTTCATTTATGGTGAGCAAAAAGGTAGATATCATCACCAAGAGCTACAAGGATGGAGCAAAGGCTGTGAAATGGAGTTGTGACGGTTCGCCGGCATACGAGATTGATGATGCCGAGAGAGAGAGCCGCGGAACTGACATTGTGCTTCATATCGATGACGACTGCAAGGAATTCCTTGAGAAGAGCACTATCCAGGGCCTGCTCAACAAGTATTGCAAGTTTATGCCTGTGCCCGTGGCATTCGGCAAGAAGACCGAATGGAAGGACGGCAAGGACGTGGAGACCGACGAGGACAATATTATAAATAATGTGGAACCGCTTTGGACAAAGACTCCAAGCACATTGAAGGACGAGGACTACAAGTCGTTCTATCGCACACTCTATCCAATGCAGGACGAACCACTGTTCTGGATACACCTCAACGTCGATTATCCGTTCAACCTCACGGGTATCCTCTACTTCCCACGCATCAAGTCGAACATCGAACTCCAGCGCAACAAGATTCAGCTCTATTGCAACCAGGTGTTCGTCACCGACCAGGTGGAAGGTATCGTGCCCGACTTCCTCACATTGCTCCACGGAGTCATCGACTCACCCGACATACCGCTGAATGTGAGCCGTTCGTATCTACAGAGCGACCGCGATGTGAAGAAGATCGCCACATATATCACCAAGAAAGTGAGCGACCGTCTGCAGAGCATCTTCAAGGAAGACCGCAAGGGATTTGAGGAGAAATGGGACGACCTCAAGATCTTCATTAATTACGGAATGTTGAGCGAGGAGTCGTTCTACGATCGCGCCAAGGACTTCGCACTGATGAAGGACACTGAGGGCAAATACTTCACATTCGACGAATATCGCACACTCATCAAGGACAACCAAACCGACAAGGACGGCAACCTCATATATCTGTATTCCACTAACAAGGAGGAGCAGTATAGCTATGTCGAAACCGCCAAGGCAAAGGGATATAGCGTGCTGCTCATGGATGGCGAACTCGACGTGCCCACTGCATCCATGCTTGAGCAGAAGTTGGAGAAGAGCCATTTCACACGTGTCGATAGCGACATCATCGAGCGTATCATCGTCAAGGAGGATGCCAAGAAGGAGTCATTGGATGCCGACAAGAAGGAGCATCTCTCAACTGTGTTCAACACCCAGTTGCCTAAGTTGGAGAAGGCTGAAATCTATGTGGATGTGGAGCCTATGGGCGAGCAGGCTCAACCAGTGGTTATCACCCAGAGCGAGTATATGCGACGCATGAAGGACATGAGCCGTCTGCAAGCCGGAATGAGCTTCTATGCCCAGATGCCCGATTCATACAACCTCGTGCTCAACTCCGACCACCCGCTTATCAAGAAGGTGCTCGACGATTGCGAGAGCAACACTGCCGAGACTCTCAAGCCTATCGAGAGCGAGATCAAGGGTCAGGAGGCTCGTCTGGCTGCCTTGCGTCAGTCGCAGGACAAGAAGAAGCCTGAGGAAATCACCCAGGAGGAGAAGGACGACGTGAAGAACACCGAGAAGACCCTCGAAGAGGAGAGAGGCAAGAAGCGCGAGGTATTTGCCAACTATGCCAAGGGCAACAGCATCGTGCATCAGCTCATTGACCTCGCCTTGTTGCAGAACGGTATGCTCAAGGGTGCCGCACTCGACAAATTCCTGAAGAGATCGATTGAACTAATAAAATAAAAATTAAGAATCAAATAACGAATAATAGAATTGTCATGACATTATATCCGAAGTTGATTCTTGATGCGCTCGCCACAGTGACGTATCCTGGAACAAAGAAAAATCTCGTGGAGAGCGGCATGGTGGCCGACACTCCGAGTATCAATGGCATGAAGGTTAAGGTGGTTTTGCAGTTTCCCCGCGACACCGACCCTTTCCTTAAGTCAACACTCAAGGCTGCCGAGGCTGCCATCCACTATCATGTCTCCAAGGATGTTGAGGTGGAGATAGAGACAGAATTCAAGTCGAAGCCTCGCCCCGAAGTAGGCAAACTGCTACCCGAGGTGAAGAACATCATTGCCGTAAGCTCTGGCAAGGGCGGTGTGGGCAAGAGTACAGTGGCTGCCAATCTTGCCATCTCGCTCGCACGCCTTGGATATAAGGTGGGCTTGCTTGATGCCGACATCTTCGGTCCGTCGATGCCTAAGATGTTCCACGTTGAGGACGCACGTCCTTATGCCGTGGAGAAAGACGGAAGACAATTGATTGAACCCATTGAGAAATATGGAGTGAAACTGCTCAGTATCGGTTTCTTCGTCAATCCCGACACTGCCACACTGTGGCGTGGAGGAATGGCGTCGAATGCCCTCAAGCAGTTGATTGCAGATGCCGATTGGGGAGAGCTCGACTACTTCATCCTCGACACGCCTCCAGGCACAAGCGACATCCATCTCACTCTGCTTCAGACACTTGCCATCACGGGAGCCGTTATCGTAAGTACTCCTCAGAATGTAGCTCTTGCCGACGCCCGCAAGGGTATCGACATGTACAGAAACGAGAAGGTGAATGTGCCAATCCTTGGATTGGTAGAGAACATGGCATGGTTTACTCCAGCCGAACTGCCCGAAAACAAGTATTATATCTTTGGCAAGGAAGGATGCAAGCGCCTTGCCGAGGAGATGCAGACACCGCTACTCGCTCAGATCCCTCTCGTACAGAGTATCTGCGAGAGTGGAGACGATGGCGAACCGGCTTCGTGTCATATCGACACAGCCACTGGTCAGGCATTCATTAATCTCGCACAAGCCGTTGTTACGGTAGTTAATCGTCGCAACAAGGAGCAGGAACCGACAAAGATTGTTAAAGTAAAGAAGAATTAAGTAGATATATAAAAAGAGAGTGGCGAAATCTAATGTTCGTCACTCTCTTCAATTTATTAACTTAATTACCCAAAACTATCTTATTTGATGTTCAAGCCACGATTGTTGAATGTGGCGTTGAGCACGAGAAGGTACTTGCGATACTGGTCCTTGTTGAGGATATAGTTCATATACTTCAGATCCTTCTTCACAGCCTTTTCCATGAGATCCTTGCGATCCTCATCACCGGCCTGAGCAGCAACCATCATCTCGCCGCAGAAAGTGTGATGTACATCAGCCACGCTCTCAATCTGGTCGGCTGTGAGGTTAAGCGACTCGCTCAGCTTCTTCATGTTGACGCTCATGTCAAATGCGCTCATTGCACTTGTTGCGTTTGCGTTCTCGTCTTTTGCAAATGTTGTGGTCATGCAAAGCACTGCCATAACTGTCAAAATCATCTTTTTCATAATGTTACCCTTTCTTTACTTTAATCTTTTTTACCTAAATAACAATCTTTTAAATCTCTAATAACTTTGTGTCTTGTCGTCCTGAACTTTATTGTTCTTTTGTCCTTTTGACGGTGCAAAATTACTACTATTTTTGCAACTGACAATACATTTTGGCAAATTGTTTGCGCACACAGGCGTATTTTTGACATTGGTCAACAAATATCGGCAAAAAACCAAATAGGTCAATTAGGGTTACAAAATCATTACATTATCTTGGGATAACGCCTTGTCCAGCCATCCCATCTGAGGCGCATCACACCGAAGAATGCCTCGCCGAAGATGCCACCGCTCATCTTGCTCACACCCTCTCGACGGTTGACAAAAATCACCGGCACCTCCTTGATGCGGAATCCTATCTTATATGCAGTAAACTTCATCTCTATCTGGAAGGCATATCCACGGAATCGGATTTTATCGAGTTCGATGGTTTGGAGAACACGACGTCGATAGCACTTGAAGCCCGCAGTTGTATCATGCACTTTGAAACCAGTGACAAAGCGCACATACTTGCTGGCGAAATAGCTCATGAGCACACGACCCATAGGCCAGTTGACCACATTCACTCCCGACACATATCGCGAACCGATGGCAAGGTCGTAGCCCTCGTCATGGCAGGCTGCATAAAGTCGGGGAAGATCTGCCGGGTCATGACTAAAGTCGGCGTCCATTTCAAATATATACTCGTAGTCATGCTGCAATGCCCATTTGAATCCAAGGATGTATGCAGTGCCAAGCCCCAACTTGCCCGGGCGTTCCAATATGAAAAGTCCACCGGCAAAGTCCTCCTGCATAAGTCTCTTGACGATAGCTGCCGTACCGTCGGGCGAACCATCGTCAATCACGAGTATGTGAAACTGCTTATCGAGTGCATTGATTGCACGGATAATCTTCTCAATATTTTCCTTCTCATTATAAGTAGGAATAATCACTATGCTGTCACTTGTTGTCATATCAATAAGACTGTTTTGCTGTTTTTTATCGGCAAAGGTAATGCAAAAAGCAGAAAGAACAAAATAATTTCAGTCTTTTTTGCCATTTTCTTACATATTATTTGTAATTTTGCACCCTGTAACACATGAATTAATGAATATTCAGGAATTAAGTCAGTTATATGCCCATCTGCCACAGGTGGCGGCACTTGCCAAAGTGATGGGCGACGCAAAGTCGGGAAACATCTTTCTCGACGGACTTCTTGCGTCTTCTTCAGCCATGCTTTTCGGTAGTCTCACCACTAAATGCAATGCTAAGATTTTGTTTATCATGCAGGATGCGGATGAGGCTGGTTACCTATATCACGACCTAACACAGATACTGGGCGACAAGCAAGTGTTGTTCTTTCCATCATCCTATCGTAGGGCTGTGAAATATGGTCAGAAGGATGCGGCAAGCGAGATTCTTCGCACTGAAGCGCTATGCGAAATTAAGAATGAAAAATTAAAAATTAAGAAAGATAGCAAGGAGCTTCATGGCAATTCGCTCTTCGTGGTGTCTTACCCCGAAGCTTTGGCAGAGCTGGTGGTGTCCCAAAAGAGCATGGACAGCAGGATGCTGACACTGAACAAGGGCGAGGAGAAACCGATGGATGATATTGTCAATACATTGAGGGATTTCGGATTTTCTGAGGTTGACTATGTATATGAACCAGGACAGTTTGCCCGCCGAGGCAGCATCCTCGACGTCTATTCATTCAGTAGCGAATATCCATTCCGCATTGACTTCTTTGGTGATGATATTGACACGATTCGCACATTTGAGGTGGAAAACCAATTGTCAAAAGACAAATGCGAGAATGTAACCATCGTTCCCGAACTGTCGAATGGCACTGAGGAACGCATTCCTATCCTGCAGTTTCTACCGAAAGACACCTTTATATGCGTGAAAGACTTCACCTACGTATGCGATATTATTAATAAGGTATATGAAGAGGGATTCTCGCAACAGGCTCTTACCGAGATGACTGCCGGTGCCACCGAGATGGAACACCAGGAGATAATAAAGCGTATGCGAAGCGAGATACAATTGGTGACTGCCAGCACATTCATGCGCGATGCCCTCGACTTCCGCATGATAGAGATAGGACACAAACCGAGTCGCAATGCCGATGCCACCATAAGATTAGACATCAAGCCACAACCGTTGTTTCACAAGAATTTCGATTTATTGAAGAAATCTCTTGAGGATTATCAGTTGATGGGATATAAGGTGTATATCCTGGCCGACAGCAGGAAACAACAAGAAAGATTGAAGGAGATATTGGAAGACTTTATCCCTGTTGACAAGACCCTACACGAAGGTTTTGTTGATAACATGCTAAAGGCATGCTTCTTCACCGATCACCAGATATTCGACCGTTTCCACAAGTATAACCTCCGCTCCGAAAAGGCGCGAAGCGGCAAAGTGGCTCTTACCCTTAAGGAGATCAGCCAGTTTGAGATAGGCGACTATGTAGTGCATATCGACCATGGCATTGGCAAATTCGGTGGTCTTGTGCGTATGCCCCAAGGCGATGGTTATCAGGAAATGATAAAGATCACCTATCAACGTGGGGATGCCATCTACTTGTCGATACATTCATTATATAAGGTATCCAAATACAAAGCTCAGGACAATGGCGAACCTCCAAGAATGTCAACCTTAGGCACCGGTCAATGGGAAAGACTAAAGGAACGCACGAAGTCGAAAATCAAGGACATCGCGCGCGACCTTATATTATTATATGCCAAGAGACGCAAGGAAAAGGGATTCCCCTTCAGTCATGACTCATATTTGCAGCAAGAATTGGAAGCCAGTTTCCTTTATGAGGACACGCCCGACCAGTTGAAGGCCACAAATGACGTGAAGGCCGACATGGAGAAAGCGCGCCCCATGGACCGACTTGTGTGTGGCGACGTTGGCTTCGGCAAGACCGAGGTAGCAGTGAGAGCCGCTTTCAAGGCTGCCACCGACTCCAAGCAAGTGGCTGTACTCGTGCCCACCACCGTGCTCGCCTATCAGCATTATCAAACATTCAGCAAGCGACTGAAAGATTTTCCAGTGAGGGTTGACTATCTGACAAGGGCAAGAAGTGCCAAACAGACAAAGGAATTGCTGAAAGACCTGGAAGAGGGACGCATTGACATACTCATCGGTACTCACAAACTGATAAGCAAACAGGTGAAATTCAAGGACCTCGGTCTGCTGATTATCGACGAGGAACAGAAATTCGGAGTAAGTACGAAGGAGAAACTGCGCCAGATGAAGGTGAACGTGGATACACTTACGATGTCAGCTACGCCTATCCCACGCACACTGCAATTCTCATTGGTGGGAGCGCGCGACTTGAGTGTAATACAAACTCCGCCGCCCAACCGCTACCCAATACAGACGGAGATACACACATTCAGTCCGGAGATAATCGTAGATGCCGTGAACTTCGAGATGAGTCGCAACGGTCAGGTATATATCGTGAATAACAGAATAAGCGACCTCCAGCGTTTGAAGGATACCATAGAGAAATACATCCCCGACGCTCGTATAGCAATAGGTCACGGACAGATGAAACCCGAAGACCTCGAGCATATCATCCTCGACTTCGCCAATTACGACTACGACGTACTGATATCCACGACTATCGTGGAGAATGGTATCGACATACCCAATGCCAATACCATCATCATCAACAGTGCCCACTACTTCGGTCTAAGCGACCTCCATCAGATGCGAGGACGAGTGGGCCGAGGCAACCGCAAGGCATTCTGCTATCTGTTGGCGCCTCCCCTGTCGGCACTCAACCAGGAGTCGCGCCGGCGACTTGAGGCATTGGAGAATTTCAGCGATCTCGGCAGTGGCATAAACATTGCCATGCAGGATCTCGACATACGTGGTGCGGGCAATATGCTTGGTGCCGAACAAAGCGGATTCATTGCCGACCTGGGCTACGAGACATATCAAAAGATACTCTCGCAAGCTGTCACCGAACTGAAGAACGACGAGTTCAGTGAGATATACAAGGAAGAGATAAAGAGCGGCGAGATGACAGGAGAAGACTTCGTTGACGACTGCACTGTGGAGAGCGACATCGAGATGTACTTCCCCGACCAGTGGGTTCCTACCGACAGTGAGAGAATGTTACTCTATCGAGAATTGGATAATCTGAAGAACGACGAGGAGCTGGCACGCTATAGGCAGAGGCTAATCGACCGCTTTGGCGAGATACCCAAGGTGGCAGACGAATTAATGAAAGTAGTGCCGCTGCGTCGCAAGGCAAAACAACTGGGATGCGAGAGGTTAATGCTGAAAATGGGACGAATGACGATGTTCTTCGTAAGCAATCCCAACAGTCCTTACTATCAAAGTCAGGCCTTCGACTCCATTCTCAACTATATTGCCACAAATCCAAGGAGATGCAACATACGCGAGAACAACGGCAAGCGAAGTCTTGTAGTGAATGACGTGAAGAGCGTGGGAGAGGCTATTGTCGTTCTTGAAGATATCTCTTCGAGAACGATATTAAAGAATTAAAAGATTAAAGAATTAAAATAAACACAGAGGCACGGGTGTTCAATAAGCACAACATTGTATGACGATAGTATTAACGATATTGGTGTATTTTGCGGCATTGTACCTGTTCAGCCGCATAATGACAGGCCGTAAAACCAACAACGAGACATTCTTCCGTGGCAACAGGAAGTCGCCCTGGTATATGGTGGCATTCGGTATGGTGGGAGCCTCCATATCTGGCATCACATTTGTGTCTGTACCTGGAATGGTGATGACGATGGACATGACATATATGCAGACATGCATCGGTTTTATTTTCGGATATTTTGTCATAGCCTTCATATTGCTGCCCATCTATTATCGCAACAATCTCACGACAATCTACTCCTATCTCGGCAATCGTCTGGGAAGAAGGTCATACAAGACCGGAGCATGGTATTTCCTCTTGTCGAAGATTATCGGGGCATCAGTGAGATTCTATGTTGTATGCATAATATTACAAGATTATGTATTCGCCAAGATAGGTATCCCGTTTGAGTTGACCATAGTGATAATGGTGGCATTGATATGGCTTTACACCCGCAAGGGAGGCATAAAGACACTTGTATGGACAGACACATTCCAGACCACATGCCTCTTTGGGGCATTAATCCTGATTATCATCAATGTGGCCTCGTCATTAGGGATGAATATGTCCGAGACCTTTCATGCCATTCAAGACAGTAGCATGAGCCGCCTCTTCGTGTTCGACGACCCGAAATCGACACAATATTTCTGGAAACAGTTCTTTAGCGGCATTTTCATCGTGATAGTGATGACTGGTCTCGATCAGGACATGATGCAGAAGAATCTCACATGCAAGACACTTCGCGAGGCTCAAAAAGACATGTGCACCTATGGTTTTGCCTTCGTTCCCGCCAATGCCCTTTTCTTGGGGCTCGGTATATTGCTCGTAATGTTAGCTACAAAGACAGGTAGTCCCATACCCTCATCAGGCGATTCACTTCTTCCTATGTTTGCTGCTTCGGGGAAATTGGGTGAGACTGTTGTTATACTGTTCACAATTGGTATTGTAGCGGCATCATTCAGCAGTGCCGACTCCGCCCTAACAGCCCTCACTACGAGTTTTTGCGTAGATATCATGGAGAAATCCGACGACGAAAAGCTTCGCCGAAAGACACATATTCTCTTATGCTCGATATTTGTTGTATTTATCCTCTTGTTCAAGGTTGTCAACTCCACAAGTGTAATAGATGCCATCTACATAATATGCTCCTACACCTATGGGCCATTGTTAGGACTGTTTGCATTTGCCATATTATGTCCACGACTTCGCCCGATGGACAAGGCAGTGCCATATATCGCCTTAGCCTCACCCATAATATGTTATGGAATAGACTGGCTCACCCAATCAGTATGGAGATATAAATTCGGATATGAACTTCTGATGCTCAACGGAGCACTCACATTCACTGGTTTACTATGTTCTCGATATATTCAGAAGGTTGCATTCCAAACTCCTTCTTGAATATTGTGGCAAAATATTTCGGGTCCTTATATCCGACACTGTATGCCAAATCGCTCACACGTATGCCCGGTGTAGCTTTTGCCAGTCGGCACGCCTCCTTCATTCTGATGTCACGAATAAAACTTGTGGCATTCATACCCGTGACGGCACGAAGTTTGTTGTAGAGTGACGAGGAACTCATTCCCATGTCAGATGCAAATGACTCTCGATCATAGTCAGAATCGTCCATGTGTTTATTCACACAGGCTATAGCCTTGTCGAGGAATTCCTTGTCGGGTGACGGCATTGAGGCAGTCTTTGTGCGCACATCCTCGATAGTCTGCTGCTTAAACTCACGCGTGATACGTTGACGGTTTTCTATGAGGTTGTCAATACGCAACTGCAGCTCTTTCACCTTAAAAGGCTTTGTCATATACAAATCTGCACCAATAGAAAGGCCTTCCTCCTTGTCGTTCTCCTGTGTCTTGGCAGTAAGGAGGATAATTGGTAGGTGACAATAGTCACTGCTATTTTTCACATATTTCACCAACTCATATCCGTCCATCATTGGCATCATCACGTCGGATATAATCAGGTCGAGTTCCGTTTTCTGAATTTCATCCACAGCTTCCTTGCCATTACGTGCAGTCACGACCTTGTATTTTCTCGACAACAGATGCCTCATCATCAGCAACAACTCCACATTATCCTCGACAACAAGTATTCGATATGCATCATCATCAGCTGAATCCGTCACTTTCTCCTTGTCAGGCTCTACTGTAGAATTGCCTTTTTTGTCATTAAGTGTAAAGTCCTTATTGAATATTGGATCATCAGTATCCACGTCAAGCACGAAGGATACCGGTTTGTTAATATCCACCTTATTCTTTTCGTCAATCTGCGAAGCATCAAATGACTCCTTGTTGATAGGTAGTACAATAGTAAAGGTAGTACCCTTGCCCACCTCACTTTCATACGTCAGATTGCCATTATTAAGATATACAAGGTCGCGCGTGAGCGAGAGTCCAATCCCCGTACCCATTGTGTTGAAACGTCTGTACTCTCCGTCGAAGAAGAGTTCAAACAAATGTTTCCTACGTGACTCGGGAATGCCGCAACCATTATCTTTCACCGTAATAATTACCCTGTCATACCTGTCATTAGTCCTCACATTCAGTTCCACGCGTCCATCATCGCCTGTTGTATATTTTGCAGAATTCGAAAGTAGATTAAAGATAATCTTGTCCAACTTGTCGGTGTCAATCCATCCCATCATACTCTCTGGCTGGCATTTGATGCTGAATGACAAGTTTTTTCTTGCCATCAACGGGATGATGGTTCGTGCAGTGTTGCGTATATATGCCATAACATCACCATGCGAAACAAGCAATCTCAGTCTTCCGTCTTTTGCCTTGGTGGTTTCGAGTATCTGCTGAAGAAGTTTCACCGATCTCTGTATGTTGATTTCCATGAGCACATACTGGCTTTTGAACTTCGGTTCGGCCTCTCGCAGATTTTCTATTGAGGCCGAAAGGATAGTCAGAGGGGTGAGAAGTTCGTGGGTCAAACTGGTGAACATCATGTTCATCTGAGCTTTTTGCCTCAATTTGGTATTGCGCTGATTAAGCCTCATAACAAAAATTATTGCTATGACAAGGGCAAAAACCAATATTTCTATGATATCTATTAAATCCACGATACATTTTATTTTGGGTGCGAAGATACAACAAAATATTGAAAAATCATCAATTTCCCACTAAAAAAATGGGCAAAAGAGGCAATTTTTGTTGAAAATGCGTGATTTTTAGTTGAAAATGCGTGATTCTATCGCAAATTCAACCTCAAATAACTTAGAATAAACCCCTGTTCGAAATATTATGCCTATCTTTGCAACGCAAACAAGAAAAAAAGTCTATACGTTATAAGAGTATTAATTTAAATATTAATGGTTAAGGTTTATGGTTGATTAATTTAGTTTTTAAAGTTAAAAAAGAACTTCGCTGCGAAGCGAGGTTCTTTTTAAAACAGAAAAGACAAGTTGGCATCCATTCAAACCGGACACCGCAAAAAAAGAGGAGTTAATAACATGTATAACCATATAATTACTATCGATATGAAAACTGTCATTTTAGATTTTGATGGAACACTCAATAAGGCCTGCACTACCATTAAGGCAGTCAAGGACACACTCAAGGAAATGTATGCCATGGGCGTCACATTAGCCTTGACAAGTAAGAAGGACCAAGAGGTATTGGAAAATATCCTTGACGATCTCAACCTGTCTAACTATTTCTCAGTGATAGTTGCAGCTGGCAATGCCAAGTCTGCCAATGAAGACAATAATTTGGTTAAGACGGTATTGGAGCACACAGATAGTGAACCATCGCAAACATTGATAGTTGGAGAGAACTCGGAAAATATCGAGTTAGGGAAGAAGGCAGGGATAAAGACTTGTGCCGTAAAAACCGACGACATGTCTGATACAGCAGATGCCGACTATGTCATCAACGACATCAGAGCCCTGCTTGACATCGTATGACAGGCCAATTTCATGACATTAATAATTATAAAAAGGGCATCCCCATTAAGGAGATGCCCTTTTTGGGGTGTATTTACTTGTTAAGCAGATACCGTTCAGCCTCAATGGCAGCCTGACATCCTGATGCGGCAGCCGTTATTGCCTGTCGATAAGTAGGGTCGGCGACATCTCCTGCAACAAAGACACCAGGTATCTTTGTGCGAGGCGTACCATCAATTTTCTTAAGATAACCCACCTCGTCGGTATCAAGCCATTCCTTGAACACGTCACTATTTGGCTTATGACCTATGGCCAGGAAGAAACCGTCGATGGCAATATCCACCATTTCCTCGTCAGGCTCTCCCTTACGCTTTACGAGATGCGCCCCTTCTACTCCGTCCTCTCCAAAGAGTCCGATGGTGTTGTGTTCAAAGAGGATCTCGATGTTCTCCTTTTCCATCACCCTCTCCTGCATCACCTTGGATGCACGCAGATAAGGTTTTCTTACGATGAGATACACCTTTTTAGCCAACCCCGAGAGATAGAGTGCGTCCTCACAGGCCGTATCTCCACCACCTACCACAGCAACAGTCTTCTTGCGATAGAAAAAGCCGTCGCATGTGGCACATGCCGATACACCCATACCGTTGTATTTGCGCTCATCGTCAAGTCCGAGATACTTAGCCGAGGCCCCTGTTGCGATAATCACAGTGTCAGCCTTGATAACGTGTCCATCCTCCACTGTCAATGTATATGGAGCTTCCGACAAATCGGCCTTGACGATAATGCCATCTCGTATATCTGCACCGAAATGTTCGGCCTGCTCGCGCATGTCCATCATCATCTGATTACCGTCAACACCCTCGGGATAACCTGGAAAGTTTTCCACCGTGGTAGTCTGCGTCAACTGTCCTCCGGGCTGCAATCCGCAATACTCCACGGGTTGCAAGTTGGCTCTCGACGCATAAATAGCTGCCGTGTAACCGGCAGGACCGCTGCCAATGATAAGACAACGGACATGTTCTGAAGATTGTGTCATATACCTTATATATATTATTTAAGTTTCGCATTTGCTCAACTTTTCAGGAGTTAAGGAGTTAACTCCTTAACTACCAACAATATCCTTTACTTGCAAAAGTTGAGTATATTAAATTTCTTCTTGTAGCAATTGCTGTATTCTCTCCTCAATTGATTCAATACTTGCCGTGGGCTCAAATCTATCAACCACCATACCACGCTTGTTGGTCAGGAACTTTGTGAAATTCCACTTGATGTCAGGTTTCTGCTGATAGTCGGGATCCTCTTTCTTGAGCATTTCATCAAGGATGCCAGTCAAATTATGTCCCTTGTCCCAACCTTGGAATCCCTTTTGCTCTGTGAGATACTTGAACAGGGGATCGGCATCAGGACCATTCACTTTCACCTTCTTGAATCTTGGAAACTCCGTACCGTAATTCATCTTGCAGAACTGATGGATAGACTCGTCGGTGCCAGGAGCCTGCTGTCCAAACTGGTTGCAGGGGAAATCAAGGATTTCAAATCCCTGACTATGATATTTTTCGTAGAGTTTCTCCAATTCCTCATACTGTGGTGTAAATCCACATTTTATGGCTGTGTTGACGATGAGCAGCACCTCAGGTGCATACTCCTTAAGAGCGACGCTCTTTCCTTTTCTGTCTTTGACAGTAAAATCAAAAATTGTACTCATTTTCTTTTATCTTTGTATAAATGCACTGCAAAGATACGTCAAATAATGGAAAATACAAAAGAATATCTGTTTATTTTTTATACTTTAACTAAATCTGCCATAAAAAAAGAATGTATCGGATATATGCAACTATCCGACACATTCTTCCAATGAGTCCAATTTTAAGAATTATATCTTATTTCTTGGCTGCCTTACCGTAACGGCTGAAGAACTTGTCAACGCGACCAGCTGTATCGACAAGCTTGCTCTTACCAGTATAGAACGGGTGAGAAGTGCTTGAGATTTCGACTTTTACCACAGGGTAAGTTTCGCCTTCAAATTCTACTGTATCATTTGTCTTAGCAGTAGAACGTGTAAGGAACATATCGCCGTTGGACATATCCTTAAATACGACGGGGCGATAGTTCTCGGGATGAATACCTTTTTTCATTTTTACTTTTTATTATTATTGTTACAATTTAATATTTTCTCTTTTTGGGGTGCAAAGGTACGAAGAAAAATTTAGAATTAAGAATTAAGAATTAAGAAAATCACTATTTAGTCTAATATTTAACCTTTATTCACTCTTAGTCCTAATTTTTAATTCTTAATTTTTAATTCTTAATTAAATACACCACCGTAGGAAGATGGTCGCTATATCCCTTCAGCCATCTTGGCCCGATGAGAGTGCGGAGTGGAGTTCCCTTGAATGGACCGTCGGGTTCGAGCATATAGTCACGGCAGAACACGTTGTGTCCATATAGCGTGAGTGACTTGTATTTGGGTTTCCTACTATTATCCACAAGAGATTTCGAAAGTATGATTTGGTCAAAGAGATTCCATCTACCCATATACTCCAGTGTGCCGTGTCCCTCCACGAGTGTATTCCAGAAAGGATTGTATAAGTCATGCTTCTGTTTCACCTCCCATGGATATCGCTTAGCTCCCAGGTCAATCGCCATAGACTCGTCCATCGGGTCGTCGTTCATGTCGCCCATCACGATGAGTTTCAGTTTTGGGTCATCCTTGAGCAGTGAATCCACTACTACACGCAGTTGCTTTGCCCCGAGTTTACGATAAAATTCCTCGCTATACCTGCTTGGCAGATGATTCACCACCACTGTCACATGCTCCTCCGCCAGAGTGCCGCTCACAACAAAGAATCCACGGGTGAAATAGTTACTGTCCTTCTCAAGCACCTGCACATAAGGCACAAGTTTCGTGTCTCTCACCTTGAACACTGCGGGGTCATAGAGTAAAGCGCAGTCAATGCCTCTGACATCCGGTCCCTCGATATGCTCATATTTAATATTTCTCTTTTTCAACGGTGGTTGGGCGCACAAGTCATCGAGAACGCGCGCGTTCTCCACTTCAGCCACACCTATTATAGAACATCCCCCCGCAACACTGTCGGTACCGAGCAGTCCAAGCACCTTCGACAGGTTTTTCAACTTCAACTGATACTTTTCGGTGTTCCACTTATAGCTACCCGTTGGCAGAAATGCCGAATCCTGCTTTCCCGCATCATGGATGGTGTCGAAAAGATTTTCAAGATTATAGAATCCGACGGCATATTTTTCCATCTTACCCTTAGCCAATGCCTGCGCTGTGAATATGGCCAGCATAACAAGCAGAATGAACTTATTTTTCATTCGAAACGATTCCCTCTATATATTTCTTTAGTATATGTATTCCTGTTTTGTTTTCGCCTCCAAGCGGAATAATCAAGTCGGCAAACTTCTTTGTGGGTTCGATAAACTGCTCATGCATCGGCTTGAGCACCTTGTGATAGCGATCAATCACCATCTCCACCGTCCTTCCCCTCTCCACGCAGTCGCGCTGTATATTTCGTATAAGTCGCTCGTCGCTGTCAGTATCCACAAATATCTTAAGGTCCATCATGTCTCTCAATTGCTTGTTGAGCAGTGCCATGATACCCTCGATGATAATCACCGGTTTGGGTTCGACATGCACAGTTTCCTTCTCCCTGTTGCATTTCAGGTAGGAGTATGTAGGTTGTTCCACGGCCTCTCCATTTCTCAACAAATCAACATGCTTCACCAGCAGTTGCCAGTCGAAAGCATCAGGATGGTCGAAGTTAATAGCCCTTCTCTCCTCCTCCGTCATGTGTGAGGTGTCATTATAATAAGAATCCAGCGGCACGACAGCCACGAAATGAGGTGGAAGAGCCTCCACAATTTTCTTCACCACAGTGGTTTTTCCCGACCCTGTTCCTCCAGCAATACCAATTATTTTCATTTCTGTCCCTCGCTTTCCGTCTCTACGACATCGGCCTTGTCCATTCCTCTTTTCTTCAAATTAATCTTTGTGGCGTTCACCACCTCACTTGCCCCGTAAAGCAGGCAGCACCATCCGATGATTGTCATCGGGAGTGCAGCAGCCTCCATGGGTTGGAACATGACATACAGCCCTGCAAGCAAGATGAGCGATGGCGACACCCAGAATCCCCATGCCATTTTTCCCCATCTGCGGGCATTATACAGCGACATGAATTGATTGAGCGCGCCCAATATTAGTATTCCGCCCATGATGTACATCAGTATCTCTACAAATACCGAAGGAGATGTGATAAGTAGCACACCAAGAATTATACTTCCCACTCCCACAAGCGGGAACGTGGGTTTGCCCTTCGAGATTATTCTGCCCTCTACATCAGTAATCATGTATTCCGATGTGTTTTTGCGGGCATTAAGATACGCCAATGTTGAGAACACTCCCGAGAGAAGGAACAAAATGCCGATAGCGAGTGTAATCCACGTCACCGTGTTGTCGGGAAAGCGCAACAAGAGCACTCCGATAATAATGGAGCAAATAGCTCTAAAAAATGAACTTTGTACGATTTTCATGTCACTTATGTTTTATTTTTCTGCAAAATTAATAAAAAATATTGGTATTGCAATTTTTTTTTGTACTTTTGTGGCAAAAAAAATATAAATATGACTGATTTGTATCTAGTAAGGCACGGAGAAACGGTAGATAATGCCAATAAGATAATGCAAGGACAGACACAGGGCGAACTCAATGCAAATGGCATCGAACAGGCTCGCACTGTAGCGAAAAATCTCGCCGTCGAACAATTCGATGCCATTGTCTCAAGTGATTTAAAGCGGTCGTTCGACACTGCCTCTATCATCGCCGAGCCCCATGGAAAAGAGGTTATCACCACCCCTTTGTTAAGAGAGAGAGACTGGGGTGGTTTTACCGGAAGGTATATTCCCGACCTCAAGGAGGAGCCATGGCCCGACGATATAGAATCTCTTGATGCATTGAAAAGCCGTGCGTCGGAGTTTCTTGACTTCATACGCACGACTTTTCCCGAACAGAAGGTATTGGCTGTTGGACACGGCATCATCAACAAGGCCATTCAGGCAGTGTATTATGGCAAGCCGATGAATGAGATCCTAAAGATGAACAATGCCGAGGTCAGAATCCTTCACATATAATAATTGCTTTACATTCTTCTTGATCCGCCATGCGAGATATTCCCGCTTCGCGAACTTCCACCATTTCGAGATCCACCATTGCGCTGACAACCATTGCCTATTGAGCTGCTGCGGCTTGGGGCGGAGCTGCCGCGATTAACAGTCACTCTTGTAGAGCTGCCGCGGTCGAGGCGGGGGGATTGGCGGTTGACGCGGTCATTGCGGAAATCCCGGATATTCTGGATATCGCGGTTATTGCGGAAATCGCGGTTATTGCGATGATTTATTCGGTCGTTGCGATTATTAAAGCGGTCGCGCATACCGAAATGGCTGTCAGCAGGACGTCTGAAATGATCGCTATGTCCGTGATAATAACTTCTTCCTCCATTCATTCTCCAACTATGTCCACCACGATACGACACATACACCGTAGGACGTGAGAAATAGAAGAAAGTGCGTCGTGGATATCTGGCGTAAATGCCAAAGTGCCAACATCCGGCATCCCAATAGAGGGGTCGATAGAAATATGTGGCAGCCCTAAAAGCCTGCAATTGCCAGTCGAGCAGAATGTAGCTCATATCGAGGTTGCGCCTTGTCCAGTATGCACCATACAGGTCATCTACCGAAGCCACTTCCATCAAGTAGTCGAGGTTAATCTCATAGCAAGCATCATATTGCTCGTCAGTGAGATTCAGTTCATACGCCATCTTGTCTGTCAGGAAGAGTGCTTCCCTCTGAGCCTGTGAGAAACTCATTGCGCTGGCATTCAATGCTATTGTCATCATTGCCATGATAGATAATATATACCTTTTCATAATTGTATGTTTTAAATTGTTGCACATTTTTGTTTTCTGCTGCAAAGTAACAACATTTTTATGAAATAGACAATAGGTTTTTCCCTATCCTTGCATGGGATTTTCCCTAATCAGCATAATATTGAGTGTTTTTTATATGTTTTTCCTTGTATTAATTGCCATTTTCACATTTTATTATTAATTTTGCACCCAAAAACAATAATAATGAAAAAGAGACTCATTATTCTCGCGACATCAATTAGTGCAACCTTCTTGACTATCAATGCGGGGGATTCCTCTACCAAGCCATCCCTTATTGACAGTCTTTGCTATATGTTGGAAATGCAAGGTTCGGTGTCATTCGACGAGGGTAATACCCCCTTATGGCTCAATGCCAACAAGTATGGACTTAGTTCGCTTGAAAAGAACAATGGCTATCTACGTGCATCAGTCATTCGCCCCCTGAGTGTAGATAATGAGAAGAAATGGGGCGTTGGCTATGGCCTCGATCTTGTAGGTTCAGCCAATTACACGAGCAAGGCATTCGTCCATCAAGCCTATGCCGAGGGTAGATGGCTAAAAGGCGTGCTCACAGTGGGCAGCAAGGAATATCCTTTGGAATTAAAGAATCCCAAGCTCAGCAGTGGTTCCCAGACCCTCGGTATTAATGCCCGCCCAGTTCCTCAGGCACGCCTATCCCTTGCCGAATACTGGAAGGTGCCGTTCACCCGTGGCATAGTGTCAATCAAGGGACATATTGCCTATGGACGCTTTACAGATGATAATTGGCAGAAGGATTTCACCCAAAGACAACATTCATATTCAGAGAACTACAATTATCACAGCAAGGCAGGATATCTCCGCATTGGCGACCCAGAGCGTTTCAAGCCCGTATCCCTTGAGCTTGGTGTTGAGATGGCGACACAATTTGGAGGAACCTCACAGGTTGAGATAAACGGTGATTTCTTGACTTATCATAACAAGGGCGGCTTGAGCGGTATGATTGACGCCCTTATCCCCGGCAGCGGAGGCGATGCCGCCGAGACCGACTACAAGAACGTGAGCGGCAATATGCTTGGCAGTTGGTTGGCCCGACTCAACTTCGACTACGACAGTTGGTATTTGGGCATATATGCCGATCATTTCTTCGAAGATCATTCCCAGATGTTTCTTCTTGAATACGATGGATACGGCACAGGTGCAGAATGGAATGTCAAGAAGAAACAGCGTTATCTAATGTATTCGCTCAAGGACATCATGCTCGGTGTGGATTTCCGTCTTAAGAACTCGTTCACCTGGATAAACAATGTTGTTGTTGAGTATCTATATACCAAATATCAGTCAGGTCCTATATATCACGACCACACCCAACAGATGCCCGACCATATAGGTGGTGTTGACAATTATTATAATCACCACATTCTGCCCGGATGGCAACATTGGGGCCAGGTGATGGGCAATCCCCTCTATCGCTCGCCCATCTACAACACCGACAATAAGATAGATGTGAAGAACAACCGCTTTTTGGCATGGCATTTAGGTATCGGCGGTGAGCCAACATCTAATCTCTCCTATCGCCTTCTCGCCACCTACCAGCGGGGTTGGGGCACATACGCCCATCCGTTCAGCAATCCCCAGGACAACATCTACATGATGGGCGAGGCAATCTACAATTTTGATGAAGACTCTCTCCTCCATGGATGGAGTGTTAAGGGTGCCGTAGGATTCGACCACGGCAAGACCTGCGGCAACAATGTCGGATTGCAGTTGACAATACGCAAGTCAGGGCTCTTCTAACATTATTATATATAAGGAACAAAAAAAATGAGAAAACTATTATATATCTTCACCATGTTGCTGATGCTCGCGGCATGCGACATCCACACCTCCAACAATGGCGATCTCGACGGTTATTGGCAATTGCGCAGTGTTGACACCCTGTCAAGCGGCATGTCATGCGATATGCGCGACAGTATGCTATTCTGGAGCTTCCAGGGCAATCTGCTCCATGTTCGCGACAACAAAGAAGAAAAACTCGACAAGGTGTTCATGCGCTTCACCATCAGCGACAAGGTGATGACTCTCACCAACCCCATCATCGATCTTCGCGACTCGTCCGACCTCGTTCTCACCGACACCACATTCCTGCGTCATTATGGTATTCACGATATGCCCGAGACCCTAAAGGTAGTCACTCTGAACAGTTCGACGATGATACTTGAGAACAGGGTTCTTCGACTGAATTTCAGAAAATATTGATAAAAATCACCATTCAGCACAATATTCATCGTCAGCATACGTTCTTTTAATAGAATAACCCACGTAGGATGAAATATATAGAAAGAAAAACAAAAAGGATTTTTGACATAACAGTTGCGCTTTTCTGCATTGTCGTGTTCTCTCCACTATTCCTTATATGCTACCTTGCCATCAAATTCGATGACGGAGGTCCCGCCTTGTTCAGTCAGGAGCGCATAGGCTATAAAGGCAAGGCGTTCAACATACATAAGTTCAGAACAATGAGATGCGATGCCGAAGAGAGCGGTCCCCAGCTGTATAGCGACAACGACTCCCGTCTCACTCGTGCCGGCGCCTTCCTTCGCAAGCATCATCTCGACGAACTTCCCCAATTGTGGAATGTTCTTGTGGGCGACATGTCATTCATAGGTCCCCGCCCTGAGCGCAAGTACTTCATCGACAAAATCATGGAGCACGACTCCCGCTATCCCCAGCTCTACCAGTTGCGTCCAGGAGTCACCTCCTATGCCACTCTCTACAATGGCTACACCGACACTATGGAGAAGATGCTTCGCCGCCTTGAGCTCGACCTCTACTATCTGGAGCACAACTCGTTATGGTTTGACTCCAAGATTCTCTTCAAGACATTCTCCAACATATTATTCGGCAAGAAATTCTAACATCACATAAAATAACAAGAACATGAACATTGGAGAAAAAATGCCCTCAACACTTGGGCTCGACCAAAACGGCAACGAGATTACCCTCGCCAGTCTTGCCGGAAAGAAAGTGATACTGTATGCCTATCCCAAGGACAACACATCGGGCTGCACCGCCGAGGCCTGCTCGCTCAAGGATCACTACGACGAATTACAACAGGCTGGTTATGCAGTGATAGGAGTGAGCAAGGACTCAGCTGCATCCCATCAGAAATTCATTGAGAAATATTCTCTTCCCTTCCCTCTGATAGCCGACACCGACACCACCCTCCTCCAGCAACTTGGTGCATGGGGCGAGAAGACAATGTGCGGACGCAAATGTATGGGCACCCTGCGCACTACATGGTTGCTCAATGAGCAGGGAGAGGTTGAAAAGATTTTCACTCCCAAGGAGATCAAGACCAAGATACACGCCGAGCAGATACTCGAATATATCAATAAATAATTCAAAAGGGCGGAGGATTTCATCAATCCCCCGCCCTTTCACTAACATGTAACCATCTTTTTTCTTAGTAGTTTTCCTGATTTGATTTGAGTAGATAAGTTTCCGTTGCCTGTTACTTGGAAATCTGTTGTTTCATCGATGTCTTTTGTTTTTCTGGTGCAAAATTAGCAATAAAAATCTATTCATACACCATAAATAAGTGAAAATTATAACGTAATCGTTTGAGTAATTGGAAAAAAATGTGTAATTTTGCGGCGGATTTTAAAATAAATACAATGTACACTAAGGAAATCGACAATTATCTGAGAAAATTTGGATTCAGGGAATTCAAGCCGAAAGCCGTACTTTTCGATATGGATGGAGTGCTATATAACTCCATGCCCAACCATGCCTACAGTTGGCACAATTCCATGGCTTCATTTGGCATTGAGATGAGCGAGGCAGATGCCTACGCCTACGAGGGTATGCGTGGTGTGGAGACCATAAAGAAGATTGTGAAAGAACAGCGTGGCATAGAGATAAGCGACGAGGAATCGCAACGCATGTATGACGAGAAATCCCGTATCTTCGCCACTCGCCCCCAGGCTGAGATTATGGAGGGCGTTATCGACCTTCAGGGCAAGATCAAGTCGTATGGCATGAAAATTGTGGTGGTGACGGGTAGCGGGCAACATTCTCTTCTTGAAAAACTCACCCATGACTTCAGTGGATTGATCGAACCCGGAATGATTGTGTCGAGCTTCGACGTTACACGCGGCAAACCCCATCCCATGCCTTATCTCAAGGGAATGGAGAAGGCGGGGGTTGAACCCTGGGAAGCCATTGTCGTGGAAAATGCGCCTCTTGGAGTGAGGGCTGCCGTGGCGGCAAGGATTTTCACTGTTGCAGTAAACAGCGGTCCCCTGCCCGACGAAATACTGTCCGACGAGGGTGCCAACCTCGTATTCGACAGGATGACCGACTTCGACAAAGTCTTCCCTGCTCTTGTGGAATCACATATTTCCACAATATGAATATTACACCGATAGCCTATTTTCGTTCTCCCCTGAAGGAGAAATTTGGGGTGCCACGTCAAAGTGGTATCGCAACGCAGCTTCATGGGCGTATCGTTCTGCAGAATGAGTGGAACGACCCTGAATGCCTGCGTGGACTCGAAGACTTCGACTACCTGTGGATTCTTTGGGGATTCTCGGCAAATGTCGATGCCCCCAAGCATGCCACCGTGCGCCCTCCCCGTCTTGGAGGCAATCGTCGCATGGGAGTGTTTGCCACGCGCTCGTCGTTCCGCCCCAATAACATTGGTATGTCGGCAGTGAGAATCGTGGGCATACACAAGGGGACGAATGTCGAGATTGAGGTGAGCGGTGCCGACTTGATGGACGGCACTCCTATATACGACATCAAGCCCTATCTGCCTGAGTTTGACGCCCATCCCGAGGCTCGCGGCGGTTTTGCCTCATCCGAAAAATGGACCACTCTCAATGTGGATATTCCCGACGCCCTGCGCCTTCGCCTTGGCGAGGAACAGTGCCTACTCATTGAGCAATTGCTTGCCGAGGACCCTCGTCCCCATTATCACGACAATCCCGAAAGGGTATATGGAATGGTTGTCGGCGGATATAACGTAAAGTTCAAAGTTGTCGATAATACTGCAAAAGTTGTCAATATTGACTTGTTTTAAATCAAGAATTTAGCTTATTTTCAATAAAAAAAACCAAATATATTGCATACTGGCATAAAAAACGCTAAATTCGCAGTCGGTTTTTAAAAAGATAAGGTTAGTATGTTAGTGGCAATAATTATCATCATCAGCATTGCATGTTCTGTCTGTATTCTCCGAATGCGCATTATGCAGGAGCAGATAGAGGACATGAGGAAGGAAAACTCTGTAAAGTCAGCTTTCCTGACAAAGTTTAGTAAGGAACTCGAGAATCCCCTGCGCAACATCAACAAGCAGGCGGAGATAATCACTCGCCCCGATCTCTATCTGTCGAAGACAGAAAAGAAAATGATTTTCGACCAGATAACCTACAACACCAACCTTATCACCACTTTCATCGACGAATGTTGCTTCCTCTCCGGCAGCGGTAAGGGGCGCGAGATAAAGAAGGAGAAATTCAGTCCCAATGTGCTCTGTGCCAAATGTATCGACACCATCAGGATGAGTATTGAAAAGGAAGATGCATTGAAGATTGTGTTCAAGAGAGAGATTGAGGATACCGATTTCGCATTTTCCGACCCGCGCATCGTCGAACTTATCCTCGACGAACTGCTTATCAACTCATGCCGCTTCACCACTCAGAACTTCATTCGTGTAATCACTCGTCGCACGGAGATTGGCGACAGGTTTATGATTATCGTTGAGGACATCGGCTCTAAGATGCCGGAGGATCGCATTCCGTATCTTTTCCATTGGTTTGACAATCCCGAGGTGGATCGCGATGATGCCGAGATCGACCTCAGCATCATCTTCAGGCTTGCCCTGAAAATCGACGGATATCTCGAGTATGATCCTACATATACTCAGGGCACACGCATGAAACTCATCTTCTAACTCTTCGATCACCCCATATCCCTGTCAAGCCGGTTGAGCCACAGGTATTTATGGGTTTCCCTCACCAGTATCTTGCTCAAGAACAAGAGCGAGAGAAGATTGGGGATAGCCATCATCGCATTCATGCAGTCGGCAATGTTCCACACCAACGTGAGGTTGATGATACTTCCCACATACACCGACAGTATATATATAATACGGTAGGCAAGCATCCATTTCTTTCCTTTTAGATATTCCACAGCCCTCTCGCCATAGTAGCACCATCCGATGGCAGTGCTGAAGGCGAATGTGACAAGCCCAATGGACAGCATTGGCGTGCCGATGAACGGAATCTTTCCGAAGGCATCCTTGGTGAGCGTGGCTCCGTTGCTATAATCGATGTCGGGATAGGCAATGATACTCGACACAATCACCAAGCCCGTCATGGCACATATCACGACGGTGTCCCAGAATGTTCCCGACGACGACACCAGCGCCTGGCGCACCGGATTGCGCGTTTGTGCGGCGGCAGCCACAATGGGCGCCGAACCGAGTCCCGACTCGTTGGAGAACAGTCCACGGGCAATGCCATATCTCGCTGCCATCATCACCGACGAACCCACAAAACCGCCTCCGGCAGCCTCGGGCGAAAACGCCGACACACATATCAGTTTGACAGCAGGCCACAGATATGCTCCGTTCATGATGAGTATCACGATACATCCCACGACATAGAAAAGCGCCATAAACGGAACGAGAAGTTCGCACACCTTGGCAATCGACTTCACTCCTCCGAATACCACTGCCGCAAGCAGTCCGCATACTACGAGTCCCGTAACCCACTGCGGCACTCCGTATGTCTCGAATGTCATCACCGACATGGCGTTGGCCTGCACCGTACTGCCTATGCCAAACGATGCCATGGCAGTGAAGAAGGCAAAAAGCACTGCCATCTTCTTCCATCCCAAACCTCTTTCGAGGGCATACATCGGACCGCCCAACATCCTTCCGTCACCAGTCTTCACCCTGTATTTGATGGCAAGCAGCCCCTCGGAATATTTCGTCGCAATACCGAATACTCCCGTAAGCCAGCACCACAACACCGCCCCTGGTCCTCCCAAGGCGATGGCAGTAGCCACACCGATGATATTGCCCGTACCGATGGTGGCAGCCAATGCCGTGGCAAGCGAGGCAAACTGCGACACGTCGCCCGTGGCGCCGGGGTCGCGTTTCACCGAGAGTTTGATGGCAGTGAATATCTTCCTTTGCGGAAACTTCAATCTTATCGTCAGAAACAAGTGGGTGCCGAGCAGCATTATCATCATCGGCCATCCCCACAGGGCTGAACTAATCTCAGAAAAAAACAGGCTAATTGTATCCATACTTTAAAAAAAAATTATTGTGTTTGTGTATTCTTCTTATCAAATCTCACTGTGACTGCCCTGAAGCCCAAGCCCTTCATGATATTAGTCATCTGAGCCTCGGCATTCGTCTCGGCAGCACGAATATTCTTGGCGTTCAGGCAATTTTTCTTCATCAATGCGTATGCCCTACGATACATGGCCTCGCGGTCGGCTGCCGACCACTTTCCGCTCTCATAGAACGACTTTGTGCGGGCCTCGTCGATAAAATCATTGTCGAGCAACTCCACCTTGGGCATTGTCACCGTCACCGAGTCGCCCACGGCTTCTATCCATCGGGGGCCCACCTTGTGCATGTTTACACCAAGGCTCAACTGCCCATAATATATCCTTACGAGATGATCGTCGGAGAAGATGCCCTTTCTGATTGTATCCACCATCTCCTCGTCGGCAATTGACAGGAACTCCCATTCGCCAATCGATTTTATCGACTGTACGACCTCGGGCGAGATGTCAATCTTGTTGTCGCTCACCACCTCCAATTTGGCGTCCTTCACCTCGTCGATGAGTCGCCACACGAGCCCTGCCACTACAATCACCGCCACAAGGCCCAGCGTCACATATATCTTAGTCCATCTTTTCATTCCTAATCCCTCATTCCTAATCCCTCATTCCTCATTTCAATCGTAATCACCTTCTCGTCATATCCCATTTTCACAATCATGGGAATAAGTATCTTGGCGGCATTCACGGCAGCCGTTTCCTTGATGTCGAGACGCGGTATGGAGTTGACAACTGCCTGTCGGCCTTGCTTCTCAAACTCAGCCATCTCGGCGTCCGAGAACCGTGAGCGCATCATTGACACGTATTCCTTGACGCCCGCTTGGTCTATCTTACTGGCAGTTACTGCCACCTGCGGTTGGGGCAAGGTTACGATGATGCGACGCCCCTCGCGTCTCACGTTTTTCTCCGAGAAATCCGAGAAGTCGATATATCCTTTTAGCGTGACATTCATTGGGATAGCGATTTTTCTGTCTCCCACGGGCATTTTCATATCCACCTCATGTCCGAGTATTTTGCCTTTGAGTCGGGGTTCGTCGCTATAAGTCACTATTTTGCGGATATTATATTCCGAGGTATATAGCTTCGAGCATTTCCTTATGTCCCTCACGAGCATAGGAATATCATCCGTCGCCGCATTTTCGGCAGCGTCATTCCCGTTCTTCTTGTCATCGGCACATGCCATGCAGAGAAGTGCGATTAATAATATGAAATAATTCCTCATTCCTAATCCCTAATTCCTAATTCTCATAAAGTACGTCTCAACGTCCTCCCAGCATTTAAAGTCAGGAGTTCCGAGTTGTATGCACGTACCCATGAATCCCTTTTCCTCTGTTGTCGAAATGATGAAGTCCCCGAGCAGCAGCGAGGGCTTGTTTGTCATCACGACTCGGTCGTATGCCGGTGCACTGATGGCATCCTCTATCCACAACTGCGATTGTGTGATATAGTCATGCTCGTTGGTGGGAGCCGCCACAACGAAATACACGTCGTATGTCTCGATGAGCATTTCGAATGTCTTGCGCATGTTCGAGCGCTGTTTGCCGTAGCTGTCGCGCATGGCGTCGATGGTGATATACAGCACCGGCTTCTCCCTACCCTCCTGCCTGTCGTCTATCCATCTTATCACCGGCACGAGATAGTGTATAGCTACACTGTCGATGAGTCTGTGCTCACCATGAAACTTCACCGCCTGAGGATAATGCTCGCGGAAGAGGTCGAAGGTGTGCACCAGCGGGTCGTTGTCGCCGAATAGTCCCCACACCCTCGCCTGCTCCTCAGCGCTCTCGCTCTCGGGGGCAAAACATTGTTCGGTGAGTTCGGCAAACTGCTTCACGAGTGCCTTGGTTACGATAAACTCCTGCACACCGTCGCGCCTGGGGTTCTGATAAGTCTGCTTGCCTATCATACCGTGTTTCCCCATCGTGTCGCCCATCTGGAAGGCGGGATTCACCACTATGCGGTCATATCCGTAGAGCTGTTCGGTCATCATGCCTCCAGCCGACGAACCTATGATTAGGTCGGGCTTTTCCTCTTCACATCGTTTGCGCAGGAATTCGATAGCCTCTTGCGGCACGAGCGGAACGTCGTCAGCCACCACCTCGGCATTCGGCATCAGTTGGCGCAGCAATGCCACTGTTCCCGACTGTGCCGACGAGGCAAACCCATGCACATACATCACTTTCTTCCCCTTCATCAATTCGGGAAATTCTATATGATATTGCTTTTCCATATTCAATATATTTTTTATTTTATGCTGCAAATATACGCATAATTTTCCCAAAAAACACTTATTCAGTGTCAAAAAACGTTATTATTATATTTTTTTTGTCCTATTAATGGAAAAAAAACATTATCTTTGCAGCAATATTACATTTATTATATAATAATTATATGATTAAGAAAACGACAATCACCCTTTGCATCGCCATTGCCGCAATCGGTATGACGGCATGTAGCGAGAAGAAGAAAAGCGACAATATCATCACCCGCAAGGAGGTGAAGAAGGAACCTGCAGCCCCTATCAAGATGCAGGAATACAACCAGACAACCGAGACATCCCTTGGCGGCAGTGAGATGACATGTTTCGTCCACCGCGCTCCCGACGACAGTCTTGCGATGGTGAAGGACGAGACCG
>OBLI01000934.1_pt1 | contig 30259 bp, 16 predicted proteins | sample 1519701 | NCBI WGS metagenome assembly OBLI01 (sample SAMEA3663005, study PRJEB22513) | pig gut metagenome | biome: pig gut; feature: pig-associated habitat; material: faeces | place: France | collected 2012 | reverse complement strand
TTGCGCCCGCTGTGACTTTCAAAATCTGCTCAAAAATATCCGCCTCTACGACCCCAAAAATTTAAGGAACGCGCTCTAAATTATGGCAGAAAAACGAAATACTTCCATCGCGATCGCCAAGGGCATCGCCATCATCCTCATGGTGATGGGGCACGCCGAGGGGCCTGCCCTCCTTATGAATTTCATATACCTTTTCCACATGCCCCTCTTCTTCCTCACAGCAGGCTATTTCTTCAGCTATCGCAATGTCGACCGGCCCTGGGATTTCTGCGCCAAACGATTCAAGGGTCTCTATATCCCCTTCGTGAAGTGGAGTCTCTTCTTCTTGCTGATCCACAATCTGATGTTCTCCGTGGGTATCCTCAACGAGACCTATGGCAACTGGACCGGCGGAGTCACACATCCCTATACCCTCAAGGCCGCTTTCCAGCGTGTCGTCAACATCATCTTCGGCATGAGCGGCTACGACGAGTTCCTCGCCGGCGCTTTCTGGTTCTTCCGTGCCCTGTTGGTGGCGAGCATCCTCTTCTTGGTATTCTTCCGCCTCGCCGACGGCAAGTTCTCTTGGCTGAAAGGGTGGCGCACAGCCCTCCTTATCTCCCTCTGCGCCCTCGGCTTCGCTCTCTTCAAGATCTCTTGGGGGCTGAAAGTGCCGATAGTGCAGGGTGGCATCCGCGAAGCCTGGGGCATCCTCTTCTTCGGTCTCGGATTCGTATATCGTCATTTCGAGGAGTCTGTAGGCTTTAACAACCGATCCCCATACTATTGGGGAGCTATAATCCTCTCAGCCGGCATTCTCGTGGTGGGTGCCCTCAACCATTGGGCAGGTATGAACCTCGCCCCGAAGCAGATAGACGTCGTCACCCTTCCCCTCACAGGCATCGCCGGTTTCTTCCTCACTCATCAGATAGCCCGACTTATCGATAGATGCGATAATTGGTTCAAACGCCTATTGGTGCATTGCGGCGAGATGACTGTTTATATCTATGTATTCCACATAATCTCATTCAAGGCTGTAAGCCTACTTAAGATAGCATATTACGACCTCGACCCCCGTCAGATAGGGTGTCACATGGTGATACACGACCACAACGGCGACCTCTTCTGGATCCTATACACCATAGCCGGCGTCGCCCTCCCCCTCCTATACATGTTGCTATACCGCAAAGTAAAGAATCTTTTACAGCGCGATTAAAATAATAAATCCGAACTCATTTGAGTCCGGATTTAACTATCATCATAATGTCCAATAATATACCAATGACATACCTATATAGAATTGACGATCATAATCCCAAGAATCCGGACTTCCTATATCCTGTCGATAGAATAGAGACCATTCTATATGCTTACGACAAAATCCAAAACCCACTCCCCACGACATTGGAGTTTCCAACTCTTTTGCTCTTACGGCATTATATTCATATTGCCCCATTACAAAGAATCTGGAATATGTCGATGCCTTAAAGAGATTGAACTTCAATTGAGCTAATAAAGGCATGTGAAATGCATAACTGGTCGATGAATAGTCATAATCATATTCATAGCCATCATACATGACTACCCCTGGTTTTATTCCAACTGCAAATTGAACCCAATCGTTGTAATTACCAACTCTGAAGAGCAACCCTAAATTATAGTACAATGCATACCCATCTGACTGACAATTATAGCCTAAATTCAGAAAGTCAAATCCGATATTGACCCATCCTCCATTCTCTTTCCTCTTATATGCCCTGTAGGCTTTTCTCCTGTCGCTTTGTACTTTCTTGTTTGCCGTTATATAAGACTTTACTATAGTTTCTGTCCTTTCGTCTCTTGCATAACTAAGTGCTGACTTATAGTCATAGTCGGAAGCATAATCGCTAAAGTTTTTTGCTTTAGAAATTGCTATGAGGTTATTTACTTTTGAGGCATATCTTGAGTTAGGATATTTACTCAAATAAGATTTGAGAGTAGATTCTGTCGAGTATTCACTCAGCTTTGAAAACTCGTTATATTCTACAGCTGCTTGATATGCATCTCGATGAGAGTAAGATACATCACTTATGGATAGTTGCGAAAATTCCGAGTATGCCGACTTTAGGTCATTTTTCTTATAGTATTCATATCCCCTAAGTTCATGCACTCGTTTTTTTGCTTGTGATGTACATTCAGCATTGGGGTGTTTGGAAATAAAGGCCTGTAATGATTTTAAATTATCAATGTTTTTGATCTTTTCCCATTCTTCAGTTGCCTTTATATTCTCTATTTTTGACCTTGCTTGTTCGGCATATCCCGATTGAGGATTATTGCGTAAATATTCCTCGTATGCAGCGAGTGTGCCGACATTGACTACTTTCGTCCATGCTGCCCTCTCTTGTTCCTGCTTTATTGTATTTATTTTGCTCTTAGCTTCATCTGCATACCATTTATATTGGCTCTTTTGAAGATAATTCTCGTATGAGGATATGCTGTTTTGTCGTTTAGCCTCATTCCATAGATTTATTTCATCAGCTCGTTTCCGTATCTCTGGTGTTTGAGTCTTATTATTGGGATAATCACTAATAAACTCGTTATAAAGATACAAGTCTCTTGAATCGAGTATTTCATTATATCGACTTTCTCTCTGCTCTTTCTTTAACTGAGCTTGCCTGCGGGCATTCTCCGCAGACTTTGAGATAGTTCGAGCATCTGCTTCAAATGTATACGTACCAATCAGCAGTATCGGTAGAAGTAGATAGATTATTCGTTTCATGGCTTATTATTTTAGATCTTCCAATTCCTTCTTGACTTTCATTAACTCAGAATATGTCTGGGCGGATGGACGATTTAATATGGCTTCTATTTTCACAATCTTACCACCCAAATAAGTGGCTTTCCAGTCCGGATATGTCTGATATCGTTTATATACCTCCGAATCTTTCAGCTTTTTCAGAGTATTGGAGCATTCTGTATTCCTCGAAAAACTTTTTGTAAAAAAAGTTTCTTTTAATCCCCCAAGGAAAATTCTTATCGAATCGATGTCCTCTTTATATTTTTCTAATAAGGGTAATCGCCCCTTGTATTCGTCATATTCTTTTGAACCCTTAGCTGATTCAAACGCCGGAATTGCAATCTTATTAATACTATAATCTTCGTAGGGTATATAGATAAAGTTAGATGCCATAGAAATCAACTTTCGATTGGAGACGCTTTTTACACTATTGATTTCTTCGTTGAGCTTTTTAATAGAATCATTTAAAGTCTTTTTCTGCTTCTCAAGTCTTTTGATTTTACTCTCAAGGTCTTCGATTTTACTTTTCGACTCTTCGGCTTGTTTGTTGGCATCTTTTTCTGCTTCTTTCAATAAATCCTTATAGACTTCTATCTTTGCGATATAAGGTTTGATCAAGGTGCTGTCAACTTCAGCTGTCTTTACATTCTGATCTGTCTGATTTGCATAGGCTTTGCCACCCACTATTGTGAGTGACAAAGCTATCGTTAGTATTGTTATAAGTTTTGAGTTCATATTCTTACTGTTTAATTGCCTTCGTAATAATCATAAGCTTCACGATATAATGCATCAGCCCTTTGCTCAAGATTTGAAACGCTCTTTTTGTTGCCTCCATAAATAGAAGTGTTTTTATACTCGCTTAGAGCTTGATCAACGCGAGTGGCTAATGTATTCGTAAAATAGTCTTCCGATACACTCTTATAGCCTCCCAAGGCGTTTACCGTTCCTGCTACATGGTTGTAATGTGACTGTGCCAATTTCCCCGGAAGGGCATTGAGCGCACTTACCAATGAACTGTTATTCTTCAAGTATTCCGCCGATTTATACTGCTTGGCCTTCGATATCTTGGATGAGGCATCGCTGACGCTCCTATAGCCGGTACTTCTCGACAATGTGAGCGCTGCATGATAGTCATTCATCACCGATTGAAATTTATCGGCTGAGGTGATAAATTCATCTGATACGGCTTTGTCTCCTGTGGAGAGTTTGTCATTCATCAGGGAGGTCATCATCACTTGGATATCATTCAGCTTTTTCTCCGGCCATTCCGAACCGTTGAGTATGTTGAATGCGTAGGCGCTAAGACTCTTACCGTATGAATTATCTACCTTCTTGCGACTTTCATCACACTCTTTCGGGTCGAGCACATTCTCAGCTACGAAGCGTTTCATACGGTCGTCTATGCGCATATACTCCAAACGACTCTGATCGAAATCGCTAATATTATCGAACGAAGCGCAAGATGCAGTCAGATTCTTGGAATACTGATCGATCAATTTGATGTTCGATGGGGGCGCAATGCGTGTCTTTAGAAACACTAAAACCCCGGCTACAGCTCCTATTGCGAACAATACAAGGAGCAATATTTTGATTGACGTCTTCATGTTCTATTTAAATTTTTATACACCTCCTCGAAGAGGCTTAGGATCTGTTTTATTGGACGAGTTACTATTATTGCTACTACTACTATTACTACTACTATTACTATTACTATTACTCTTCACCTTCTTCACTTCTTTCTTTTCACGATTCTCTCCTGCCTTAGTGCCTACCTTTCTTAGGTATTTTTCTAAAGTGATTTCCCCATCGTTACAAAATGGACCTTCTAATTTTACATTTCCAAGTTCACAAATCTTTTGGAGTAAATCCTTATACTTGGCAGATGTCCCCAATTTGAGGCCCTTTTCTTTAATTTCCTCGAAATTATATGTGTTCATTGCATCGTAGAGCCCTTGGAGTGCAGGATATTTCTCCATATCCTCTTTTACCCATTTATCGTGAGTATCCAAGTAGTCTATTGCTGCCTTTATAGAGAATTCGTCTTCTGCCGACTGTCCGTTATTCTCTTCTGAAGATGTCTCTACTTCTTTAAGAGTATCTTCGGTACCTGTCGGTTGTGGTGCCTCTTGTATCTTTTCGACTTTCAGCGGCGGCCATCCGAATTGCCACTTAAAGGTGTTGTTGCTGACCCACTGGCAGAACAACACAATCAGTAGTATTGCGATACCAGCCAGAAAACCGATACCGCGTTGCTTCCATACTGTCATCGTGTCATATTCCAAGTAGGAACCCTCTTCTACATACCCCTTGAGCGGTGATTCATGTTTCGTAATCCCCTTGCCGGTGATGGTGATCTCTCCCGTATAGCCATTGTTCATGACTACTTTACGCTGATAGCTCACCTCTTTCTTCTCCAATCTGATGGAGATCCGTTGTCCGTTGAGAAGATTCGGATTGCTTGAATAAGGCTTATATCCCGGCGCTGTCACTGTCACATCGGCAAACGCAAGTTCAGAATCATAGAAGTAGAGACCTTGTGGGGTCACCTCTTTATTGTTGACCATGATCTTCGATTTCCCGGTGATGTCTTGTCCTGACTCTGACTTGATGACAAAGTTGCCAAGTGTGATATGTTTTTGCCATTTAGCGCCTGCCGGGAGGACACAAATCTGACCATCCTCTCCCAGGGTGTTAGAGAATGTTATCGGCTCAAAACCCTCTCGTCTTGCCGTGAGTGTGATTTTTGACCCTTTGTTTACCGGTATCGGTTGTCTGAAGGGTTGCCCATTGGGAAGGGTTATCATCACACCCTTGCCCAAGGCACTTTGAATCAGCTGATCACTTGCCGGACGGAAGGAGATCAGTTGTGTCATCTTTTCATTGCTGATGTCGGCGGCTTGGATGGGACCCGTTGTAGCATCTTCGAGGAAGACCAATCGGTATGGGGAATAATATTGTTGATAGCGATATTCTCCCAAGAGCTCCTGAAGTGAATAGTATCCAAGGATTCTCTTAGCCAATGAGCCATCTCTCTTTGATGCCATATAGCGCATAGCCACCGGAAGTGTCGGGTAGTCTTGTGAAAACATTGCCGCCAATGATTGCGGGTCAGGCAACTGAGGACTCGAGATCACTCCTTTAAGTTGCTGTATTACTCCCACTACTTGATCACCCGATATCTTGACATTGGAGGGTATGCAGATCCATCCCGAGACATTATCTCCGGGACGTCCCGATATGTTACGCACGAGTGTAATCAGACATGCATCTTCTGTAAAGCTGAAGAATGTCACGATGTTAGCGAAGTTGCTTGCCAATGCGGGAACATGTTTCATTACTTCTCGCACATCGAAGATTCTCGTGGTCCATGGACCTCCATTTACCACGAACGGTTCACCGGCTCCGGCGCTGGTGACCTTTATTGCTATACCTATCTTGCTCATTATCTCTTAAATATATTTAATCCACGTTGCAATTTACCATTCTTGAAACCTTTGGATCTTACCAAAAGTTTTTTTACCACATTTGAGGCTGCTCTACCATCGAAGAGACAATAGTCTTGGAAGCAGACTCGACCAAGTGTGAAGGGGATTCTCTCCACCTTCCCCCCATTGATCTCCTTATCTCGACATATTCTCTCCAATCCCTGGTAGAAGCCTTTGTAATTCTTTTCGGTATATTCTTGAAGCACTTGCACCAATGCCTCTCCGGTCACTCCCGCTTTATCCACCTTGGTGAACATCAGGTAGATGGCGTCGGTGTCATCTTTGAAGACGCCGGTACGTTCGATATACCGCAGTGCTCCATCCAAATAGTCGGTTTGTGACAATCCCTCATATTTGCGTTTCTCTCCTCCATATTCCAGTACGAAGAAGTGGATCTTGCGGTTCTTGGTTCGATTGTCAATCAGGATGTTGGTAAGCGTATCGAGGGCTTCCATGTCATCATCAGAGAGGGGCTCGTTGGCATCTGACTTATACATACAGCGCACCAACTCTCCGGCGAGGTCGATAAAGGTGATGGGGTGAATCTGTCCCTTCTCATCCTCTAAGTCGAACCCCATCTCGTAGGTCGAAAAGATGGATGTTCCTTCAGGCAGTGTACCCACCGAACCATCGTTGCGGAAGAGCTGGGCAAGGCGAGTCATATATCCATATCCTTGACAGTCATTGTCTTTTGACATGCTGCGAGCTATCTCTCCATTGTTGGCAATACTCAATATAGCTCCTATCGCACAACTCTTGCCCGATGAGGGTATACCCCAAAAGTAGACTTCGGTACATACCTTATTGATCATGTCAAGTTTACGAGGTGTAGAGAAGGATTGCTTCTTCTCTCCTCTTGCCAAGTGGGCGATAAAGGCGCGTTCGATACCGATCGATACAAGGTCGTCATAACTGATTAGCCCTTCATCGATCATCTTCTCAATCACCGAGGCGCGTAGGAAGTTGTGGTCTTGGGCGATAACTGACATAACATCGGAGATCGATACTCGTTTTCTCCTGATATATTCTTTGATTGTCTCAAAGATCTTCGCATCCTTATCTGCTACAAGTGAGTCGGTAAGGATATCATTCACTTTTTGCTTCAGCGCATCTATGTCAAAGCCCAAGAATGCCTCTCGCTGCAGTTGATTGATCAGCTTGCGTGCCTCGATTACGCGAGGATCGTCCGACGGATGGTTGAGACAAAATTGCTTCAATGCCGCTATATCCTCTTTGTCGATTGAATCCCATTCACTTTCGCTCCCCGCAAATTGTGCCTCCTCTTCGAGCGCACTGATCATTTCGCGTGCCTCTTCGCGGTGGATGCTCTCAGGATAGGTCTGCAAGTAGGTCAGCAACACCTCTTTAGAATTGGATGTGCTCGCTTTTAGCCATTCATCCTCTTCCGAACCGGCAAGCAGTTGCTTTACTTCTCTTCTTACCGATGCTGAGAAGTAACCCTCCGTCTCTTCACACAATTCTTCAAATGTTACTATGCCATCCTTGATATAATCCACCAGTTGGACGGCTGTGTATTCTTCGATGTTATCTATGATTGCTTGTTTACTTGGCATATTGTTCTATGATTTAGGGTTTGTTCCATATTGATTGATTCCCGGTTCTCCATCCCCGAATAGCAGTACGAAGTAGTAAAATGGTATAAGTTGATACCATCCTGAATTTCCTCGGTCATGACATCGCTTTGCGCTCTGTGCAATCATCACCCATGTCACCGGAATAAAGGATAATGATAACAATATTGAGAACAATGGGATATTTGTATTACTTCCGAAATAGAGTAATGAAAATATATACCATAACACGTAGATGAGAAGTGTCAGCCCAAATTCAGTGCGGCGTATTCTCCCACGGAATGAGAATGGGCGTTTGAACATTCCGCCGTTGAATACGAAGTCGGAATTGCCTTCCGGCTGCTGATATGACATCGGTTGTTGCGACATCGGCTGAGTGGGCATCGGCTGCTGATATGCCATTGGTTGTTGAGCCATCGGCTCTGAAGGCATTCCGTAGTATGGCGGTGGCGTCTGAGGCATCGTCATAGGCTCTTCCGATGGCATCACTACCGGCGTTTCTTGGATTATCGGTGCCGGCGATATCACTTCTGATTGTATTAAGGATGCCGGTTGATAGGTCGATCCCGCCGGTGTGATATAACTCTCCTGCTGTATTGGGGTCTCCACAACAGGTTGTGTCTCTAAAGCCGGTGACTGCTCGATTACAGTTGTCGATTCAGCCACAGTCTTAGACTCTACCGCGGTCGCCGACTCTGCCACAGGACTGCCTGTAGCTCCTGCCGTGCCGATCGATGCCGGACTCTCATTAACAATCTGAGTCTCAACTGCCGCCGGCGTTGGCTCAACCTTTTTCGCCAAGTTCTGCTCGATTCGCCTGCGCATCAACGGGGATAAGTGCCCCGATTTGCTCAGTTCGTAGAGAGTTACTACTCCCTCGCGAATCGCTTGTGCCACCTCTTCCACGCTATATTCACATAGATTGTTGATTAGTTCTTTCTTTGTTGCCATATTCTTAAGGAATGTGGATTAGCAGAATTAGAATGTCGGGAAGTCGTTGTCTTCTTCCAAGTTCAAATCATTGTTTACCTTATGATTTGATCCCTGTTCATAGTTGTCGTCAGTCTCTTCTTCAAAATCTGTTTCTTCATCGACCGGACGCTCTTTCTTGGCTTTCCCTTTTCCCCTCTTTCGGCTATTCTCGGTGCCGATGAGTCGATACACATTCTTGGTGTGGCGCTCTTGGATCAGGTAGGGGAAGATTAGCATCAAGTAGATGATAACTCCATAGATTATCGCCGAGATGGTGGGAATGCCTTGCTTGGTATATGATGCCGTCAGGCCCTCGATTCCCTCTATCGCATTCTTGGCACCATTACTCTCGAAGTGGACCACTTCGCCGCAGAGGGCTTCGTTGGTCATCTCTTTAGCGGAGAAACTCTTTAGTTGATTCTCCCAGTCGTTGAGTGCATCTTTGATCTCTCGAGTGTTGCCCAAGAGGAAGACATTCCAGGTGCTCGCGCCTTGCGAGGCATTGTCGATCCATTTTATCGCTTCATTTTTCAATGTGTCGTAGTTTTGCGACAATAGCTGAAGCTTTAGAGTCAAGATCATATTCTCTTTCTGGATCCCGGCACGTCCCTCTTCGAAGCCCGCTTTCTTGAACATAGCGGGATCTGTGCCTTTATTTGCTATGATGTGATTAAGATTTAGCTCGTATGTCTCGATACGCTGTTGGGCATATCCATCATAGTCGGCGAAGAGCTGTTTGGAGTTGTTGATCGATCCGGTGAAGGTCTTCACGATTTCATCGTTATGACTTCTTACAGTCCAGAAATGTGACATCGAAATCATGCCGAGAATAAATATGATCGGCGAACCGAATATGAAAAATCGCTCAAACATAATCTTGCGTTTCATCTTCACTCCGGAGGCTTTCATCTGCTGAGCCCCGATGAAGAATAGAATATAGACCAGATCTGTGACAGCCATCCCTATTAAGGCTGTCATAAAGTTGCCGTTTGTGAGATATGTGAATCCCATAAACGAGATATAACTCACAATGATCAGAGCCACAAAGGCAATGATATGTCCCCAGGAAAATTTAAGTCGTTCGTTCATTATTTCTTATTTTCAGGGAGTTGTCCCTCCAATTCACTGATTTTCTTTTTATACTTGGCGATGAGTTTTCTGATAGCCTCATAGTCGGTCTCGTTCTGAGTGGCGGGAGTAGTTTCGTCAGCCGCTTCGGGAGGTGTGGTCTCTCTTCCCGGAGTTGTGACATCTCTTGCCGGCGGAGTAGTGCCGTCGACGGGTGTAATGACCTCTCCGGTCACAGGGTCGACCACCGGTGTTGTGCCGACCGGATCGCCGATGATGATACCGACTGTCGGGTCAACATCCACCCACGATGAGGGTACATCACCTCCCAAATCATCCACCACGGCTCCCGGCACAGGTCTTAATGTGCGGGGAGCGGGGGCGCTAAAGTCTCCTCGCTTCACTGCCTCAAGTGCCAAATTCACCTGAACCATTGGAGGCATATAGCCATATACATCACATCCGGTCTTGTAGAGCACATTGCGCGCTTGCTCCACTGTCAAATCCCGTTTCAGCGATTTCATCAAGGCTATCGTGCCGGTCACTATCGGCGCTGCCATGCTCGTGCCGTCACAACTGCTGAAACTCTGTACAGGGAAGGAGGAGTAGATATCCTTGCCCGGGGCGGAGATATCCGTGCAGGGTCCATAGTTGGTGAAGTCGGTAGGATAGAGATTCTGATCGACTGCGCCTACCGCGATCGCTACCTGTGAACGATTCTCCGGCGGAATGCTCGAGAGAATATCATCATTGCCTGCCGCGAACACCAGAATGCAATTCCGCCGTGTCGCTATCGAACATACTCGCATGAAGAGTCGCTCTACATTCTTGAATTGTGTCCGGGCTATCTCTCTCTGCATATCTACCGGCATCTCATTAAGCCCCTGGAATGATGGCCCTATCGAGATGTTGACCACGTCTGCCCCTTTATGTACTGAGTACATGATACCTGCCACCAATGCCGACAAGGGACACATGCCGTTGTCGATCACTTGCACAGGAGTCAGTCGACAGTTAGGTGCTATGCCGGCTGCTCCCTGATTGATATATTGGGTTGAGCCGGCTGCAAGACCTGCCGTGTGAGTGCCATGTCCGACTCCTTTGCTCAGCCTGTTGTCTTGCGTATAGATGTTGTAGGCATTGACGATGCGATCTTTGAACATCGGATGACTCGCATCGATGCCATCATCCACCACGGCTACTGTCACCGTCGGATCTCCTTGGGTGATCTGCCAGCCCTCTTGAGCCTTGACAGCCTTGAGATGCCATCCCGGCGTCGATCCTGTCGCGTAGGGTGTGAAACCGTTCAGCTCATACACCTCTTCGTCGAATACCAGAAACCTGTGATTAGGGATGCGTGAGTTGATCGTCTTGCGTATCTCATCTCGTTCATTCTCAGGTATCTGGATCAAGAGTAATTTGACTTCTCTGTCATAACCGATGATGTTGTATTGATCGCCCGGATATGCCTTTTTGAAGTCGGCGGCAAGGGCATCAACACTGTCGTTCTCATCCTCCAAGAAGAGGAATAAGCGGTTGCCAATCACTGCCGGCACGCCCGGCTGGCGTACGATCGGGGGTAATGCACCCTCTTCGTCTCTGACCGGTGCGACGATCGTCGAGTCTTCAGGTAGTTTGCCATCTACCAACTCTATTGGTCTCACGGCTCCGTTGTTGTCGATAGTATCGCCTGCCGCATTTACTATGCGATCCATATCCACGACTCCATTCACTGCTCTGCGACATCCATGGCAATTCCTGAACAGCAGGGAGAATAACAGCAATAGCAACAGTGCCCCAAGGCCAATCAATAGCCATTTGAGGAAACCGCTGGATGTCAGCCATAGCCAGAATCTCTTGTACCATGGGAGTCTCTTCTCGCAGATGGCATTGAAGGTCTTGTCCTGGTTCATTAAGAAGTTCACCGGGTTGAAGTCCCATCCTTTGAAGATATATCCCTTACGGGGTGTTACCACCGGTATCTCATGGGGCATCAGGGTGGAACCTGCTATTTTGGTGATTTCAGTCTGACCTGACAATGAACCATTATCACCGGCATTGAATCGACAGGTCACATTGCGTGGCGGCGGTGGCGTCGGTATCGGTGGCGGCACCGGTATCGCTTCGCTATATTTTGCTGTAAATGTCATGTCGGAGGTCACTTTCACTCCGACAGGGTTCGGCTCCCAACCGCTGAATGTGTATCCCTTGTTGGCTTCTACTGCCGGCAGGTCGTTGACGGATATCACTGTCCCCTCCCGAAGTGCTGTATGCCCCGAGATCTTCGTGGTCAATGCGCCATGCTCTCCAACGTCGAAGGTAACCTTGTGTTTGATTACCGACGGCGATTCATGCACGAGCTCGCCCTTGCTGATATGCTTGCGAGTGTCGGGAGTCATGCCCCATGCCAAGAGGTAAACCTTCCCGTCGCAACAGAAGATGAAATCATCATCTATATATCGTAGAGCACATGCCATCACCTGCAGATCCTCGCCCGAGAGTTTGTTGAGTGTCTGCTTGTAGTGTGCCACTGTCTGATCTTTGATGCGCTGATATTTTACCCTCTGCTCTCCCTCCAAGCGTGTCAATATCTCCGGAGTCTCTTTCCATTCGTCGATATACCAATTCACGGCATCATCTGTAGTGGAATAGTTGGGTGCCGCAAGAAAATGAATATAGCGTGGGTCAATCGTCCTCTTTATAATGCTGTTGACACTGTCATAGCGCTTATATAGAGGATCTTGACCTATCCCTTGGAAGTCGGTAAAATCACTTATATCGGTGCTCCCGACTTTGCGTTTCCCTATAAATGTATGCTTATCCATCTTAGTGTGTATATAGCGGTGTTGAACGTTCAATTAGTGACTTGACCTGCTCATTGCATACAGGATCGCAATGTGTTATATCTGATGAGTAGATCAGACCGATAATCACGAAGTTTTCCCAACGCTGGTAGTTGTTCCAGAAGGGCAACTGTCGCAATATGTTGATATCGATTCTACCTTGATTGATGATTGTGGCTGACTCATCGAATACTTTGAGGGTCTCTATCAGCGGCTGTGGCTTGCGAACATTATTCCACCCTTTCGGTGAGAAGTCTACCGGAAGTCGACATTCGGATGCCTTTACTTTAAGATCGCTGATCTCGTTGTCTGACATATAGTTGCGTCCTACGCTGCTTACAAAATTATTGAGCGTCAGCGCGGCATAATCGCCGATGGCATTCGGCTGCTCGTTTTCCGAGAATATCTCCGTATATCGGGTGATCTTCTCCGATATCTTCTTCCTGACTTTCAATTTGTTGAAGAGATTGACCAGCATAAATACGACTTCGTCGGCATGCGGCAGGCTCTTCACTATCAGTTGTGCCGTGGCATTCAGATGTTCCACCCAGTGGTCGATGATATGCTTGGTGATCACATCGCCGATAGTGGAGAGCGTCAGTGTCTCTTTGGCTATTACATCGTCCAATTCAAATCCTTGCGAGTGCAGGTATTCGTTCAGCTCTTCTTCGGTCTCGAAGATATAGTAGGACAGAAGTTTGTTGACATTTGCTTCGCGACTGTCATTGATATCTATCCCGGCACTCGCCCTGATGAAGTTGACGGCGCTGAAATCCTTTGGCGTATCTGTGTGACACACGATGATGTCGTAGGCAATATTGCGCAACGCCTCCGGACTCACCATCAGCGAGTCCAAAATCCTGCCGAACACTGCCGGATTCGTTGCCACCGTTTGCATCAAGGAGCGTCTGATATCGCCGGCGATTAGCCTTACTTTCTTGTTCTTCGATTCGACATCTTCCGGCTCGTAGTAGACCTTTAGTGCATTCAGCAGATCTCTCTTCAGCACTTCCAACTGATCGAGATATCTCTTGCGTCGTGCCCGGTCGAGCACCGAGGCTATCGAGTCGAGATCTCTGATTATCGCTTTCGATCCATCATTATTCAGCGTCGCTACTTCTCTCCATGTCGCCTCCGGATCGGCAAAGTGCTCTTGTACAAATTTCTGACGTAAGAAACTCTCTTTCAGCCGATCCATATAGTCGGGAAAGTCTGCATGATAGTGTTCCTTCTGCTCCGGAGATTTCGGCTCTTTGTCGCTATAGCCGTCGAACAGACCATTCTTGCACGACCAGTAGAAATCGCGAAGTGGGTAGATGTTTTGGAAGGGTAGAATCTTACCGGTATTCGTCTCGCTCCACTCTTCGAGCCATGTGCTGGGCTTGATTATTTCCGGGAATACCGTGTCAAAACGATTCCAATGCTTGTCTAAGGTCTCGTAATTGTCTGACGTATCGTTCTTGGTCTTCTCCAAGTCGATGTTAAACTTCGTCGCTACAAAGAATAGTGGCGATATCCCGTTGGTGTCTCGAAGCATCTTTGTCCTCTCCCCGGGATTCTCTCCTATGTTCTCTTCGATCCAGTTGTTGATGGTCTCGCCGATAGTAGGCTCTGCCTTCTGGTCATTGTGATGACAGAAGAGAACACTGCTGATCTGAAGTGACCGTGAGTATTTATTGAACAAATATGCCACTTTGCCGCGACGTAACATCTTCGGCAATACCGTCGCGATCTCTTTCTCTTTGTATTTCTCGCGTGATCGTGCTCCCGGGAAATCCAATAGATCCATGTCTTTTAGAAATTTTCTATCCTCGGCTATCGCCTCCGGGAGTTCAAAGGTGAGTTCTGCGATGAGTGCAGAGAGTTCCCCTTTGCTGAAATTGGAAGATAGCAGATTCCCGTTGACATCATAGATGTCGGTATATACATCGTCGTTGCCGGTGTCGATTTGCACGCCACACACCGTGTCGAGCCATTCGATCTTCAGAAGTGTCCCCTTTTCGCGCATCACAGCCTCAAAGGGAACATAGACCTCTTGTTGGAAGTCCAGTTTCTTATAGGCGTTGATCAGAGTGGCGAAGAGTCTGTCGATCTCCGGATTTTTGTTCCAAAGCAGACTGAAGATCTTGATCCAGTTGTCGTATGACACATATTGGATCACTTGCGACACAATCTTGCTGAAGTTCGATTGATAGATTGCGGCTGCATTGTTGCCGATCACCTCTTTGATATAGTCGCTGATGTCGCGTATATCATCTTCCGTGATGATGTCGTGCTGGATCTTCTTGCTTTGCCACAATGATGACAATGCCTCCAATTCGTGATTGATCGCTTCGTAGGTCAGTGTAGTCTCGACGTCGATCTTGATGTCGTTGTAATATGAATCTGTGAGTAGCAAAATTATATCCACCACTGAGAGATTCTCGATCTTGACACGATTATGACCCTTCCGGTGATCTCTTTTTATCGTGAAGCGTGTGATTACGCCGGTCGACTCTATCTTGCTGTTATTACCTCCGCTGGGGTTCAGATCATCGATAAAGCTATATTCTTTCCCATCGTTCTCGATGACAAAGGGATGATCGGAAGAGGATAAAAGGCTACTCATCAGATAAGATTTACCTACCTGACTCTCACCGTAGGCGGCTGCTGAGCATTTTCCGGCAAGCGCCTTGCGGATCTTCGACAGTTTGCGTCGATATTCCTTGAATTGCTCGACCGGGAAAGTGTCTTTCTTAAATTCTTTTGCCCATGCCAGCGATTCGTTGATGATGCTTATATGGTTGTCTATATCTTGTATCATATCATTTCTTTTTTGGGGGGAATGAGCTTTTAGAAATTGAATGCTCCCGAATCGAGCCAATATTTCTCATTCGCACCGAGACTCTGGATGTGGATCTCTACATTGCTCTCCATCACATCGTTATCCTCTTTGTCGCGTATGGAGGATATGGTCAGTGATTCTTTGTCATCGACATCTCTATCGATGGTCAGTTTGAATGGCATACGCTTCTTGAGCATATCCACCTGCTCGTTGACCAGCGATTGCACTTTGGCATCTGTCAGTGTCACTCCATCATTCAAGAGTGCTTTCTTGCGGATGCGGTCTGCTATCTTATGTCGGTTGAAGTCTATTGTGTAGAGTGCCCTGCAGGGATAGGTGTCTATACCGATTTGTCGAACATTCAGCGTCGTGGGGATGGTGCTGATGGTCAGATCTCCTTGCGCTTGCTCGGGCGTGATGAAGTATTCGATCGGCTGCCCCTCTCTCGTGGCTTCGATATAGTTTACTGTCGATTTCAAACCCTCTTTAAGTTTGTTGAGATTGATCACAAATTTATTGAGGTTCGACAGCTCGGAGGCATAGTGCCCGATCACACCACCCATTGCCACAATGGTCTTGGGATTGGTGATCGACCCAGTGTTGTCGTCAAATGGATACCAGTCTCCGACATAGTAGTTGTTGAGTATAATCAGCCTGTCGGGCGATACGGCATAGTATTTCAAGAAGATATTCTTGATGGCTGGGAGTGATGAGGGTCTGCCCGATAGCAACACGATGTCGCAGGCGTAGGCATACATAATCGTCGCTATCTTCTTGAGCAGAGGCTCAAATTCTTTCTCAACCACTGCCGAAACTGCCTCTCGCTTGAATTTCCATTCGATTCGGGTGATGTCGATACCCGTCTTCTCTCTGAAGCCGGTTATGATCGTGGCGTTCGGCTCGTTGTCAGCAAAAACATCATGATACCTTACTACACAATCTTTGTGATTGTTCTTGAGCAGTTCCAAGAAGTGACACATCAACGGCACGGAGTATTGTATGTTGAAGTCTTTCCGAAGTATGCGGTCTGCCACCGTCTGCCCGTTATGGTCCGGTCCGAAGAAGTCTTTGATGCTCTGACGATATTGTGCCGACGTTAGATGCTTTAAGGCATAGCGGAAGGCACTCTCTTCATTCAAGAGCATCACATTCTTGATCAAACCATTGAGCATATCATCTCCGGCGAAGTAGTAACTGTCGTAGAACCGAGGCTCCGGCGTGATAGTTGTTACATCTCCCTTCTCGTAGGTGTATTTGCTGATCATCAGGTCGGTGGTGCCGGCGCCGATATCCAATGACCCTACCGTGAGAGAGTGCTGAGTGTCGCCATCTTCTACCTTGCCATAGATGTTGAAGAACTCACTGCAACATCCCTTGTATTTGTGACCCACTTCTCCATACATATATACCAACTGCGAGCAGGTGGCTTCGTCATAATACCATTCTGCATCCGAGTCCTTGCGTGTGCGAACCGCCGGAATCACTTCGACCTTGGTTGACTTGATGTCTTTCTGCCCATTGAAGCGTGATAAGATGATCACGGCATCTTGTGCACATTTCACCAATGCCTCTCGCTCGAGCTTCGACATTGCTGTCGGACATGTCACTATGATGCGCTTGATCTTGCGCGGCATCTCCGGATAGCCGAACCCGGTCTTGATCGAGCGATGTTGCGCATTATTGATCTGGCTGTGTGCCTGCACCAGCATCTCCAAAAATGATAAGGTCATCAGCGACCTGCGGGAGTAGTGGAAGGAGAGACCGCCTTCTCCGGTAGGATCCAACTGACCGTCGCTCTTGAGCTGAGAGGTGATGCCCTGAAGATTGAGTATATGATCATCTTTCTCTCCCGGCAATACCAAGAACTGCCACTCCTCTTTGTTCGGACGCCAATCCCATAAGTAGCGTTTCGGGCTCGAGTATGTAGAGAGCGATTCCAACCGACTCTCTCTGTTCGAGGCTCGGTGGATAAGCGTGCTCGCCTCCTTGCCAAGCCTTACCAAACTCGGATATACAAATTGCCGACTGTTCTTCGGCCCAAAGTCCCCGAAGTTGACCTTGCGGAAGGCAAGTCGCATATCGAAGGGCTCATCGTAGGTGCGAATCGAACATCCCTCTTTCGTCTCTCGGATCGTGTCGGTGAAATCTACCAATGACAGCGGACGCACCTGATTAAAACTTGAGTTGTCTTCGATGAGTAGTGCTGTCGTCTTGGAGTTGCCGATGTCGATCACCATATCGACATCTCTCGTCTCGACATCTATATCTTTGAATAACTCGACTGTCGGGAATAGCCCGTTTCTCGACAGATAATTGACAAGGAAGATATAGGTGGCTACATAGCTCATCTTGAGCTTATTCCCTTTCAATTGCGAAATTCGTGCCAAATCGGGATGTGCCAAGTGCATCAAGTGTCGGTCGACATAGCTCCATTCCTGTCCAGTCGAGCAGTAATCCAAGAGAAACAGCTCATTGCTACAAAGACCAAAGTTCATGCTCTTCCCGAACTTGTCGGGAAATTCCGGACTCTCGTTGGCGGCATCTGCCTCGTATGAGGTATGTGTGTCAAATGCCAACAATACATTATAGACCCGTGTGCCCTTATCCCCCTTTACCGGGATTAGTTTGAAGCGGGACCAGTTGAGCGGTCCATATTTGAACTTCTTCTCTGTCCTCTTAAAGAAGTAGGGCGCCGGCAACCATACATTCTCAAACGATGACAAGTAATTCTCCTTGTCGGAGAATGTGAGGCTGAAAATCTCACCTTTTACCCCGTTGCAGAGCTCGTCATCGACCTTGATAGGGTAGATGCCGTCATGACGAAGATCATTGATGTCTATCTCTACATCATTCGAGAGATAACCATTCTTCAGAAGTTCTGCCTTTTTGAAATAGGCGGTACACTCCTCGGTGTTTACCTCCTGTACCAACTCAAGTTTCCACTCTCCGCTCTCAGTGTCATACCACTCATGAAACCACTGCTTGAAGCGATCTTGAAGATTCAACTTCAAGGGGAATGTCGTCAACTGAATCCCGGAATTAGCAATAAGCGTAAAATCCATTTGCAAAAGTATTTATGGATAATTCATAATCCAAATCTCTTTGACAGAGATCTGGGAATCGTTAATTAGTCACAAAGATATGAAAAATCTTTGATATTTGTAACCCTGTTGAGTAAAATCTTTTGATTTTGATTGTTTATTTTGCCCACGGATTCTCCGATTTATACGAATTTACTTGCTGTATAGGTATCCAAATAATTATCGATAAGCATTTTATATCACATTCAAGATCTCTTATTAAGAGATCTTGATAAAAAACATTTCTCCGGCTAGTTGGAAATGTGTTTCTAAAACAAACTCTTATCTTCTGATATATAGTGATATAAATATTAAACGGGGCGGCATCGGTGGGATGCTGCCCCGTTGGGTTATTCGGTTGGTTGTTTTTTCTATTGACCGAAGTTGAATGCTCTTGGCTGCGGTTGGCGGATCTTTCTTAGCTGCGGTTGGCGCGTTTGCGCTCGTTTTCGTCTAAGATTATTTTGCGGATGCTGGTCTGTAGGTAGACTATTATCGAGATTATTATTGAGACTATTAGCCCTACTGTGAATGTGCTCTCTATCGGTATGTAGTCTTGGAGTCTTACCGCTGAGATCAAAAAGGCATGGTAACATAATACGGCTAAGGAGTGTCGTCCGATGTAGCGGATGTAGTCTACCGGCAGCCTGAGGATTATGTTGATACCTTTTTTTAATAAGTATATTATATTACCCCCTCCGATTCTGACTTTCACTGTAGCGACTTCTGTTGCGTTCTCGCTCGTCGGATAGGTTACCTTTTCAAGGATATAACATAGATAGAGGAAGCCGGCTGTGAGTGCTGTGGCTGTGACTATGTTCATCGTAAACAGGGGATAGGCACACATCGACATGTCGAAGTAGAGTAGTGGTGCACTTGCCATAATCAGTATCGCTATCACTGTGTATAGCAGGTTCGCTTGCAGTCGCTCGAATGGGAAGTATCTGCGGCAGAGTATGCCGATAAGGATGAATACCGGACAGGTCAGCGCCCGATTTATCATGAAGGGTGTGAATTTTACCATGTCAAATGGGATGATTAATACGAGTACATTGAGCAGTAGCAAGGTAATTATTCCCATCTGATATTTGTTGTATTTCAACGCCACTTTGCAGAAGAGGCGGCCCCAGAAAAGTGAGAGCAGAAACCATACACCTATCGGCTGAACCAACAGGAATATGGCAGCTACAGAGCGTGTAATTAGCTTGGCCGCAGGCACATTCCCGATTATTATGTCGTAGAAGTATGATGCGAATATTGTAACAACACAAGGCAATAAGATGTGTTTGGCATCTTTGATAACTTGTTGTTTGATCGAATATTTTTGGATGTTGAAGAAGTATCCGGATAGGATGAAGAACAGCGGCATGTGGAACGACCAGAAGAAGTCACAAAATGATTTCTCAAAAGGCGTTCCGCTGTTCGAGAGAATGATATGATGTCCGATCACTACCGACAGCATACCGATGCCGCGAGCGATGTCTACAAAACGATACCGATACATAGGCTTAGCTGCGGTTGGCGCGTTTGCGTTCGTTTTCGTCTAAGATTATTTTGCGGATGCGTAGGTGGTTGGGGGTTACTTCTACGTATTCGTCTTCTTTGATGTATTCTAAGGCTTCTTCCAAAGAGAAGACTACCGGCGGCACTATCTTCGCTTTCTCATCCGCTCCGGAGGCGCGCATGTTGGTCAGCTTCTTGGATTTGGTGACGTTCACCGGGATGTCCCTGTCTTTGGCACTCTCACCTACCACCTGGCCGGCATATACCTCTTCTTGCGGGAAGATGAAGAAGCGACCGCGATCTTGCAGTTTGTCAAGGGCATAGGCGTAACTCGTGCCTCCCTCCATGGCTATCAGCGAACCGTTGGTGCGGCGCTCAATATCCCCTTTCCAGGGTTGGTATTCCAAGAAGCGGTGTGCCATGATGGCTTCGCCGGCAGTGCCTGTCAGCACGTTGTTGCGCAAGCCGATGATGCCGCGCGAGGGTATCTGGAATTCGATGTCTATGCGGTCGTTGCGTGTGGTCATCGAGAGGATGTCCCCTTTGCGGCGGGTCACCATGTCGATCACTTTGGAGCTGTATTCTTCGGGAACGTTGATGCTCAGCGCCTCTATCGGCTCGCATTTTACGCCGTCGATCTCTTTGGTGATCACCTTGGGTTGTCCTACCTGCAGCTCGTATCCTTCGCGACGCATGGTCTCGATCAGGATGGAGAGGTGGAGCACACCGCGACCATATACCTGCCATGCATCTTCGCGTTCTCCCTTTTCGACGCGGAGTGCCAGGTTCTTGTCGAGTTCGCGTTCGAGGCGCTCTTGGATATGGCGTGAGGTGACATATTTACCATCTTTGCCGAAGAAGGGGCTGTCGTTGATGGTGAAGGTCATCGACATAGTGGGTTCGTCAATGGCAATGCGGGGTAGCGGTTCGGGACGGTCGTAGAGGGAGATAGTGTCGCCGATTTCGAAACCGTCGAGTCCGACGATGGCGCAGATGTCGCCACTCTCCACAGCATCGGTGCGCTTGCGTCCCATCCCTTCGAAGGTGTGAAGTTCTTTGATCTTTTGGCGGCTTACGCTCCCATCTTTCTTGCAGAGCCCGATCTCCATACCTTCGCGGAGGGTGCCTCGGTGCACGCGCCCCACGGCGATACGTCCCACGTAGTTGCTATAGTCGAGACTCGTGATGAGCATCTGGGGATCGCCCTCGATCTTGCGTGGCGCCGGTATATATTCGATGATGGCGTCGAGCAGCGGGGTGATGTTGTCGGTCGGTTTGCGCCAATCGGTGCTCATCCAGTTCTGCTTTGCCGAACCGTAGATCGTCGGGAAGTCGAGCTGATCTTCTGTAGCGTCAAGGTTGAACATCAGGTCGAACACCATCTCGTTGACTTCATCGGGACGGCAGTTGGGCTTGTCGACCTTGTTGATCACCACCACCGGCTTCAGACCCATTGCGATGGCTTTCTGCAACACGAATCTTGTCTGCGGCATCGGCCCTTCGAAGGCGTCGACGAGCAGCAGACAGCCATCTGCCATGTTGAGCACACGCTCCACTTCGCCGCCGAAGTCAGCGTGTCCCGGAGTGTCTATGATGTTGATCTTGGTGTCTTTATAGTTGATCGACACGTTCTTCGAGAGTATCGTGATACCGCGTTCGCGTTCCAAATCGTTGTTGTCAAGGATCAGCTCCCCGGTGGTTTGGTTATCTCTAAAGAGATGCCCGGCGAGTAGCATCTTGTCTACAAGGGTAGTTTTGCCATGGTCCACATGGGCTATGATAGCGATGTTGCGAATGTTTTGCATTTGTTATTTCCTTTGATTTTGCAAAGTTACAAAAAAATATGTTATACAACACACTTTTTATCCCCCTTTTTACAATCTACCCTACCCATCACATGTTACAATTAGGATAAAACATAGTTTTACCTTCAATAGCTCCATGTTTAGCAGTTGTTGCAAAAAATGCAACAACCACTTCTCTGTCCAATTCTCCGTCATCCAACACATTCTTTATGTGTCTCGATATTTTTGCTTGGGGATGGTGTCGCGTAGGAGGTCGCGGGGTGGCATTGGATTGGCTTCTCTCTTCTTTGTCGATTTGGTTTTTGAGCTTTTGGTGCTACTTTTTCCGCGCTTCGCGCTCTTGCCTCTTTTGCCTTTTTTCCCGGTCTTCCTCTTCTTCGTCTTGGTGGTGTCGAATTCGGCGTTGGCGGCTTCCTTTTTCGGTTTGGCTTGGGATTCTTCCCGGCCTTCTGTGGTGTCGCTTCTCTGCTCGATGGTTATGGTCACGTCGCCGGCGACTTCTCCCCTCTGTCGACTCCCGGAGATCAGATAGGTGATAACTATCAAGATGATGGCTATCAGGGCGATAACTGCCGCCCCGATGCGTTCATTACGCGATAGTTTCTTCATCTTACTGTTTTTTTGGTTCTTTTGCCGATTGACTCAGCAGTATGAGTATATGATAGCCTCCTTAGAATGAATCTCCTTAGAATGGATAACCGATAGCCAAGTGGAAGGCAAAGGCATTCTTCGGCTTGATGTTGAAGTAACCGCCGCTGCCCGTGTCGTAGGGGGCATGCAACCCATAGCCCAAGTCGCCGCGGATCACGAGCATACCCAGGTCAATACGAAGTCCGACTCCTGTGCCGAGTGCCAGGTCTTTGAAGAAGCGTTTGCCGTCGATAGTCCCACCGGGACGCTGTGGGTCATCCTTGAGCAGCCATATATTGCCGGCATCTACGAAGAGAGCCCCATGGATGATGCTGAAGATGGGGAACCGATATTCGGCATTCATCTCCAACTTAAACGTACCGGTCTGGTCGAAGTAACCATTCTTGTCGCTCTTGGGGGCATGGTAACATCCCGGTCCGACCGACCGCACCGTGAAGGCTCGTATCGAGTTGGCGCCGCCGATATAGAACTGCTCGGAGTAGGGCACCTCCGAGGAGTTGCCGTAGGCATGAGCCCCACCCACGAAGAGTCGCGCCACAAGCCAATGGCTCATCCCGGCGATAAGTCGATGATTATATGTGAGTTGTGCTTGAGCCTTGACGAACTGTGAGAAGGGCATGCCGAAAAGCTCTTTCTGTCCCTTGACGCCACACATGCGCCAGAGCCCCCAGAAGATGTTGCCACCCTCTTTGACCGTTAATTGCAAGTGGAAACCATTGTTCTTCGCCCTTTCGAGCCATTTGTCATAGTTGTAGGTATAGCTCATCTCGGGGATGAATTGGCTCTGGAAGCTGAGCGCCACCGCCGGATTCTCTCGCATGATGGAGTCGAAGGTCTCAGTGGTCTTCAGCAGCTTGGTGTAGGATATCTTGAAGGGCGTAAACTGGTTGGTTACGTTGCGGTTATGGTTCCAGTCGTAGGTGATGCCGGTAGAGAATTCCGCCATCCGGAAGTAGTGGGGTCGGTTCAGGAAGTCGGCTTTCAGCGAGATGGTGGTCCAGTTGAGCTCGCGCTTGGTGCGGCGGATCCAGTTGGGCGCCAAGAGTCGCGGGAATGCCAACGAAGCGGAGACCCCCAACTCATAGCTATTGAGCACCGACGATTTGTTACGACCGGTCTGCCACTCGTAGCTGCCATTGAGTTGCAGGTTAAGCACTTCAGCCCCGCCGAAGAGGTTGTGGTGGGTGAGTCCGAAGATAAGACCCGGACCGAGATAGGAGTTTGATTTCGAGGTAAGGTTCATCTCGATAGAGGCCTCGATGGGTCGCTCATAGCGGCAGGTGATGTAGACATCGAGGGTGGGATTCTCATCGGTAGTGTCTACAGGCACAGGCTGTATATCGATGCTGCCGAAGATGCCGAGGCGTGAGAGTCGCGTCTGTGTACGGTCCATCTGCCGCACGGAGAAGGTGCGACCCTCTCTGAAACTGATGCAAGAGGGTATCAGGTTCTCTCGAAGATGCTGCGGCCGATACACCACCAACTCGCCACGCTCGGTCTGCAACGTGTCGGGAGTTCCGGGCTTGCGCTTGCTGCGTCGCAAGAGTGTCGTGTGGACCTTCCCGGTCTTCCATTTCAACGTGGCTATATGGGGCGTCTTGTCCGATAGCACCATCTTCAGCCCGATGCTCTTCGGCGTGCTGACACTGTCGGCAAGGAACTCGATAAATTCGGGGCGGAAGTAGTAATAGCCCTTATTGCGCATGGCGTTGGCTATCCTAACACGCTCCGCCGAGAGAGAGTCGACACAGAATCGTTCACCCTTCACCAAGTAGCGACTCTTCCTCGCCACCGAGTCGATGAAGTGCTTGATCGCCGAACTGTCGTCGTTGAAATATACGATGGTGTCGATAGAGTAGGGGGTGCCGGTCTCCACCTGGTAGTCGAGTTTACCCTTCTTCGACCCTTCGCGGTTAAGCAGTTCGTAGCTCACCGAGGAGTCGAAATATCCATTGTTGTGGAGGATGGATTTGAGCATCTTAAGGCGTGTTTCCGGTTTGACATCGCTCACGAGCACCGGTTGCGCCACAAGCTTATCGTAGAGCCATCCCTTCAGACCTTTGGCGGAGTCGTTCCAGTTGTTGTATACCCAGAGCCCGATCGGCAGTGGACTCCTCTTGTAGGGGGAGATCAGGGGCCAGGGGTTGTTGGGCTTGACATTGACCGAAGTGGTAAGGTCGCTCTTCAACTGGTCGGGTAGCCGCTCACCCTCCGGATGGTCGATGTGGATCGACATACCATTGTAGAGCAACTCTCCTTGGGGAATCCTCCGCGTCGTGGAGCATGAGGAGAGCATCACCACCACGATGGCGACGATCAGCAGCGTAATACACCTTATTATATATATGCTCTTATTTCTCATTTTTTTTCGTTCTCTCCTTGTATTCTCACAACGGTTAACTCTCTCCGCGTTTTCTCCTCTCTCATCCTATTTGGTGTCGGGAGTCGAGGCTCCGCTATTTATGCTGTCGACTTTTACAGGCAATGCCGTGCTGTCGCTCTTCTCTTCGGCGGCTGGTGTCGTGGACTTCTTCTTGCGCTTGCGGAGGAAGTTGAAGAATTTCGACAGTGTCTCTACGCGGCGTTTCACCACGATACCGGCACCCATCTCTGTGATATCTCCCTCCAAGATGTTCTCAAAGTCGCTGTGCCTGAAGAGCTTGGCACTCATGTTGGTGCTCTGCGACTGCTTGATCACATATTCGAGGCTGACATCGCTCACAAGGTTCTGGGCTATGTCGCTGTCGTCGGTGTCGGTGGAGTAGTTGCCCCCGACCTGTATCTTGAAGCGATTGTTGAAGAGGGTCTTCGACACTTGATAGCTATAGCTGGTCTCGGTGTTGGTGACTCCGTCGGTAGTCTTATCATATTGGTTGACGCCGAAACTGAGATCCACACCCTTGATAGCCTTGGCAGCCCAGGAGTTGAGCTGCGATTCCAAGAAGCTGTAAAGGATGTTCTCGCCCGAGGTATTGGTCTTGGTGTTCTGACCTGTATATTGCCCATAGAGGAGCATGTTCATGGCTTGCGTCTGCCGCTGGTCGGCACTCATCGATTGCAGCTCGTTCTGTATGGAGAGGTCTTCTTTGGTCGAGAGGTCGAAGGCTACGTTCAGGTTCTCAAGCGTGTTGGTGGCATGGAGTATGATATCGAAGTTGACCAGTCGGGCGTTGGAGCCATCGTTGACGTTGGCTTTCACCTTGTCGGTGGCAGTGATGTCGAGCGTAGGATTGAGCACATCTCCCATCCAGGTAATCGTGCTGTTGGGGTCGAAGGCGAAGTTCTTTTCTCCCACCACCGGTATAGAGTAGCGTGCATAACCCTCACCCAATTTCAGCGTGCCGGTCATGGTCATGTCGCCCATATAGTTCTGATTGTAGTTGAGGGTAGCGGTGGGGTTGATCTCCACCTTGTCGGTGCCGTTGGATGATAGCAACACCGCTATGTGGGTGCCCGATGCGATCTGCACTTGTGCCTTTATCTTCATGTTGAGGGGCGATTCCACCACACTGTCTTTCGCCGCCATGGCTGCGGAGTCGTTGTAGTTGACGAATCTTACCACGTCATCCTGGTTCTGTATCTGGAGATCTGCCGGTGCCATGTTGAGTCGATAGGTGGCATCGGTCTTGTCGAGCACGCGCAGGTCGGCATTGACATCGAGCCGCTGCATCGGTCCCTTCACCCCGGCATTAAGCGTCAGAAAGATCTTGCCGAAGATGTCGCCTCGCGAACGGTTGTTGCTCTTGATGAGTTGGAACTCGGTGGCTGTCGCTTTCAGATCTATCATCATCTTGTCGAAGCTCTGGATATCGACCATGCCATTGAGCTGCAAGGGATTGTCGTTGGCGCCATATATGTCGAAGTCTTTGAGACTCACTATGTTGTCCACTACCGACAATTCGTCGTCGGTCACCTTCAGCGTGGCGTCAAATTGCGGTATTCGTGCTGTTACGGAGTCAAAACTCATCACACCATTGATGATCGGCTTGCTCAGCGAACCGCTAAGACTCATATCGCCATTGATGTTGCCGTCGAGTACGAGCATATTGTCCAAGAATCCGTTGGCGATATCCAAAGGAAAGCGCGTCAATGATATACCCACCGTGTCGGCACGAAGCTCTTGGTTCTCTCCCGGTTTGAGGCTGATGTAGGTAGATGCCGCCTCTCTGCCGTTGATCTTGAGCCCGGCACGCACATCGGTCTTCATGTCGAATCCATATCCCGCATTGAGGTTGAGGTCGAAGTCGCCGACACGTGTCTTTTCGTAATATAGATTATGGAGCGACACGTCGCCGCCACCCACAAATCGGTTGTCATGGTAGAGCACACGCAGGTCGCTGTCGAGGGTTCCCTTCACCGGAGGTGCCACCGCCGACATTTGCAGGAAGTCTTCGATATGGAGGTTGTCGATCTTTACCAATAGGTTATTGCGCTCTTTCTGATCTTTTTCGGTCATAATCTTGATGCTACTCTCCGCTGATTTCGCCTCGAGCTTGGCTTCCATCTGCATGTTCTTGAGGTTGAAGTCGACGTAGTTGTCTTTATTGAACGACCATGGCAGATATGCGATCGTCGACTTCAAGGGGGTGACGTGGGCAGTGACGATCGAGTCTTGCATTGCGGCTGTAAGACCGATGCGATAGCCCTGCTCACCCTTGATGTTCCACTGCTTGAGGAAGACACTCATACGGTTGGAGCCGGCATAGCCGCTAATATTGACTTTGGCAAATTCGTCGAGTGTGCCGCGACGATTGCCAATATGCAGAAGGTAGTCCACCATATCGCCACGCTGATCGATGTTGAAGCTCACCGTGTCGATATTTGCTGTCGAGCTCTTGATGTTGTATACCCCGACACGCCCGTTGATCAGCGAGTCTACGTTGCTGATCTCGGCATAGATGGTGTCGAGCATAAATCCTTGCGGCTCCAAGAATTGGCTCAGCAAGCCTCTGCCTGAGGCATTCAGTCGCAGGTCGAATGTCGGAAGCTCGCGGCTTATCTTGGTCATTTCAAGTGACTTGGCTTCCATCTGGCGGTTGACCTCTGCCATCACTTTATCCATCGATGCCATCAGCCCTTTGAGTCCGGCGGCAGCATGGAAGTCTATGTCGGTTTGCTGCGACCGTAGTGCCAACTGCGTGGATACGGGATCGCCGATGAATCGCATGTCGATACCCTCCGGCAGATTGACATATTGGCTGCCATAACACCCTATGAGTGAGTTAGATTGCAAGTCGATGTCACACACCTCCATGTCGGGACTCATCGACCCTTTTAGCGCGATGCGGCCCGAGGCGTAGCAGACACTGTCGATCATGCCGAGACGCTTCAGGTCCAGATCGCGTATGTCGGCATCCAAGTCGAAGCTGTATAACTCGGGATGAATCTCTCCGCTACCTCTCACCATCAAGTCAAGCCCCGGATTCGCCGAGTTGACATCGAGGGTGATCACCCCATCTTGGTCGATCAGGGCATCTATCCGTATGTCGCGGAGTGTCGTCTGATTGTAGTCGATACGATCCACTCTGATCTGCGCGTCGGTCACTGCCTTGCCACTTATCGGGTTGAAACCCCGCCCGTTGGCTACGAGGTTGGCACTTACCACGCCGATTCCCATCGAGGGCATGAATTGTGCCACATTGAAGTCGACGGCTGTCAGATCGGCGGAATAGGTCTCGGGGGTCAGCGCCACCTTGCCGATAGCCGCTAAGTCGCCTTGAGGCGTGGCGAGTCGGAAGTCTGCACCGTAGGCATTGCCATCGACTGTGGCGTTGCCGTCGATGGTGAGTGAGGGTATGGTGATATCGTTGATGGCTATTATATTGGAGGCTACTCTCGGGTCGTTGATCTCGCCATCGAATTTGATGCGTGCCTGCATCTTATTGATGTCCAATGGATTGCGCACTATTCCCGATGCTCCTATCCTTACGACTCCCGGCATCTCTACCTTCAGTCGCTCGGCAGTAAGTTCGCTCAGGCTGCCGTCGGCACGGATGTCGAAGTTGAGGGGCTTCCCTGCCGGCACCATTGCCGTCATCTCTCGGAGCGCCGGCATAAAGGCGTTGATATCGGCAAGCCCGAGATGTCCCTCTGCCGCCACCATCATGTCGGCGTTGGGTTCGAGTGCCATCAGCGCAAAGGGTACATCGGCATCGGCCTCGATGCTCGTGTAGGGTGTGCGAATCGACAATCCTTGTAGCTGCAAACCGACAGAGTCGATAGCCACCGTTCCCTCGCCATGAGTGATATGTAGGCCGCTCCTCTCCCTGCCTGTGAGTCGGGTGATGGGAAGGCGTACGGTCGAGGATTCGTTGTAAAACTCGCGAAGCCCTAACGATACATTCTCCAACTGGATGTAGGAGGCATCAAAACCGGGCAGCGGCTTTGCATCTTTCACGGCATAGAGCACACGCAGTGAGTCTGCCTCGATCTCATGGCCACGAATCTGCATCGGTGGACCGGTAGAGGGCGTCGAGGGTGGCGCCGGGTGTGTCTTGATATATTCCGCGGTCGGAGTCAGATAGGTGATGTCGCCACCTGCCATCGAGGCGCGGCCCCATTCCACTATATTCTTGCCCAAGTCGATTTGTGCATCGCTCAGGTTGATGTGTCGCATCTTCAGATTGAGAGTGTCGATGGTCGGCAGCATCGACATCCCGAAGGTGAAGTTTTGCAAGTCGAGGTAGTTGGCTTTGATCACAAAGGGTGCCGACTCTGATGCTGCCGTGTCGGGTGTCTCTTTCTTCTTCCATACATCCATATATAAGGAGACATGCCCGTCGCGAAGCTTTGCGCGGTTGATCGAAAGTTGGGAGGTGGCGATGCTCATCTCACTCTTATCATCCACCTCGAGCATGCCGGCACGTATTGCCATCACCATCGATGAGTCTGCCGACACCATGCGGTAGTATCCGTCATCGAGTCGCAGAGTATTGAGCTTGACTTCAAGTTTGAGGAGCGGCATCAGTTTGACATCGGCTATCGCCTCCCGGGCTTGCACCATCGTGTCGCCCGTTGCCTCCACTATATATACATCTTGCAGATGCACTCGGATGGGGAAGGTGAGTCGCAATCGACCGATGCCGATATCCATGCCGGTCTTCGCTTTCACCTGCCGGGTGGCTACTCCAACGGCGAAATCCTGGATCGGTGGAATATAGAGCATCACCGGTATAAGCAACACGAAGAGAACCATGGCGAGAAATATTCTCAGCACATAGTTATACCATCTCCTTGGCTTGCGTTGCCGGAGAGGTGTCTCGGCAGGCTTTTCCTGCTCTTCCTCTATATTTTGTAGATCAGCTTCTGCCATTCGTTTTCGGATAGTTAAGACCGGGTTATTCCCTGATCAACCATAAATTTTGTCTAACAAATTACAAAGTTAACATTTTTCGGAGATTTTTTCTCAATTACCCCCTTATTTTGTGAAGTTACTTTTATATTTCAAATATTTTTCTTTTATTTCAAATATTTTTCTCGGAAATTTGGTGGTTTCCCAAACTTTTTGTAATTTTGCCGAGTCAAAACGAAAAAGTGCCCCTCGGGGTGTCGTTTTGAGGACATATTTGCTTGAAATCAGACGGGGCAGAGGCTCTGAAATTTCAAGTTCTTTCGTAAGAATTTTTTGCTTCAGTAGCTCAGTTGGTTAGAGCACCTGACTGTTAATCAGGGGGTCGTTGGT
>OBLI01000933.1_pt1 | contig 30266 bp, 29 predicted proteins | sample 1519701 | NCBI WGS metagenome assembly OBLI01 (sample SAMEA3663005, study PRJEB22513) | pig gut metagenome | biome: pig gut; feature: pig-associated habitat; material: faeces | place: France | collected 2012 | reverse complement strand
CACAAACGGCAGAGTGTTGGAACGTTTCTGTTTTGTATATGTAGTTTTGAAGGTATATGAGAGAAAAAATACTTGAAAAAATTTGAAATTTGTGTATAATAGTAAATGTGTTCAAAATAATTTCATATAAAGGGGATTAGTTCAATGGTAGAGCACCGGTCTCCAAAACCGTCGATGGGGGTTCGAATCCCTCATCCCCTGTTAAGAAAGTGTCCAATTTAGGACACTTTTTTGTTTTATCTTGTATCCTGACTTTTGCAGGAAAATAAATATAAAATACCCGTCAAGCCTAATAAATACAAGGTCTGGCGGGTTTGTCATTTTGTCAGATTTTCATGGTGTTTTAGCCCTTGAATTGGGCGTTTGAAAAATTTTTTATGCAATCAAGAAAGAAATTATTTTAAGGCATACGTCAGTAAAAAGAAACCGATACAAACCAGAAGCAAAAGGATTTTCAATAAAGAATCATAAGGTTTTGCTTTACAGGATAAGCTGAGTTTATAAACGGTATAAAATGCTGCTGCCGCACAGAAAACAAAGGTCATAAGATCCAAAACCAGAAAATGATTTCCAAGAATTCCTGTATACGTATAAAAAACGATTGGTATCAGAAAGGTTCCGATTAAAGTTCCTGCCGCAAGTGCGGAAAAAATGCAGGGATAGAATTCTTTTGTTTTGGGAAGTGTGAGAAGAGAGAATGCAAGCATAGGAAAGAAGAGTAATTTCATATGTTCCCGAACGGATTCATTTACAGGAAAGAAAAATCCTGCCAGGGCATTTTTGCCTGTCCAGTCATAGATAAAGTGAGAGATTGTTCCGGTTATGAGTACAAAGAAAAATCCAATCCAGATATAATGTTTTAAATTTTTCATCAGAGAATCCTCCATATAAGAGACAAGGCATGATAGGGGCAGTTACTGCATATGCTAAAATAAAAAAGGAAAAAATTATGAATTATCGTACATTGATTTTATTGGAAGGAATTGTTATTAATGTTGCAGACACAGAAGAAGATTGCTGTACGCTTCGCGTATCGATGCGTACGGAAGAGGAAGCAGTGACAATTCTTGTTGCAGGAGAAACTTATGTGGCAGACAATATGCGGCTGCGTCCGGGAATGCGTGTTGCAGTTTTTTATGATGGAAGTCTACCGGTACCTCTGATTTATCCACCACAATATAGGGCAGTTCTGATTACCCGACTGCAGAGGGGACAGTATGTGGCGTTCAATTATTTTGACAGAAATTTGCTGGCAGAAGATCAGTCATTGCAATTAAATCTTGCAAATCGGACGCGGATAGAATCGGCAAATGGACAGCAATTTTCCTGTAGTCCCGGAAACCATGTGTTACTTGTATTTTATGGGATTACTACGAGAAGTATTCCACCCCAAACGACTCCGGACAGAATCATTGTATTTTGTGAATAAAATTTTTCCATAATTGTTATTTTGTATTATAATAAGTAGCGAAAGAAAAAATAAGTGAGTTTCAATGGTACGGAGGACGAATTATGGAGAACAGCGAGAAGAAAATAAAATTTGAGATGCACTTTCATACAGATGAATCCAGTCCCTGCGGAAAAGTTCCGGCTAAACAGGGCGTGAATATGTATATGGAAAACGGATACAATGGATTGGTCGTAACCGATCATTTCAGCGAAAATGTATGGGGCGGACCGGAGAAAGACTGGAATCAGGTTTGTGAGGGATTTCTGCAGGGATATAGAAATGCGAAGAAAGCGTCTGAAGGAACAGATTTTCAGATATTATTGGGTATGGAGATCCGTTTTCCACATGATGAAAATGACTTTCTGGTATATGGAATCAGTGAAGAATTTTTAAAAAATCATCCCTGGATTTACAGGAAGGAACTGCCGGATTTGTATCAGATTGCAGAAGAGGAAGGCTTGTTTATTGTACAGGCACATCCTTATCGTTCTATGTGTTTTCAGGCGGATGTTCGTTATCTTCATGGAATAGAAGTATTTAATGGTAATCCAAGACATCAGTCTCACAATGAAAAGGCTCTCGAAACGGCAGAAAAATACCATTTGGTTCAGACGAAAGGCTCTGATTTTCACCAGCCAGAGGATATTGGTGTATGGACAGAGCTGCCGGAAATGCCGGAAAATGAAAAAATGCTTGTTAGAATTTTAAAAGATATGAAATAAGAAAACAAAAGTATGTGAGCCAGGCAGAAAAATCATGCCTGGCTCAATTCTTACATTGCGTTTACCATGTGTTCCGGTTTTTCTCCGTTTGCAATCTTTTCTGCATTTTTCCAGATGATCTCATAACTTCTGCGGAAACTGGAACCTGTGATTCCTCCGATGTGAGGGCTGAGAAGCATCTTTTTACAGATATCTTCCGGCTGGTTTAAGAGAATATGATCTTTTTGAACCGGTTCATTGTCCAGAGTATCCAGTCCTGCCATTGCAAGTTTTCCTGTATGCAAAGCGCGAATCAGTGCTTCATTATCCACCAGTTCACCACGGGAAGTGTTGATCAGATAAGAGCCATCCTGCATCTTTTCAAAGAATGCATCATTGCACATGTTTGTTGTTTCCGGTGTGACAGGAAGATGAAGACTGATGATATGGCAGGTATGAAGCAGTTCATCAAGTGGAAGATATTTTACAGAAAAAGCTGCTTCTTCTTCAGAAGAAAGCGGGTTTCGTTTATAATAATAAACTTCTGCACCGAAAGGTTTGAGAAGCGCAGCAGTTGCTTTGCCGATTGCGCCAAATCCGACCAGCCCGACTTTACAGTCCGGCAGTTCTTTCAGACTTCCGTGAACCATGTAGTTTTCTTTTGTGGAAAGCTGCATTCCGGTACGGACAGCTGTCTCATTGTTGACAACATCACGAAGTACACCGAGCATAAGCAAAAGTGTCTGCTCAGCGACAGCAGATGCATTGGCGCCTGCGCAGTTGCAGACATAGATACCATTGCGGGAAGCGGAATCCAGATCGATTTTATTAAAAGCCACACCTTCTGAGTGGATTAGTTTCAGATTTGGCATCCGGGAGATCAGATCGTCATTGAGCCATGTGATAGGATCAATAATGAGAAAATCAGCATCACCGGCCTGTGCAAGATATTCTTCTGTCTTGCATCCGGCAGGCAGATCAATTTTCGTTACAGAATCGGTAAAGGAATTCTTCGGAGTGAAGCGTTCCATGTTTCCTGGTTTCCCTATGTGTAATAATTTCAAAATCATTCCATCCTTTCTGAAAAGAGTTCTTGATTATAATGATAAAGATTTCAGAATATTTGTCAATAAAGATTTGATATTTTGCAGATTTTGGGTTATGGTATGTAATAGAAAGAAGAAAGCTGAGGATAAACAAATGGAACAGGCATATAAAAAACTTCTGCGGTATGTGGCAGTACCCACTGCAAGCTGTGATGGAAGCGGCATGCATCCGACAACAAAGGAGCAATTTGATCTGGCACATATGCTGGTAAAGGAAATGAAAGAGGCAGGTATTCAGGATGCGCATGTGGATGACAGATGCTATGTATATGGAAAGATACCGGCTACAACAGGGTACGAAGGAAAGATAAAACTTGGTTTTATTGCTCATATGGATACGGTATCGGATTTTGCAGATCATCCGGTAAAACCGGTCATTCATGAAAATTATGACGGAAAGGATCTGGTTCTTGGAAACAGTGGAAGAACGTTGGAAGTCAAAACATTTCCGCATTTGTCCGGATTGGAAGGAAGAACTTTGATTACCAGTGATGGCACTACGATTCTCGGGGCAGATGATAAAGCAGGCGTGGCAGAAATTATGGCACTTGTGGAAAAACTGAACGAAGAACAGATTCCGCATGGTCCCCTGTCAATCGGTTTTACACCGGATGAAGAAGTGGGAGAAGGTGCAGATGGTTTTGATGTAGCGCATTTCGGTGCAGAATTTGCTTATACCGTAGATGGTGGAAGTGAGGATGAAATCGAATATGAAAATTTCAATGCTTCAGGAGCAGAAATTGTGACGCATGGTTTTAATGTTCATCCAGGAAGTTCTAAAAATGTTATGATTAATGCTTCTCTTGTAGCAATGGAAATCAATGAAGCGTTACCCAAAAATGAGACACCGCGAGATACAGAAGGCTACGAAGGGTTTTATCATCTGTGCAGTATGGAAGGCAGTGTGGAACAGGCCAGACTTTCTTATATTATAAGAGATCATGACAAAGAAAAATTTAAAGAGCGACAGGAAATTCTTGAAAATATTTGCAGAAATATGAATGAGAAATATGGTCAGGGTACAGTAGAACTGACGATAAAAGAGCAGTATCTGAATATGGCTGAGATTATCCGAAAACATTTTCATCTGATTGAAAATGCAAAAAATGCAATGGAACGGGCAGGATTACAGCCGCATGTGATTCCGGTCCGTGGAGGTACAGATGGAGCAAGATTAAGCTTTATGGGATTGCCATGTCCGAATCTCGGCACTGGGTCTTTTGCCTGTCATGGACCTTATGAACATGCTACGGCAGAAGGGATGAATCACGTGGTAGATACGCTGGCAGAGATTGTAAAATTATATGCAGAATAAGAAAAAAAAGGACCGTACCAGTAAGTGTGCGGTCTTTTCTGCTCCTTTTTGGCAGATATGACAAATTTTTTAACTTTTTTTAAATCCTTGTAAAAAGCTACCATACAGAAAATTTTGTGTTATAATGTACGAGTGTCGCAGAAAATGTAAAAAAACGCAGAAAATTGTTGGAAGATCAATTGAGGTCAGGAGTAAGAGAATGAAAGAAGAAATCAAAGGGAAAGACCGGGAGAAATTCCATACTTCAAGGGTAAAGCGGGCAGAAGAAGAGAAAAGAAGAAAACTTGCAAAAAGAATTGCTGCTCAACAACAGAAAATGCAAAATGGAGATGTGGGAGAAGAGATTACTTCTGCAATGGAAAAAATTATTCTGGATACGATCGGAGAGGAAGTACATCTCTCTGAAAAGACAGTAAAGAAGCAGTCAGAAGTAAAGGGACCGGAAAAGCCGGAAGAGAAGCGGATAGAAGAAAAAGAAGCGGAAAAGCCGGAAGAGAAGCAGATAGAAGAAAAAGAAGCGGAAAAGCCGGAAGAGAAACAGACAGAAGAAAAAGAAGCGGAAAAGCAGGAAGAGAAACAGACGGAAGAGAAAGAAGCGGAAAAGCCGGAAGAGAAGCAGACAGAAGAAAAAGAAGCGGAAAAGCAGGAAGAGAAGCAGACAGAAGAAAAAGAAGCGGAAAAGCCGGAAGAGAAACAGACAGAAGAAAAAGAAGCGGAAAAAATACAAGAGCCGGAAAAACCGTCTGTAGAAATACAGAATATTCCGGAATCTGGAAAGAAAATAAATAAAAAGAAATTATATTCCGGAATCGCCGGTGCAGCAGTTCTTGTTTGTGTTGCTGCTTATGGTGCAGGTACATATTATTATAAAGATCGCTTGTTTAAAGGAACCAGTATCAATCACGTGGTGTGTTCCAATCAGACAGCAGAAAGTGCAGAAAGTCGGATTTGCAAGTATGTGGAAGATTACAAACTGGAAATCAAATTCCGCGATGATCAGGTAAGAGAAATTCAAGGAAAAGATATTGATTATAAATATGTAAGTAACGGTTTTGTACAGACAGTGATTGATGAGCAGAATCCATTTTTATGGATCAAGGGTTATTTGGGCAGTACAGAATATGAAACGGATCACAGTGTGGAATTTGATGAAGCGGCATTGAAAGGACAGTTGTATGCATTGGATTGTATGCAGGCACAAAATATGGAAGCGCCTGTTGATGCACAGATTGCATATCAGGAGAATCAGTTTGTGATTCAGGAAGAAGTACAGGGAACGACTGTAAATGGGGAGATTCTTCTGGCAGCAGTGGAAGAGGCTGCGAATAACGGAGAAAAATCTGTGGTTGTAGAGGATACAGGAGCCTATGAGACACCGTCTGTTTTGAAAGAAGATGCAACCCTGAGTCATCAGAAGGATGTATGGAATTCCTGTGCGACCGTGTCAGTCACTTATACATTCGGGGATAAGCAGGAGACTCTTGATGGAATGACAGTCAAAGACTGGATGACTTATGATGAGGTTGGAAATTATGTGGAAAACAAAGAGGGACTTATGGCCAACATCACCAGTTATGTGTCAGAACTTGCCAATACGTATAATACGGTAGGACGTGATCGAACCATAACCCGTACAGCGACAGGAGAGCCGGTTACAATCAGCGGAGGAAGTTATGGATTTCGCATCGATCAGCAAAAAGAGGCAGAACAACTGTATGAAGACATTATGAACCATACAGTAACGACCAGGGAACCGGCGTATGCAAGCACTGCAGTCTCTTATGGGGAAAATGATATTGGAAATACGTATGTGGAAGTGGATCTTTCCTATCAGCATCTGTGGTTCTATAAAGAAGGGACACTCATTATGGATACGGATTTTGTATCAGGTACGTATTATGAATCTGGCAGAAGAACACCTTCCGGGTCTTATGCACTTATGTATAAACAGAAAGATCAGGTTCTGCGCGGAACCAGACAGCCGGATGGAACGTATGAATATGAATCACCGGTGAAGTACTGGATGCCATTTAATGGTGGAATCGGTTTTCATGATGCCAGCTGGAGAGGATCTTTTGGCGGCAGCATTTATTTATATAGTGGCTCTCATGGTTGTATTAATCTGCCGACCAGTGCAGCAGCAACACTTTATGAAAATATAGAAGCCGGATGTCCGGTGTTATGTTTTTATTAATCCATATACAGAGAAATAAAATTCAGACTTGCACGAGAAAATACTTTATGATAAGATAAAGTAAGAGAGAGGAGACGAGAGGATAAAGCTGAGAAACAGCTTTATTGTCTTGTCTTTTTCTTTAATACGCAGTATATGAGACTGAAATGGAGTAACAGAATGAATCCATACAGAATACTTGAGGAATTGGAAGACTGTCCTGTAATCGCTGCCATAAAAGACGAAAGTGGTTTGAATAAGTGCATTACTTCGGATATACAGATTGTGTTTGTGCTTTATGGGGATATCTGTAATATCAGACAAATTGTGGAGCGGCTGAAAGCTGCGGGAAAAACAGTCATGGTACATATTGATTTAATTTCGGGATTGAGCAGCAGAGAAATTGCTGTTAATTTTCTGAAGGACACCACGAAGGCAGATGGTGTGATATCAACAAAGCCGACGATCATAAAACAGGCAAGAGAACTTGGATTGTTTACGATCATGCGTTTTTTTGTTATTGATTCCATGGCTTATGAGAATATTAAGAAGCAGACCGAATGTGTACATCCGCACGTAGTGGAGATCTTGCCGGGGCTGATGCCGAAGGTGATTTCCAAAATCACAGCCCAGACGCGTGTACCAGTGATTGCCGGAGGGCTGATTACAGATAAAGAAGATATTATGGATGCACTGGGAGCAGGAGCAGTTTCTATATCGACGACGAATCAGAGTGTATGGTTCATGTAAAAGAGAAAGAGAAAAATAGAAAAAGGTAAACGCAGAGATGAGAGACAAAGCGGAATTTACATGCAAAAGATGCATGTATGTTTGCTTTGTCTTTTTATTTGAAAAATCAAAAGCAGGAGGCTAAAGAATGAAGTACGATGTGATTATTATTGGAGCCGGAGTCATAGGCAGTTCCATCGCCAGGGAGCTTTCCAGATATGATGTAAAAGCAGCAGTTCTGGAGAGAGAAGAGGATGTATGTTGTGGGACATCAAAGGCAAACAGTGCCATTGTACATGCCGGATTTGATGCAAAACCGGGTTCGATGAAAGCAATCATGAATGTGAAAGGGAGCCGCATGATGCCTGCACTGGCAAAAGAACTGGACTTCCCTTATGAACAGAATGGTTCGGTTATCCTCTGTTTTCAAGAAGAAGACCTTCCCAAATTGGAGGCACTTAAAACAAGAGGGGAAGAAAATGGTGTGGAAGGTTTACGGATTATAACAGGAGAAGAAATCTTTGAAATGGAGCCAAATCTGTCAAAGGATGTGGTGGCTATGTTGTATGCACCTACAGGAGGCATTGTATGTCCATTTAAACTGACGATTGCAATGGCAGAAAATGCCAATGTAAACGGTGTGGATTTTTATTTTAATACAGAAGTCAACAAGATTGAAAAAACAGAAAAGGGGTATCAGGTTCTTACCAGTCAGGGAGCATACGAAACAGCCTGTATTGTAAATGCAGCAGGTGTATATGCAGATGTATTTAATAATATGGTAAGTGAAAGAAAACTTTCCATTACTCCGCGAAAGGGAGAATATTGTCTGCTTGATAAAAAAGCAGGAAATTTTGTTTCTCATACTGTATTTCAGCTTCCTACAAAGATGGGGAAAGGAGTTCTGATCACACCGACTGTGCACGGCAACCTTCTGGTTGGACCTACAGCAGATGATATTCCGGACAAAGAGGGAATTCAGACTACAGCAGACGGAATTGGAAAGGTGGTATCTCAGGCAAAACGCAGCGCACCGACCGTTCCGGTAAATATGGTGATTACATCCTTTGCAGGACTTCGTGCTACAGAGGAAGGAGAAGATTTTGTACTGGGAGAGGCAGAAGATGCAGAAGGATTTTTCAATGCAGCAGGAATTGAATCGCCGGGACTTTCCAGTGCACCTGCAATTGGAGAATACCTTGCAGAAGCAGTTGCCGGAAAACTTCAGGCAAAGAAAAAGGAAACGTTTCTTTCAGAGAGAAAGGACATTCCTTGTGTGGCAGAATCGACTCCGGAGGAAATTGCAGAATTGATTCGTAAAAATCCTGCTTATGGAAATGTAATCTGTCGTTGTGAGACCGTAACGGAAGGAGAGATTCTGGAAGCAATTCACAGACCTCTGGGAGCAAAATCTCTGGATGGCGTGAAACGTCGGACAAGAGCCGGTATGGGAAGATGCCAGTCTGGTTTCTGTTCTCCACGCACGATGGAAATACTGGCAAGAGAGCTTCAGATGGATCCTCTTACACTTACAAAATCAGGAAAAGAGTCAAAACTTCTGGTTGGAACCATCAAAGAAAATCTGTAATTATAGTCGGAGTAAATTCAGGGAGGAAGAAAACTTATGACAAAATATGATTTGCTTATAGTCGGAGGAGGACCGGCAGGACTGGCTGCAGCAGCTTCTGCAAGAAGAGAAGGAGTAGAAAATATCCTGATTCTGGAAAGAGATAAAGAGCTTGGAGGAATTCTGAATCAGTGTATTCACAATGGATTTGGACTTCATACCTTTAAAGAAGAACTGACAGGACCGGAGTATGCCGGACGATTTATTGAACAGGTGAAAGAACTGAATATTCCTTATAAATTAAATACGATGGTTCTGGATATTCAGGATGGAGAAGAAAAAACAGTAACTGCCATGAATCGGGAAGATGGTCTGTTGATGCTGAAAGCAAAAGCAGTGATTCTGGCTATGGGCTGCAGAGAAAGACCAAGAGGCGCGTTGAATATTCCGGGATATCGCCCGGCAGGTATTTACACGGCAGGAACTGCACAGCGCCTGGTAAATATGGAAGGTTATATGCCTGGAAAAGAAGTTGTGATTCTTGGTTCCGGTGATATCGGATTGATTATGGCAAGAAGAATGACTCTGGAAGGTGCAAAAGTAAAGGTAGTAGCCGAATTGATGCCATTTTCCGGAGGCCTTCAGAGAAATATTGTACAATGTCTCAATGATTTTGATATTCCGCTGAAATTAAGCCACACAGTTGTAGACATTCAGGGAAAAGAACGTGTGACAGGAATTACATTGGCACAGGTGGATGAAAACAGAAAACCAATCAAAGGAACAGAAGAATTTTATTCCTGTGATACCCTTCTTCTGTCCTGTGGATTGATTCCGGAAAATGAACTTTCCGGAAAAGCAGGTGTGGAACTGTGCAGGATCACATCCGGACCAGTAGTGAACGAAAGTCTGGAAACAAACGTACCTGGTATTTTTGCATGCGGAAACGTCCTTCATGTACATGATCTGGTGGACTATGTTTCAGAAGAAGCGGCAAAAGCAGGCGTATATGCAGCAAAATATATACAGGGGCAGAAGACAACAAAAGAAGACCGTGTGATTGGGATTGATGCAGTGGAAGGAGTACGCTATACAGTTCCTCAGTTTATTCGCCCTGCACATATGGAAGATACCGTTACGCTGCGCTTCCGGGTAGGGGCCGTTTATAAGGATGCTTATATCAGTGTATATTTGGGAGAACGGCGTCTGGTACATAAGAAAAAGAAAAAACTTGCACCGGGAGAAATGGAACAAGTAGTATTGAAAAAAACAGATTTGACATCGGATGGAAGTTTCGATAAGATTACAGTGAAAGTAGAGGTGGCATAAGTATGATGGAGACAAGAGAACTGATTTGTATTAATTGTCCTTTGGGATGCAGCCTCACCGTAACAATGGAAAATGGAACAGTAAAAAAAGTAGAAGGAAATACCTGCCCGAAAGGGGAAGCTTACGGTGAAAAAGAAGTAACCAATCCAACGCGAATTGTAACATCTTCTGTAAGAGTGGAAGGTGGAAATCTTCCAGTCGTATCCGTGAAGACGGCTTCTGATATTCCGAAAGGAATGATTGCAGCGTGTGCAAAGGCATTGAAGTCCGTATGTGTAAAAGCTCCCGTTCATATTGGAGATGTGGTGCTGTCCGATGTATGCGGGACTGGGGTAGATATGATCGCTACAAAGAATATTGAGGAGAACTGAAAACGATGTTTACAGACAAGACCGGCAAGCATGCAGAAATTTTGAAGCATAAGACTTTGTACTTATTGGATATGGATGGAACCATTTATAACGAAGATGAAATATTTGACGGAACTCTGGACTTTCTTGATGAAATCGAAAGACGGGGAGGAAAGTATATTTTTATTACCAATAATTCTTCTAAATCGGTGAAGGATTATGTGGAAAAAGTTACGAATATGGGAATCCGGGCCGATTATGAAAATTTCTATACATCCAGTCAGGCTACTGCTATGTATATAAAAGAAATGTACCCGGGACAGGTAGTATATTGTATGGGAACCTCTTCTCTTATAAAAGAACTGGAGGAAGCCGGGATTGAAGTTGTCACAGAAGTGGATGACAGAGCAAAAGTGGTATTGATTGGATTTGATACAGAAAACACTTCAGAAAAGATTCGAAAGACTTGTATCATGTTGGGAAGAGATGTGGTGTATCTGGCAACCAATCCGGATCTGGTATGTCCGGTCAGTTTTGGATATATTCCGGACTGTGGTTCTATGAGTATGATGTTGAAAAATGCCACGGGAAAAGAACCATTTTTTATTGGCAAACCGGAGCCGATTATGGTAAACTGTGTTTTAAAAAAGCTGGGATGTAAAGCGGAAGAAGCAGTCATTATCGGAGATCGGCTTTATACAGACATAAAAACCGGAACCAGGGCTGGCATAGACACGATTTGTGTGCTGTCCGGTGAAGCAACTATGAAAGATATTGAAGAAGGTCAGATAAAGCCGGATTATATCTTTGACAGTGTAAAAAATATTTATGAAGGATTAACAGAAAAGGAAGGTGCCGGGAATCATTAGTTCCCGGCACTTGCGTTTTTTGACAGAAAAACAGCATTTGCAGAGGCATTGACAAAACGGAGAAAACCTGTTACGGTTAGACTGGCACAGCATAATTGCATAAAAGAAAGGACGTAAGAACATGCTTGAAGAAATTACGGAGCCGCTTCTGGGATGGTATGAGGAAAATAAAAGAGATCTTCCATGGAGGAGGAAACCGGAGCCGTATCATGTGTGGGTATCGGAAATTATGCTTCAGCAGACGAGAGTGGAAGCAGTAAAAGAATATTACAGGCGTTTTCTTGAAGCATTGCCGGAGATTGCGGATCTTGCCGCATGTGAGGAAGAACGACTTCTGAAGCTGTGGGAAGGTCTGGGATATTATAATCGGGTGAAAAATATGCAAAAAGCAGCTAGGATCTTGGTTGCTGAATATGGGGGAAATATGCCGGCAGATTATGAAAAGATTCTGGAACTGCCTGGAATCGGAAGTTATACAGCAGGGGCAGTTTCTTCGATTGCATTCGGGATCCGAAAACCGGCTGTGGATGGAAATGTACTGCGTGTATTGTCACGAATTACAGAGTGGGGAGAAGATATCGGAAAGCAGTCCACCAAGAAAAAGGCAGAACAGATTTTGCAAGAAATGATGCCGGGGGACAGACCGGGAGCTTTTAATCAAAGTTTGATGGAACTGGGAGCAGTTGTCTGTGTGCCAAATGGTGCACCAAAGTGTGAGCAATGTCCCGTAGGAAAATTTTGTCTGGCAAGAGAACATGGAACCACTTCCCAATATCCGAAAAAAACTTCATTGAAAAAAAGAAGGATCGAAGAGAAGACGGTACTGCTCATTCAGAATGGACAGGAATTTGCGATTCACAGACGTCCGGATACAGGACTTCTGGCCGGCTTGTATGAACTGCCAAATGTGGATGGATTTCTTACAGAAGAGGAAGTTCTGGAAAGTGTAAAGGAAATGAATCTTATGCCTTTATATATCAAGAAAGTGGAAGATGCAAAACATATTTTTTCTCATGTAGAATGGCATATGCAGGCATATTTTGTCCGGATTGCTGCTACAGGTGAAAAAAAGACAGGAGATTGGACATTTGTAGATAAAACAGAATCGAAGGGTACCTACCCGATTCCGTCTGCATTTTCCGCATATAAAAAATACATGGAGGAAAACGCTTAATGAAGCTATTATCAATTACAGTTCCCTGTTACAATTCACAGGAATATATGAGAAAATGTGTAGATTCTCTTCTCACAGGAGGAAAACTTGTAGAAATCTTGATCGTAGATGACGGTTCATCCGATGATACAGGAAAAATTGCAGATGAATATGCAGCTGCATATCCGGAAATTGTGAAAGCAATCCATCAGGAAAATGGAGGACACGGGGAAGCGGTCAATACAGGAATCCGTAATGCGACGGGATTTTATTTTAAAGTAGTGGACAGTGATGACTGGGTAAATGAAGAGGCTTATCATGCGATTCTGGATCGTTTGCAGGAGCTTCTTGCAGGCCCTCAGACACTGGACATGATGATCAGTAATTTCGTATACGAAAAACAGGGAGCAAAACGAAAAAAAATCATGCATTATCGGAAGTATCTTCCGCAGGATAAAATTTTTACCTGGGATGATACCAAAAATATGCCGGTAGGAAAATATATTCTGATGCATTCGGTGATTTATCGGACAGAACTCCTTCGGGAATGTGGACTGGAACTTCCAAAACATACTTTTTATGTGGATAATCTGTTTGTTTATCAGCCCCTTATGTATGTGAAAACCATGTACTATATGGATGTGAACTTCTATCGGTATTTTATTGGAAGAGAAGATCAATCCGTGCATGAAGAGGTAATGATCCGCAGAATCGATCAGCAATTGTTTGTCAATCGTCTGATGATTGATACCATTGCCGGAAGGAAGATTGCCAATAAGCATCTGCGACAGTATATGATGCGCTATTTGGATATTATCACGACCGTATCTTCTGTTATGCTGATTCGTTCCGGTACGGAACAGAATCTGGAGAAAAAGAAAGACCTCTGGAAATATATGAAAGCAGCAGATGTTCATGTTTATAGAAAACTGCGTCTTGGTATTCTGGGAAGAGCAGTGAATCTGCCTGGAGCAGGGGCAAGAAATATGATTGTTGCATTGTATCGGGTAACACAGAAGTTTTATGGATTTAACTGATGAAAAAAGACACTCCAACATCTGATTTTTGATGGGGAGTGTCCTTTTTTTATTTTATAAATGCCCGTATGGGCTGTTTTGCTCTGGCTGGATGCGGATTATAAAACATCTGGTAGCAAATGGCATTTAATGCAAAGGCAGCAGCTACGTCAACGAGCGTATGCTGTTTCAACAATACAGTCGCCAGGATAATTAAAATAGTCAGAACAAAAGTACTGATCTTTACCAGTTTTTCATGTATAAAATCTTTATGTTTTAAGACTGCAATACAACAGGCTACGGAATTAAATACGTGAATGCTGGGAAGAATGTTGGTAGGTGTATCGATGTGATACAGGTACCGGACCAGTTGAATGAAAACACTGTTTCCTTCCAGATGAGGTCTTAAATCCTGTCCGTTCGGGTAAAAATAGGAAACAACCAGAAAAGTGGTCATACCTACTGCAAGAGAAAAGACCAAATGGTAATATTCCTGTTTGCTTTTGTTGATAAAAGAAAAATAAATAACAGTCACTGCTATATAAGCAAACCATAAAAAGTAAGGAACAATGAAGTATTCACAAAAAGGAATCAAATCGTCCAGTTTCATATGAATAATATGAGGTTTTACATTGCGTTGTTCCAGATATTGAAAGGCCCATAAATAAAAAATACCGTAGATAGGAATAATCCAGGTATGTTGATATTTTTTTAGAAAATTCAAATCATCACCTCTTTTTTTACATTGGATTATTATAGCACAGCCAATTGAGAAGCACAATGGAATTCATTCTAAGTTCAGAAAAGCTTTACAAATCGGTAACAGTTGGGTCAACGTTGCGGGATAAAGCTGTCAAAAATAACAGAATCAAATCGTTTTCCATATTTTTCAAAGGTTTCCGGTGAACGCAAGGTCCATGCAAAAGCTGGTGTCTTATAAATCCAACGATTCAGATGAAAGCTGAGGTTTCTGCAGTCTTTGTAACAATACGCAATAAAGTCCGGTCTTCCGATACAGTTTGTGAGAAGATGTTTTACAAGAAAACTGAGAATCAGACCGCTTTCGGATACCGGGTTTGTCAGGTTGGAGGATAACTGTCCACGGACAACTTCCGGTCTGTGGCGGCGAAACCAGAAAAGCGCAAGGGAATTAAAGGATTCAATACAATAGCTGCCCTGGTATCTTTGTAACAGTTTATCCACAAGTACGCAGGGATATGTGTGAAAAGAATGAAGTTTTATTTCCACGAGAAGGGGTACTCTGCCCTTTACCAAATCCAGTACATCGGAAAAAAGCGGAATCTTCTCTCCTGTGTTTTGCAAAGAAAGCTGTTGAAGCTCTTCGTAAGTCTTCGATTCTACGGGAAGGTCAATGCCGCACATACGACCAAGTGTGTAATCATGAAAGACAACAATCTGGTTATCCCGTGTGACCTGTACATCCAGTTCGATTCCATACCCTGCTTCGACTGCTTTTAAAAAGGCGGCCATCGAGTTTTCCGGGATGCCTTCCTTTGGATTAAAAAGACCTCTGTGAGCAAATAGCTGATGCATGAATGCCTTTGTCTGTGTTTTTCTCGTGAAGCGTGGCATGATACAGTAAAAATACAAAAGAAAAACAGAGAATAATAGCAGAAGCAGGAAAAGTAACAATTTCATAAATATTCCTTCTTTCTTAGCCGGCTGTTACAGAACATGATTTTTATAGCTAAGATTATTGTAGCAGTTTCCGCTCAACAGAACAAGGAAAAAATAGAAAAAGAAAGACAAGTAATGATTGACGAATTGAATCGGGTAAAATAGAATGACTATATATGATACCTGTATACAAAAACAGTAATACGAGAGGAGAAGATTATGAACAACGAATATGTAACCTTTACAATAGGGAAAAAGAAGCATATTGCATTGATTGCACATGATAATGAAAAACCGAAGCTGATTCAGTGGTGTAAGGAAAATTATGATATTCTGAAAGAGCACAGTCTTTATGGAACAGGAACAACCGCAAGACTGATTGCAGATAAAACAGGACTTACTGTAAAAGGATATAACAGTGGTCCTCTTGGGGGTGACCAGCAGATTGGAGCCAAGATTGTGGAAGGTGTGATTGATTTTGTAGTGTTTTTTTCTGATCCGCTGACTGCACAACCGCATGATCCAGATGTAAAGGCACTGATGAGAATTGCACAGGTATATGATATTCCTATGGCAATTAATAAAGCTACAGCAGATTTTCTTGTACATTCTCAATTTATGAGTGGAGAATATGACCACGAAGTAATTAATTTTAAAAAGAATATCCAGGAACGTGCAGAATCGATGTAAAAAACGGATAAGAAAAAGGAAATAGTCCGTAGCAGGGCTATTTCCTTTTTTTCTCAGCGAGTAGTAATCCAGGTGGAGAAACCGTCTTGCCGAAGTCGTTGTTCCATTTTGATTGCATTGGAAAGAATGCGAAAGGCACCGACCTGTACTTTGTAAAAGCCGTCTTCCTGTAAGAGAAAGGCAGGGTATCCCATATCCTGTAATTCATACAGCAGGTTGTCGGCGTTTTGTTTTTCGCGGAACAGTCCCACCTGTACCCGATAGAGCGGGGATGTTTCAGCAGATTCTTCCTGAATCTCTTCTTCTTCGAGAGAACCAAGAATTGCATAGGCAATAGCCTGAGCAATTTCATCAAACTGCTGGTCAAAACGGGCATTGTCCTCTTCGGTATTGATGAATCCTGTTTCAATCAGCAGAGCAGGCATACGTGTTTTACGAAGAACTACCAGTCCTGGTCTTGCATGTACGCCAAGATTGTGAAAGCCCAGTTCACCAAGTGCACCGTTGATATTCTCTGCCATTTCCAGTTTGTCTCCGGATAAATCGTAGAGCAGAGTTTCAACACCGGAATATTGATTTGCCCGTGGGCTGGAATTCCGATGGAAGGAAATAAAAAAGTCTCCGTCTGCCTCATTTGCAATTTGTGCTTTTTCAAAAGGTGTCTGATACATATCGGAGGTTCTGGTGTATGCCACATCCACACCATTTTGGCTGAGAATATTTCCGACTGCCATAGCAAGCCGAAGATTATCATCTTTTTCCTGTCTTCCATTATAAGTGGCTCCCGGATCTGAGCCTCCGTGACCACTGTCAATTACGATTTTATAAGCCAAATCATCACTCCTGAAACTGCTTTATGATTAGTATATGCAAAGAGTCACTTAGTGACTCTTTGTTCTGAATTTTATGATTAGTGGAATAATCATGAGACACCAGAAGCTACAAAGTAGAATAAGGTAGCGGTTGTTGCACCGATTGCTGCAAGTGCATTTTCTCCCAGTGTGTTCCCTGCAATACGGGTATCAGCCAGACTGTAGAATAGCTGAAAGATAAAAATAGCAATAAGAATCTATAAAAAGTCAATAAACAGAAGAAAAAGTCTTTTCATAAAACAAAGGAAGTGCTAAAATCTAAATCAGTACGAAAAAAGGATGGATGTATATGAAAAAACCGGAGATGAAAGAAGAAAACAGAAAAAAATTGGATAACTTCTGGTACTATTACAAATACCATGTTCTCATTGGAGCCTTTGTGTTATGTATGCTCATTGTCTTTGTGAAAGATATGCTGGAGAAAGTGGATTATGATTATGAAATTGGATTTGTCACAGATTATATAATGACAGAGGAGGAAATTTCCGCTTTACAGCAGGTATTTGAACAGGATGCAGAAGATTTAAACGGAGATGGAGAAATCCATGTGGCAGTGTATAATTATACTTTGCCCGATGAGAATCAGGAAGGATACGATATGCAGCTTTTCATGGCAGGACAGACCCGTTTTACAGTAGATATGCAGGAAGGGACCAGTATGATTTTCTTTATCAGTCCTGTAAATTATGAGAAGTATAAAGATATGGAAGTGCTTCCGATGGAAGAAGATGATTATGTGAAGCTTTCCGATTGTGCTGGATACAAAGAGGCTGGAAGCCCGGAGACTTTAAAGAATCTGATGGGCGCAATGCGTCGTCTGGATGGCACCAAGATGGAATCAGACTCGGAAATAATTGCATATTATGAAGCAAGTGAGAAATTGTTTGATGCCTTTGTAACAGGAAAAAGATGATTGGGGAACTAATCCAGTTCCCCAATCATCTTTTTAATACTTTGCATCTGATTATCTGTTTCCGTAAGTGTCTGGGCACATTTCAGCAGCTCCTGGCTGATGATCTCACATTGTTTCGGATCACCGATATTTTTCTTGTAACGGAGCTGATGTTCCACACTTGCCCAGAAATCCATGGCAAGAGTACGAATCTGAATTTCCGCACGCATGGGAGTTTTTCCTTCTGCAAAAAAAATCGGAATCTCCACAATCATATGATAGCTGCGATATCCGTTTGGCTTGGGATTCATAATGTAATCCTTAATGCGGATAATGGTAATGTCATCCTGATCGCTGATCAGATTTGCAATGGTATAAATATCATCGATAAAAGGGCAGATCACACGAATACCGGCTACATCGTTTAATTGTTCGCGGATATTTTTTTCTGTGAATTCAAATCCCATTTTCTTCAACTTTTCATAAATACTTGAGGGGGTTTTGATCCTTGTTTTTATAGAAGAAATCGGGTTTCGATTATATTTAATTGAAAATTCATCATCGAGAACTTCCAGTTTTGTACGGATTTCACGAATGGTGCTGCGGTACATCATCATCAGTGCATTAAAATGTTGTGTGTTAGACAGAAACAGTTCCGGAGACACAACGTGCATTTCATTGTTATTCAAGGCAATCCTTCTTTCATAAGTTTTACTCAAGTATAGCGAAAAAATATGGTTCCGTCAATGTTAGGGGCTGTATTTTTGAGAAATCTGTTGTATAATAAGTAGCTGAATAGTTACTGGAAGAAAGGCAGATATCAATATGTTTGGATATGTAACAGTGGATAAACCTGAGTTGAAGGTAAGAGAATTTTACCGGTACAAGGGGTATTACTGCGGTCTGTGCAGAAGTCTGAATGAGGAATATGGACTGCGTGGAAGAATGACTCTGACTTATGATATGACATTTCTTGTCCTTCTTCTTACTTCTCTTTATGAGTGCAAAACAGAAGAAATTACAGAGAGATGTCCGGTACATCCGGTAAAGAAGATTCCCATGCTTTGTAATGAAATTTCAAAGTACGGAGCAGATATGAATATTCTTCTGACCTATTATCATTTTGAAGATGACTGGAAAGATGAAAAAAGTATTCCGGGACTGGCAGGGATTCATCTTTATAAGAAGAAAGCAAGAGAAATCTGTGAAAAATATCCCCGTCAGAGTAAGGCGATCCGTATGCAACTGCATAATCTGGCTGTGTATGAAAAAAAAGGAGAGACGGATCTGGATCTGGTAGCAGGTACTTTCGGACATCTTCTGGAAGAACTGTTTATCATGGAGGAAGATGTATGGGAAGAATACCTGAGAAGATTTGGGTTTTATCTTGGAAAGTTTATTTATATTCTGGATGCATACGATGATCTGGAAAAGGATTTGGAGAAGGGAAATTATAATCCTTTGAAGCCGATGTATGAATCTTTTGGAGAAAATCAAGATGCCTACGAGAAAGAGATTTATCAGATTCTTGTAATGATGATGGCAGAAGTGGGGAATGCTTACGAAAAGCTTCCATGTCTTCAGGAAAGTGAAATTCTCAGAAATATTATTTACTCCGGTGTATGGAGTAAATATAATAAAATAAAAAAAGAAAGACAGGAGAAAAAAGAAAAAAATGGTAAATAATCCTTATGAAGTACTTGGTGTATCTCCAAATGCTTCCAATGATGAAATAAAAAAAGCGTACAGAGACCTGAGCAGAAAATATCATCCGGATTCTTATGTGGATAATCCGCTGGCGGATCTGGCAGAAGAAAAGTTTAAAGAAGTACAGGAAGCCTATGATCAGATTATGAGAGAAAGAGACGGCGGCTATCAGAGTGGATACGGCAACAGTTATCAGAACAGTTCCAGAGGCGCATACGGGCAGAGTACCGGTTCTTCTCAGGATGATATTCAACTGCAGGCAGCCAGCAATTATCTGAATGGACGTCAGTTTCAGCAGGCATTAAATGTATTGGCAGGAGTCCGCAACAGAAACGCCCACTGGTACTATCTGAGTGCATTGGCCAATATGGGACTTGGAAATAATGTAAATGCTCTGAATCTTGCAAGGCAGGCATCCAGTATGGAACCGGGAAATGCAGAATACAGCAATCTGGTGAATCGGCTTCAATGGAATACGCAGAGATACCAGGGAGCCGGAAATCCATATAGAGGAAGCACAGACAATTCCACCTGTGGAACAGGTAATTTCTGTTGTGACCTATGGTGTGCAGACAGTCTGTGTGAATGTTTGGGAGGCGATCTTTGCTCATGCATGTAAATGGAAAAAAGACAGCAGTTTCCGGTCTGCTTATGGCAGTTTCCGTATTGCTTATTATTCTGAGCGGATTGATTGAAACAAATACCTTGTTTCTATTAGCTGCTGCTGCATTTTGTACAGGGATTATCGTACGGGAGTATGATTGGAAGACAGGAACTGCCTTTTTTGCGGGATGTTTGCTGCTTGGAGTCCTTCTGGCTCCACAGAAACTATACTGTATTACATTTGCAATGATGGGAATTTATGTATTGGGAACAGAAGGGCTGTATCGTTTGGTACAGTCGAAAACAGCATTGTGGACGGGAAAATTTCTGATTTTTAATGTCATGTATCTTCCGGCACTGTTCTTTTTTCCGAAATTACTGTTTGCAGGAAAAATTCCGGGAAAATTTTTATTGCTTTTTGCAGCGGCAGGGCAGGCAGCGATGTATTTATATGATAAAGCTTATGAATATTTTCTGATTCACATGTGGGAAAAATTCCGTGTAAAATTATTTGGAACAAAGTAGGAAGGATATAAATATGGAATGGACAAAAATACTTGCCGGTCCTTTGATTGGAGCGGTAATTGGATATTGTACAAACTATATAGCAGTAAAAATGTTGTTTCGGCCTTTACATCCGGTGAAAGTCGGAAATTGGACATTGCCTTTTACCCCGGGAATTATCCCAAGGGGAAAAGCAAGACTTGCGAAGGCTCTGGGAAATGCCGTAGGAGAGCATTTGCTCACAAAAGAAGATCTGGAGCAGATGCTGCTTTCTGATGGCGTGAAAATGACGATCGTAAATCGTGTCACAGAAGGAATCAGCCATCTGACAGACAGTGAAGAATCGGTGGAAGTTTTTCTGCAGCATTACATAGACAAAGAAGACTATGAAGCAGTACGGGAAAATCTGGAAGATTATATTACTGCACGGATTACAGACGGACTGGATCAAATGGATGTAGGAAACATCATTGCAGAAGAAGGCGCAAAAGAAGTGAAAAAGAAATTTGAGGGAACGATGGTATCCATGTTCCTGAATGATGAACTGATTCATTCTATTGCAGAACCAATCGGGAATAAAGTGGGAGAATATATCAGAGAAAACGGTCATGATAAGATTTATCCTGTAGTAGTTGCAGAAATTGCAGCGGTAGAAGAGAAGAAAATCGGTGATTTTGCAGAAAAACTGGAAGAACACAAGGAAAAAATCGGCCAGCTGGTGGAAGAAATTTATGTAAAATTTGTAGGTGAAAAATCCGGCCAGCTGGTACAGCAGTTCCATGTGTCAAATGTAGTAGAAGAAAAAGTAAACCAGATGGATGTACTGGAAGTAGAAAATATTCTTATGTCTATTATGAAAAAAGAACTCCATGCAGTAATCAATCTGGGTGCTTTGATTGGCTTTGTAATCGGATTATTAAATCTGTTATTTTAATATTTTTAACAGTACATGTCTTGGAAGACCGCCGTACAGACTGGCAGTCAGTTGAAGTTCATAGCCGTTTCGGAGCATGTTATTCAGACTGAAACGATTTTCCGGGTGAACGGTAGCCATGCAGCTGCAAGGGGAAAAATGATTTTGCTTCAGTTCCGCTTCCGCTGCAAGAAGCATACGGGACTGAAGGTGATTTCCCCGAAAATCCGGATGTACGGCAGCCATATCCATATGTACGGTCTTTACGAGCCTGTCTTTTGAATACTGCAGAAGATGTCCAAGATTTTCCTCTGTGTTTCCTGGAAACTTAATCAGGAAGAAGCCTGCAATGGTTCCATCTTCTGCAATGGCGAGCATGGTAAATCCATGAGCGGCAATGTGTTCTTTCATATAATCTTCTGTATCGATCACAAACCAGTCTTTTCGTTCCATGGAGTCGTAGGCTGTGTGCATAATATGCAGAATCTGAGGAAGATCTTTCATGTCAGCTGTTCGAAAGGTAAAGTTCATAAGTTTTCTCCCATTTTTTTTCGCAGTGCCTGACCTTCCGGGGAATTTAGATAACGGAAAGTTGTTTCCGGTACAAGAGAGGTCAGTGCGTCCATATTTCCTGCAAGAAACAGTTTTCGGACAAGGGTGGCACTGATTACAGTAGTTCCAGCTGTCTTTCTGGGGATTTCAGTTACCTGAATTCCAAAGGAAGGCAGTATTTTTTTCATTTGTCCATTGTAAGCATTTGTAACTTTAGAGAACGGTTCTTCTCCCACAAATCGCCACTGAATATGAAAAGCATTTTTAAAATATTCTCCGAAAATTTTTAAATCCAGCTCAGCGGTCTTGTCGTTGATCGATGCTCTGTCTTTCAGAAAGTAGTCAGGAAAGGTAGCATGGGAAATCAGATAATCGGAACTTCCATGTACCATAACATTCGGAAAAGAGGCACATCCTTCCTGAACCAGCCGTAATCTTACGTCAGCAGGAAATTCGGAAGCGTCTTCTGAGAGAACAAATACATGGAGAAACGGGCAGGAAGCAGCTGCTGAAGCAATCAGGTGCACATGCCCTTTGGTGAATGGATTTGCGTTCATAACAATGGCTCCGGATGGAAGTTCGGGATTCCAGTCGGGATGTTTTTCCAGTGTGTTTTTTTGCTCTTTTTCCAGATAAGTGGAAATTCCGTTTTTTCTGTTTTCCAGAAGCAGCATGGAATCCGTCTGGGTGATCGGATAAAATCCCATGTCACAAAACACTGTTTTATATTCCGGTTTTGTAAAGAGAAACAGGTGAGAAAATCCTTTTTCCACAGCCTGTTTCACAAGCTGAGTCACAATCTGCCAGAGAAGGCCTTCTCCTTCACAGCTTTCATCAATGGCAATACATTTCAAAATATTTTCCTGTCTGGAACCACATCCGAGAATGTTTCCGTTTTTATCACAAAGTGTGACGGAGTAAGTAATCTGAGAATCGTAAGTGAGTCCCCTGGAAGCAAGAAAGGTTTCCAGACGTTTCTGCTTTCGGCCGGTGAATGGAAAGCCTTCTTCCATATAACTATTAAAACTGTCCATAAATTCCTCCCCAAAAATGATAAGAACTTGTGATGTCATCTTTTTCATTATTCAGGAAAAAGAATTTTTCGTCAAGGCTTTTTCAAACAAACTGCGGGGAAATACAGTTGAAAGTCCGCTGATTTTGAAGTATAGTAAAAGAAAAAAGAGGACAGGAGTGAAGAAATGAAGAAAGAACCTGAACGTGTGGAGATGGACATTCAGAAAATTTTTCTTACACCGCCGAATACGATGAAAGAAAAAATCACACTGGTATTGATGATGGTTGTGGTTTTCATTATGTTTTTCGGCCCGGTAACTTTTACAGAGATTTCTCCTGTAAAAGGAATTTTTTTGTCAGCACTTCCGGCAATATCCATATCCTGGGGATGGATGGTGCTTCTGAGAAGTTTGTTCAGAAAACGTGAGTTTTGCAAAGACGCGAAGCCGCAGGGGAAAAAAGGAGGAACAGGAAAGAAAAAATGAGCGCCAATATTATTGTAAGAAATGCTGAGGATTATCAGGTATCTGTATGGTCAGGCGGAACTACCACACAGCTTTATATTTATCCGGAAGATGGTGATTATAAATCAGGAGAATTCCAGGTACGGATCAGCAGTGCTACCGTAGAAATCGCAAAATCGGAATTTACCAATCTTCCCGGTGTAAAACGATATCTGATGATTTTTGACGGACATTTAGATATGATTCATGGAGTGAATACCCGGGTGGAATTGGAACCCTATGAAGTGGATGTATTTGACGGAGGGAAACCTACAGTCAGTTACGGAAAAGTTACAGATTTTAATCTAATGCTGAAAAATGGAGCAGATGGAAAGATGGAGGCTGCCATAATACCCGCGGGAGAGTCTTTCTGTGTAGAAAAAGAGGAGAAGGAAAACCTGCTGTGTATTTATGTACGGGAAGGAGTTCTGGAAGCAGAAGGGAAAAAAGCAGGTCAGGGAGAACTGTTGTTGATCAGAGAATGGAAGGAAGCTCTGACACTGAAAAATATTTGCGAACATACCGGGAAAATCGGTATTTGCAGAATCTGTGTTTAAAGAAGGAGAGAAGGACGATTGTTTTGAAAGAGAGCAAAACAACCGTCCTTTTTGTGATATAAGACAAAAAAAATATGGAAAAAGTTGATTTTTTATAAAAAATTTCTATTTCTTGGACGCTTTCTTGACTTTTAAATGATACAATAAGTATAGATTTTTGAAAAGGAGACGATTGTGAAATGAACAATGCTGAAATCGGAAAAGCAATGGTAATCAAACTGGATCCGGTCCTTCCTGAGTATCCGACCTTTAAGGAAGGTGTCAGAAGAGCCCCCATGAGAGAACTTACCCTGAACAAACGTGAAATCAAACTGGCAGTAGCCAATGCTCTGAGATATGTACCGGAAGAGCTGCATGAGCAGCTGGCTCCTGAATTTCTGGATGAGCTTCTTACAAGAGGACGTATTTATGGATACCGTTTTATGCCAAAGGAAAGAATCTATGGAAAACCCATTGATGAATATAAAGGAAAATGCGTAGAAGGAAAAGCATTCCAGGTCATGATCGACAATAACCTGGATCACGAAGTAGCTCTGTATCCTTATGAGCTGGTCACTTATGGAGAGACCGGCCAGGTATGCCAGAACTGGATGCAGTACCAGCTGATCAAAAAGTATCTGGAAGAGCTGACTCATGAACATACACTGGTCATGATGAGCGGCCATCCGATGGGTCTGTTCAAATCCCATCCGACAAGCCCGAGAGTCATCGTGACAAACGGTCTTATGATCGGTATGTTTGATAACCCGGAAGACTGGGCAAAAGCAACTGCAATGGGCGTATCCTCCTATGGACAGATGACAGCCGGCGGCTGGATGTACATCGGACCACAGGGAATCGTACACGGAACTTTCAACACGATCCTGAACGCAGGAAGAAAATTCCTTGGCGTACCGCAGGACGGAGACCTGGCAGGCCACCTGTTCGTAACCAGCGGACTTGGCGGAATGAGCGGTGCACAGCCGAAAGCCATTGAGATCGCAGGAGGCGTAGGAATCATCGCAGAAGTGGATGCATCCAGAATCGAGACACGCCACAGCCAGGGATGGGTAAGCCTTGTGATCGAAGATGCAGCGGAAGCATTTAAGGTAGCACAGGAATACATGGACAGAAAAGAGACCGTGTCCATCGCATACCATGGAAATATCGTAGACCTGCTGCAGTATGCAGTAGACAATGACATCAAGATCGAGCTGCTGTCTGACCAGACCAGCTGCCATGTACCATATGACGGAGGTTACTGCCCACAGGGACTGACCTTTGAAGAGCGTACAGAAATGCTGGCAAATGACAAAGAGAAATTCTGTGAACTGGTAGACCAGACACTGATCAAACATTATCATCTGATCAAGACCCTGGTAGAAAAAGGCGCTTACTTCTTCGATTACGGTAACTCCTTCATGAGAGCAGTATTTGATGCAGGTGCAAAAGATATCGCAAAGAACGGTGTAGATACCAGCGAAGGATTCATCTTCCCGTCATACGTAGAAGATATCCTGGGACCGGAACTGTTTGATTATGGATATGGACCATTCAGATGGTGCTGCCTGTCCGGAAAACCGGAAGACTTAAGAAAGACAGACCATGCAGCGATGGAGATCATCGACCCGAACAGAAGAAGCCAGGACAGAGACAATTACATCTGGATCCGTGATGCAGAGAAGAACAAACTGGTAGTCGGAACCCAGTGCCGTATCCTGTACCAGGATGCACTTGGAAGAAGAGACATCGCCCTGAAGTTCAATGAAATGGTAAGAAACGGCGAGATCGGACCGGTGATGCTGGGGCGTGACCACCACGATACAGGCGGAACCGATTCTCCATACAGAGAGACATCCAATATTTATGATGGATCCAACATCACAGCAGACATGGCAGTACACTGCTATGCCGGAAATGCAGCAAGAGGAATGAGCCTTGTAGCCCTGCACAACGGAGGCGGAGTTGGAATCAGCAAATCCATCAACGGAGGATTCGGAATGGTGCTGGACGGAAGCGAAAGAGTAGATGAGATCCTCAAAGCAGCGATTCCGTGGGATACCATGATCGGAGTATCCAGAAGAAGCTGGGGAAGATGTGAACATTCCATCGAAACAGTAGCAGAATACAACCGGATCCGGGAAGGCCAGGACTACATCACAATGCCATACCTTGCAAGTGATGAACTGATTGACCGTGTATGCAAAGATGTCGTTGTAGAACCCCATCATCATGCCCACCATTAATATCTAGCCATAGATATCATTCCTAAAAAAGAAACTGTCTGATTGCAGGCAGTTTCTTTTTACTTTTACGGAAAGTTATTTACAGAAGTTACCCGATATTTTATACTGGATTTAATAAACAAAAAGAGGAGGAAAAGTTATGGAAACTGTTTTTCAGGCCATCAACAACGTGTTTGCCTTTATTGGACCTTTGTCCAATTTCCTTTGGGATTTTCCGACGAATTTTGCATGGTATGCGAATATACCTGTGCTTGGGAATTTCTCATTTGCGATTATCCTGCTGTTAGGTTCAGGCATCTATTTCAGCTTCCGATTGGGCTTCATTCAAGTACGATGTTTTCGAAAAGCATTGGGAATTCTGACAGAAAAGCGGACTGCGAATACTGGAATCACGCCACTGGCCGCATTTTTTCTGAGTTCAGCTATGCGTGTAGGACCGGGAAATATTATCGGTGTTACCGGAGCCATTGCAGTGGGGGGACCGGGAGCACTTTTCTGGATGTGGGTATCAGCATTTTTTGGTATGGCAATCGCCTACATGGAAGGTGTTCTGGCTCAGATTTTTAAAGAAAAGAAAGATGCGGAATTTGTAGGAGGTCTTCCTTTCTATGGGAGAAAATTGTTGGGGAATCAGGCGTGGATCGGTGTTTTTCTTTCCGTGCTCTATATTCTGTACGCATTATGCTGCCTTCCGGCACAGGGATTTAATGTGGTATCCTCTATCGGAAGAATGGCGGAGATTGTAACGGGAAGTACCATTGCTTCCGACTCTGTCTTTTATTATCTTACCGGTGTGATCATAGTTGTGCTGACTGCGATCATTGCTTTTGGAGGAATCCGGAAAGTTACGAAATGGACCGACAAAATGGTGCCTGTTATGGCAGGGCTGTATATTGTAGTGGTGCTGGTTCTTATTTTGCTCAACCTGAAAACAGTTCCTTATTTTTTCCAGGCAGTGTTTACCGGTGCATTTCGTCCGGAAGCATTTTTTGGCGGTGTATTTGGTACAGTTCTGGCACAGGGTGTGAAACGTGGGCTGATGTCCAACGAGGCCGGTCAGGGTACGATTACCATGTCGGCGGCGGCTTCCGATGCGAAACATCCCTGTGAACAGGGCCTTCTGGCATCTATGGGTGTATTTTTGGATACGATTGTAATCTGTACGCTGACTGGTTTTGTAGTGGTTATGGCACATTGCTGGACAGGCGCAGATGCACAGGCATGGGAGAAGCTGGATAAACTTCCGAAGTTTACAGAATCAATCGCAGCATTGACACCGGGAACGTCCATGAATGCGGTCATTACATTTCTGGTTACTTTGTGTTTTTGTCTGTTTGCCTTTACCTGTCTGCTTGGAATGATCAGTTTCTCCGAAATTGCTGCAAATCGGATTCGAAGGGATAAATTCTGTATCAATCTGGTGAGAGGAATCGCACTTTTTGTAGCAGCTTTTGGGATTGCATGTAATATCGCAGGCTTGGAACTTGGGAATCTGTGGGCTTTTTCGGATCTTGGAAATATTCTCATCGTATATTTCAATGTCCCAATTGTATATGTGGGGGCCCGTTATGTCTTTAAAGCAACCAGACATTATCTGAAAAACGACGGGACACCATTTACCTCAAAAGTAATCGGCCGCGATGACTGTGAATACTGGGATAAAAAATCGCAAAAAAAATCGTAAAATTTTAAAAGCAGGAGTTAGATATTTTATACAATCGAACTCCTGTTTTTTTTGCTTTTTTGGCATATTTTATGAAGAAATAGACGTTTTTTAGACTTTGAAAATGATAAAATCATAAAAAAAGTAAAGGAGACGATGTGAAATGAACAATGCTGAAATCGGAAAAGCAATGGTAATCAAACTGGATCCGGTCCTTCCTGAGTATCCGACCTTTAAGGAAGGTGTCAGAAGAGCCCCCATGAGAGAACTTACCCTGAACAAACGTGAAATCAAACTGGCAGTAGCCAATGCTCTGAGATATGTACCGGAAGAGCTGCATGAGCAGCTGGCTCCTGAATTTCTGGATGAGCTTCTTACAAGAGGACGTATTTATGGATACCGTTTTATGCCAAAGGAAAGAATCTATGGAAAACCCATTGATGAATATAAAGGAAAATGCGTAGAAGGAAAAGCATTCCAGGTCATGATCGACAATAACCTGGATCACGAAGTAGCTCTGTATCCTTATGAGCTGGTCACTTATGGAGAGACCGGCCAGGTATGCCAGAACTGGATGCAGTACCAGCTGATCAAAAAGTATCTGGAAGAGCTGACTCATGAACATACACTGGTCATGATGAGCGGCCATCCGATGGGTCTGTTCAAATCCCATCCGACAAGCCCGAGAGTCATCGTGACAAACGGTCTTATGATCGGTATGTTTGATAACCCGGAAGACTGGGCAAAAGCAACTGCAATGGGCGTATCCTCCTATGGACAGATGACAGCCGGCGGCTGGATGTACATCGGACCACAGGGAATCGTACACGGAACTTTCAACACGATCCTGAACGCAGGAAGAAAATTCCTTGGCGTACCGCAGGACGGAGACCTGGCAGGCCACCTGTTCGTAACCAGCGGACTTGGCGGAATGAGCGGTGCACAGCCGAAAGCCATTGAGATCGCAGGAGGCGTAGGAATCATCGCAGAAGTGGATGCATCCAGAATCGAGACACGCCACAGCCAGGGATGGGTAAGCCTTGTGATCGAAGATGCAGCGGAAGCATTTAAGGTAGCACAGGAATACATGGACAGAAAAGAGACCGTGTCCATCGCATACCATGGAAATATCGTAGACCTGCTGCAGTATGCAGTAGACAATGACATCAAGATCGAGCTGCTGTCTGACCAGACCAGCTGCCATGTACCATATGACGGAGGTTACTGCCCACAGGGACTGACCTTTGAAGAGCGTACAGAAATGCTGGCAAATGACAAAGAGAAATTCTGTGAACTGGTAGACCAGACACTGATCAAACATTATCATCTGATCAAGACCCTGGTAGAAAAAGGCGCTTACTTCTTCGATTACGGTAACTCCTTCATGAGAGCAGTATTTGATGCAGGTGCAAAAGATATCGCAAAGAACGGTGTAGATACCAGCGAAGGATTCATCTTCCCGTCATACGTAGAAGATATCCTGGGACCGGAACTGTTTGATTATGGATATGGACCATTCAGATGGTGCTGCCTGTCCGGAAAACCGGAAGACTTAAGAAAGACAGACCATGCAGCGATGGAGATCATCGACCCGAACAGAAGAAGCCAGGACAGAGACAATTACATCTGGATCCGTGATGCAGAGAAGAACAAACTGGTAGTCGGAACCCAGTGCCGTATCCTGTACCAGGATGCACTTGGAAGAAGAGACATCGCCCTGAAGTTCAATGAAATGGTAAGAAACGGCGAGATCGGACCGGTGATGCTGGGGCGTGACCACCACGATACAGGCGGAACCGATTCTCCATACAGAGAGACATCCAATATTTATGATGGATCCAACATCACAGCAGACATGGCAGTACACTGCTATGCCGGAAATGCAGCAAGAGGAATGAGCCTTGTAGCCCTGCACAACGGAGGCGGAGTTGGAATCAGCAAATCCATCAACGGAGGATTCGGAATGGTGCTGGACGGAAGCGAAAGAGTAGATGAGATCCTCAAAGCAGCGATTCCGTGGGATACCATGATCGGAGTATCCAGAAGAAGCTGGGGAAGATGTGAACATTCCATCGAAACAGTAGCAGAATACAACCGGATCCGGGAAGGCCAGGACTACATCACAATGCCATACCTTGCAAGTGATGAACTGATTGACCGTGTATGCAAAGATGT
>OBLI01000930.1_pt1 | contig 30276 bp, 14 predicted proteins | sample 1519701 | NCBI WGS metagenome assembly OBLI01 (sample SAMEA3663005, study PRJEB22513) | pig gut metagenome | biome: pig gut; feature: pig-associated habitat; material: faeces | place: France | collected 2012 | reverse complement strand
GACACGACTGTTCCAACACAGTTGTAACAACCGTACCACAGCCTTGGAACAACTGTGGCAACCGCTTTGGAACGACTGTGACAACAGGCATGGAACAACTGTGCCAACAGGCATTCGGTTGTCTTCAGTACATTGCAGGGATATAATGACAGATGAACTATCTATTGATGACAGATAGAACTAAAGTGGCGAGATCTGCATGGAAATATCACAAATATTGAAGAAATCTTGCTGAAAATAGAGTAAAATAGTGATAAAAAGGCCAAGATTCGCTCTTAATATGCCCTAAACGATTGCGGGTTTGGGGCTTTTTTTCAACTGCTGTCAGCCTACGGGATTTATAACCTGCTTTATTTCAGATACTTAACTATGCAGGCTGACAGTGACAGATGTTTTTCAACTTTTATTTTTTTCTGTGCTTGCATCTATAATTTCAGCACTTTATCATTATTATCAAAAAATGATAATTAATTGGCATATTCCATGAATTATATCAGAAGAACGATCTTTTCCTTTGCTATTTGGCTCTGGAATATATAATATACAAGGTGCAGCCCCGATTGCCGAGGCTGCACCTATTGTTATTGGAATTGCGGCTATACAATCGCCTCTATGATTTTCTTGTCACCAATGATTATCTCATTAATGCCAGGTTTCTTGTTCTTGTTGAAACAGAAGCTAACTATATAGCCCGTGCTGAGGTGATAATAATCAAGATATTCGCTCAATTGCTTTTCTCCACGTTCATTATAGGCATTGCCTCGCCAAATCTTGAGTTCAACGACATACTGATTACCAAGATAGTCGATTATGACATCTGTGCGTGTCATATCACGTGTTTGCGATTCACAATAGTAGTTGCCGACTCCGTTTATTATCGGTCGCAAATAAGTGAGAAAAATTATTCTGCCATTGCGCTCAAGGAATTCTCCGTCCTTCACAGGATTATATATCTCATTAAAATGCCTGATGAAACGTTCAAGCAATAGGCGCATATCGATAAATCCATCATGAACGAAAGTGCTTTTATCTTGTTGCCCCATGTCAAATATCCGTGCAGTCTCATTCTCTCCGATAAAAAGATTGTATAGCCTTGTCTCTATCAGTCGGCATACAATGGCAACAGAACCGCAATCATTCTTTATGAAATTGAACATCACGCCTATCTGAAGATATTTCTCGTCGGTATAGAACGAACGTTTCTTGCCTTCAAAGAGAATTGCTTTAAGCAAATCCTTTAGTTGGGGATATTCATTAAGTTTCTTCACCATATCATCGAACAACGTGTTGCGCTCCACAAGCAAATCGTGAGTGGCTCGCAGTATGCCTTCCTTGTCCCATGAATAATTAGAGATGTCGATAATCTGGCAAATGCGACTTACCAAGAAAGGATAACCAGAGGTATAGTCGAAAATCATGCGCGCGACTGATACATTGTCAAATTGCAGTTTGCGGTCGGACATATACTCATCGAGCATGTCAGCAATGCCTCTTGCAGGAAGGCACATGTCAGCATCGAAAGGAACGGCAATATTCCAAGGTGAATTATACTGATGTTGGTCATCCGGACGCAGTTTAAGCTTGAGGTTCTTAACGTCATAAACTCCCGCAAGGACTACCGACTGGAATGCGGGACGATTGTCGCGATTGAGAAAATTCTCTCTCAACAAACCGAGGAATTGCACAAACTCCTGATGATTGCCAGCATAGTCAACCTCGTCAATAAACACTACCACCCTGCTCGTCATGCACAATGTGCTTATAAGCTTGGAATACTTCATTGATGACAATTCCCCCGAATCACTGTCCTTAAAATCCCTAAGTACAGTTGCCGACTCTTTGGAAAGATTATGCACATTACCCCATTCGACACAAGATTGCATCATATACATGGAAACATACAAAAGCCGGGAGAGTGAAGAGAAAACTTCGTCGTCAAGACCTTCAAAACTAAGCGAGAAGACCGAATAGCCTTCCTTGTCAAGTTTGCGCTTCAATGCCGATAATGTTGTGGTCTTGCCAAACTGGCGACCACGATTAATGCAGAAATAATTGCCATCTCTTACCAATTGGGCAGCAGCCTCCACCTGGCGACTGATGTCAACCATATAATGAAGTGATGGTATGCATTTACCTGTAGTATTGAAAGTCTTCATTTTTATATACTGAATGTAATTAATGAATCTAAATATATGCGATATGTCTTGCAAAGATAAACATTATTTTTTCACTATACAAATGCTTGGATAAACATTATATTTATTTAGTATAATTTTGCAGCGATTTTTATAAAGTTAGTTTAAAAAAGAGAGAGATTTTATGGAAAAAAGAATCAAAATGCTTTTTGCCTGCCTTTTCCTCTTTGTGGGAATGGCAATGGCACAAACGAAAGTCTCCGGTACGGTTCTGTCCTATGAGGACAACGAACCTGTAGTAGGAGCTGCCGTGAGAGTTGTAGGTACCAACATTGGTGCTGTTACAGACGTTAACGGTAAATTCACTATCACTTGCCCACAGGGTAAGAATACGCTTAGTATTTCATACGTAGGTATGGAGTCAATTGAAGTAAGCGCACGTGCTAACATGCGTATTTTGCTTAAGAACGACGCACAGAATCTTGACGAGATTGTAGTTGTGGCTTATGGTACAGCAAAGAAGCAGTCTATCACGGGTGCAGTGTCTTCAATTGATGCCAAGGAGATTGACAAGCGTATTGCGACCTCAGTAACTGGAGCTCTTGAGGGTGCTGCGCCAGGTGTGCAGGTAAATAACACTTATGGCGAACCTGGAGCTGAGCCAACCATCAGAATCCGTGGTATTGGTTCAATAAACGGTTCGAACACTCCTTTGTATGTTGTTGACGGAGTTATCTACAGCGGTAACATTTCCGACCTTAACTCTAATGACATACAGAGTATCTCAGTGCTGAAAGACGCCGCCAGTTCAGCCCTTTATGGCAACCGTGCCGCTGCCGGTGTGGTTATCATCACAACAAAGGCAGGACGCTCGACTTCAAATTCATCCATTAGTCTTAAGGTCAACCATGGTTTCTATGGTCGTGGACTTAAGGAGTATGACCGTCTGGGAGTGAAAGACTGGATGGAGACATCATGGGATGCAATGAAGCATTATGCGATGACTGGCTCTTTGGGACTTGGCGAGGCTGAGGCTGCACAGTACGCTACAGAGCACCTTGCTACAGATGTCATCCAAAACAACATCTTCAATGCCGACCCGACACAGTTGTTTGATGCGAACGGAAAACTGACCGCAAGCGTAAAGCCTGGATATACCGACCTTGATTGGGAAGACAATGTTGAACGCACAGGTAATCGTCAAGAATATAATCTCGACGGAAATTACACAAGCGATAAAGTGAGTGTATATTCGTCTATAGGTTATCTCAAGGAGAACGGTTACATTGTGGGCAGCGACTTTGAGCGTTACACAGGTCGTGTCAACACGACATTCACCCCCAATAAGTGGATTACTTCCGGACTTAATGTGAACGCTTCAATCTCAAAACGTCATTTTAATGACGATGCAACTGGATCGTATTACGCCAACCCGTTCTACGTAGCACGATATATGGCACCTGTCTATCCTTATTATATGCACAATGATGATGGCAGCATATTATATGATGAGTTCAATCAGCCAGTGTATGACACAACTTCTCCATATCTCGACAATCGTAATATTACTTACGAAATAAGGAAGGACAAGGATGAGTCAAGAAGAAATGTTATCGACGCTACAGCATTTGCCACAATTAACCTGCCTTACGATTTCTCTTTGACAGTTAAGGGTAATATGTCGCGAAGAACCAACAATCGCACTCGCTACAACAATCCCGAAATCGGAGATGGAGCTACAAACAATGGCCGTTTGTCTGCATACAATTATGAATACAACAACTATACAATGCAGGAGTTGCTCAACTGGGGACATGACTACGGATTGCACCATGTTGACGTGTTGCTTGGACATGAGAATTTCCATTACGAGAGCAAGGTTAACTATGGCATGAACACCAATATGGCAGTTGACGACCTTTTCGTAATGTCAAACTTCCTGACCAATTCATATTTCGCAGGTTATGACAACGAATATGCCACAGAGTCATATCTGAGCCGTGTTCGCTATAACTTCGACCAGAAGTATTTCTTCGATGCATCTTGGCGTCGTGATGGTTCTTCACGTTTCCACAAGGACAACAGGTGGGGTAATTTCTTCTCATTGGGTGCAAGTTGGAACGCTAAGAAGGAAAACTTCCTTAAGGATGTAAAATGGATTGACCAGTCACGCCTTCGCGTATCTTATGGTGAAGTCGGCAACGATGCAGGTGTAAGCTATTACGCTTATCAAGCACTCTATTATATTGACAAAAATGGTGGCGACCCTGCGTTGATGAAACAGAGTCTTGCTGCTAATGATATCAAGTGGGAAACCACTCAGACATTCGACATTGCATTAGAAGGACGTCTCTTCGATCGTCTGAACTATTCTATCGGTTATTTTGACAAACGTTCAAAAGACCTGCTCTTTGCTGTACGTCTGCCACTCTCTGCTGGTTCTTATCCTTACAACGGGGATGATTACAATATGACAATTTACAAGAATATCGGTACAATAAGCAACCGCGGTTGGGAAATTGCATTTGATTATGACATCTTCAAGGGCAAGAAATTCAGTTGGAATGTCGGAATTGACGCTACATTCCTGAGCAACAAGATTATCAAGCTTCCTGATGGCAACAATATTCTCTCCGGTCTGCACAATTATACCGAAGGACGTTCGTTGTATGATTTCTACACATACCACTTCGTCGGAGTAGATCAGATGACAGGTAATTCACTTTACACTCTTGACCCCGAAATGGAAGAGACAGCCGCAGCTGCAGGAGAACTTGTGGAAATCAATGGAGTGAAATATACCAACGACACGGCCTATGGTTTGCGTGACTTCCACGACACTGCACTACCTACTGTTTATGGGTCATTCCATACAAATCTGTCATGGAACGGATTGTCGGCAAGTTTCCTCTTTACATATAGCTTGGGTGGAAAGACTTATGATGGTTCTTATCAGTCGCTTATGTCAACCAATGCCATGTCAAGTGGCTCGGCTATACATAAAGATGCTCTCAAGGCATGGAACGGTGTACCAGAAGGTATGACCGAGACCTCGGCAAACCGTATTGACCCTAATGGTATTCCAGCAATGAACTACGACCGCAGCAGCAAGAACAATGCCACATCCGACCGTTGGCTCACTAATGCTTCATACCTCGTATGTAAGAATATCAGCCTTTCTTATTCACTTCCGAAGTCAATATTGAACGCATGGAATGTGGGAATCAATGGCATCACACTTAATGCAGGTGTTGAGAACCTCTTTACTATCACAGCAAGAAAGGGTATGAATCCTCAGTATAGCTTCCTCGGAGGCTCGGATGACACTTATGTTACTTCAAGAGTGTTTAACTTTGGCATGACCCTCAATTTCTAAATTCTAATTCAAAGTGAGTATAATTATGAAGAATAAAAAAATATTTTTTATTGGATTGGTGGCAACCACAATTGCCTCCCTATCTTCTTGCAGCAGCGACTATCTGGAGACTTCTCCGACAGAATCAATATCCACTGGTCAAGCTGTTGGCACAACGACCAATGCCTATAAGGCTCTCAATGGTATTGCAAAGACAATGTCAACACAGCAGTATGCATGGTCACAGGGTTGCGCCGGTGAGGATCGTATAATATCTATTTATGAAAACTATCCCAGTCAGGATTATCTTTACAACTATTATGCGGCTGGTTGGGGTCCAATAATGAACATTCAGTATAATACACGTAACAACACGTCTTATACTGCTTATCCATGGTATTACTACTATACAATTATTGGACAGGCAAACTCAATTATTGCCAACATAGACAATGCAACAGGTCCTGAAAACGAAAAGGCTTTTGATAAGGCATCTGCCTTGACTTTCAGAGCTTATGCATATGAAAAGCTCTTGCATTACTACTGTCCAAGGTGGAAAGAGTCGAACAATGGTGCTACAGAAGCTTTCCCCTTGCGTCTTGACGAATCAACTGGCGACTTGGCTCCTTCGAAGATGTCTGAGGTTTATCAGCAGATTTACAAGGACTGCGAAGATGCTATCGCTTTGTTCAATTCCAGTGACTTTGACCGCAGTAGTAAGGAAATATGGATAGCTAACGTTAACGTGGCTCATGCCGTATATGCACGTGCAGCATTGACACGCGAGGACTACCAGACTGCATTGACCCAAGCCAAGTTGGCTCGTGAGGGGTATCCTCTCATGAGTAATGCGGAGTTGCATTCTGGTTTTTGTAAACCAACATCTGAATGGATTTTCGGTAGTTATGGTGATGCTACAGAGAACCTTTGGTATTGGAGCTATGGTACGCAATATTCCTGCAACGGCTATTATGCCAACAACACAGCCTGTGGTGCTGGTGCTCTCAATAAGGAACTCTACGACCAAATTCCCGACAATGATGCCCGTAAGGCAATGTTTTTGACCGATGACAAATTCCCTGAATTCGATATCCACGACCCAGAAAATGTCAATCAGTCATACGCTTTTGTTCAGGGTGATGATATGTGGGACGCTGTTTATTCATATATTGCAAACTTCTATGCCAACTCTGGAGCGAGCAGTATGGACGCACCTTATCAGGCTGGTTATTTTTATCTTGGCGGACAGTTGAAGTTCTATGTCTTCGACACTCCCGGAGTAGGTTATCTGCCGTTTATACGTTCATCCGAAATGGTACTCATTGAGGCTGAAGCCAATTACTTCCTCGGTAATGCCAATGATGCCCAGGCTGCCCTTGTTGAGCTGAACAAGACATCTGGCAGAAATCCGGATTATTCTTGCGATAAGACTGGAGATGAACTTTGGACTGAGATTATGAACTATCGCACACTTGAACTATGGGGTGAGGGATTCGGTTATAGTGATTTCAAGCGCTGGGGACGCAAAATTGAACGCAAGACACTGGCGCAGGGCGGAAATGCCCATGCAGCAATCGCGATCACTATCGAACCTTCTGCAAGTGCAAGTTGGGTGTGGACCGTACCTCAGTATGAGTCAGATTATAATGGCGCTTATTCCACTGGTGATAAGGAAATGAACAACTAAGCGCAATTCTTGTTCAATATAAAAAATTAGGTGCAGCCCCAATTGCCGAGGCTGCACCTAATTTTATTATATATAGGCAATTAAGAGGAAAATGATATTATTAGGCAGGAAATAGTTACGAAACGTAAGTTTTTTGATGCTAATCAATGATATATGTCAATTATTTGATATTTGCTGAAATAATTTGTTGGCGAATAGTTCGTGTTTAAGATATTTTTAATAATTTTGCAGCGATTTTTGGTAATATTATAAAATTAGAGAGAGAAAATTTATGGAAAAAAGAATCAAATTGCTTTTGGCTTGCCTTTTCCTTTTTGTGGGAATGGCAATGGCACAAACACGAGTCTCCGGTAAGGTCGTCTCTTCAGATGATGGAGAGCCAGTTGTCGGAGCAACAGTAAAGATTGACGGCACAAACCTCGGAACCGTTACCGATGCTAACGGAGAATTCAGGATTACATTGCCACAAGGTAAGAAAAACTTGAAGTTTTCATATGTTGGTATGACAACTAAAGTACTTGCCGCAAAGGAGAAAATGACAGTAGAACTTGTTTCTGATGGTCAGATGCTCGATGATGTAGTTGTTACTGCACTCGGTATCAAGCGCGACCGCAAGGCTCTTGGTTATGCTGCGCAAGACCTCAAGTCGGACGACCTGAATAAGAGTGGTACGACTTCTTTGGCAAGTGCCATACAGGGAAAGTTGACTGGTGTTGACATCCGTCAGTCTTCTGGTCAGCCCGGTGCATCTGCACAGATTGTTATCCGTGGTGCACGTTCATTCGACGGTAACAACCAGCCACTTTATGTAGTTGACGGTATGCCTATTACCACTACAGCCGACTTCGATACCGGTTCTTCTGTTACAGGCGCCAACTATGCCGACCGTAGTATTGATATCAATCCAGAGGATATTGAGAGCATCAACGTGCTTAAGGGTCAGGCTGCTTCTGCTCTTTATGGTATCCGTGCCTCTAATGGTGTGATTATCATTACCACAAAGCGTGGAGCAAAGAATGGTCTTAATCGTCCTCAGGTTACGATAAGCACCAACCTTAGCGCTGAGCGTGTTTCGCGTAAGTTCAAGCATCAGACTGAATATGCTCAGGGTAATAGCGTAGATGCTTATAGTCCAACATCTTCTATGTCATGGGGACCGAAGATAAGCAATCTTGCAAATGACCCCACATATGGTGGCAATACCGACAATAAATACACTCAGCAGTATGGCAAGCATGAGGGTATGTACTATAATCCCAAGTATGCCTCTGCAGGACTCGACGGATGGACAACTCCACAGACATTTGATAACGTGGGTGATTTCCTCGGTACTGGATTTACAGAGAATACAAACTTTAATATTTCACAGGCAGTTGGAGATGTCAACTACTCTTTCGGTATCAACAACTCCCACCAGAATGGTATCATCCCTTCAACTGGTATGAACCGTTGGGGAGCAAGAGGTCTTGTTGACTGGACTATCAACAAGCAGTGGAAGACGGGATTCTCAGCCAACTACTCTTCTACAAAGATTACTTCGGCTCCTGGTGCCAACTCTGGTATTATGAACGTGATTTACTCTTGTCCGGCAGAGTATAACCTCAAGGGCACTCCGTATAGTGTTCCTGGAGATCCTTCACAGCAAGTGCTTTTCCGTTCAACATCATTCAACAACCCCTACTGGTGGGCTGACAACGATGAATATCGCCAGCACACCAACCGTGTGTTCGGAAATGGATATATAGAGTTTACTCCTAATCTCGGCCTTGGCGAAAATTACTCTCTGAAGATTCGCGAGCAGGCAGGACTTGACGTATGGACATCCGACTATGCCGACATAGCCGAAGTTGGCTCTGCTGCCAATACCAAGGGCGAAATCAACAACTACGGTTCACAGCACAATATGTTCAACAACCTCTTTACTATTAATTTTGACGCAAAATTTGGCTCAGACAACGAGTGGGGACTTAATGTTGTGCTCGGTAATGAGTTTAACGATGAGAATATCCGCGTGTGGTCATACTATGGAAGCAACTTCAACTATTATGGTTTCCCGACTATGTCAAACGCCACCAACTACTCTTCATCCGAATACACACGCAGAGAGCGTACCGTGGGATTCTTCGGAAGCATATCTGCTTCTTGGAACGACCAGTTGTATCTCACTGTAACCGGACGTAATGACTATGTGTCAACCATGCCCCGTAACAGCCGTAGCTTCTTCTATCCTTCGGTATCTTTGGGATGGGAGTTCACAAAGCTTGCAGCCCTCAAGGACAATAAGGTGCTTAACTACGGAAAACTGCGTGCTTCATTTGCTCAGGTAGGTCAGGCCGGTACATATTACAATAATTTCTATTATACTACTCCTTATGGAAGCGGTATGTATGCCTATACACCGGTGTCATATCCTCTGCCAAGTGGAATTTCCTCGTTCGTACCTTATTATCAGATATATGATCAGGGACTTAAGCCACAGAACACCACTAACTGGGAGGTTGGTACTGACTTGCATTTCTTCGGTAGCCGTGTAAAGTTGGAATACACCTTCAGCTATCAGAGTGTGAAGGATCAGATTTTCTCGGTTCCTGTTGACGGAACGACTGGTTATCAGTATATGATGACCAATGCAGGAAAGATGCGTACCTACTCACATGAGATTGCCCTCAATGCAGCAATTCTTCAGGCAAAGGACTATGACTTGAACCTCGGTGTTAACTTCACCAAGATTAACAACAAGGTCGTTGAACTTGCCCCTGGTGTTGAGTCAATCATGCTTGGTGGATTCGTTGAGCCACAGATTCGCGCCCAGGCAGGATGTACATATCCAAATATCTATGGTAACGGATTCAAGCGCGACGAGAACGGCAACCTCCTTCTGCTCAATGGTCTGCCCCAGGCAACTACCGACAGTAAGGACCTTGGCAACTGCTCACCTGACTTCGTGATGGGCTTCAACCTCGGCGGTCGTTACAAGCGTCTCTCAGTTGAAACCACTTGGAGCTGGAACAAGGGCGGAAAGATGTATCACGGTACAAACCTCACAATGAACTATTTCGGTGCTACCAAGGAGTCACTGCCCTACCATGAAGGAACAATGGTGGCTGAGGGTATTGACGAGGCTACAGGACAGAAGAATACAGTAGAGGTGAGCAAGCAAGATTACTGGATGTCATACTATGACGTGACAGAGGCTGGCGTATATGACATGAGCTATCTGAAATTGCGCGACGTGACACTCAAGTATCAGTTGCCTAAGATTGGTATCTTCGACATTACCGTATTCGGTTTTGCCCGCAACATCCTCATTTGGTCGAAGTTGCCCAACTTCGATCCTGAGTCATCGCAGGGTAACAACAACATGACCGGTTACTTCGAACGCTTCTCTGTGCCAAGCACATCAAGTTTCGGTGGTGGTCTTACTATCAAGTTCTAATATCAAAGACAATAAAAATTCTTGAAATATGAAAAAATACATATATACAATGTTGTCGGCAGCAGTACTCGGATTCAGTGCTTGCTCGGAAGACACAATGGACACAATCAACAAGGATAATGAGCATCCATCACCAGAAATAGTGAGCGCAAAGTTCCAGTTGACTGATGCAATAATGAGTACAGGCTTCACAACTGTTTCGGGAGCCTATGCATGGTATGTATCATCGCTCACCGAGCAGGAGTTCGGTTCTGGTAACAACCAATTAATGAAGGCAGAGTTGCGCAACTCTCAGGAGTGGGCTGCATCCACAACATTTAATAATGAATGGAATGGCACATACGGTAACCTTATGAATATCCGTCAAATAATCTCAAAGACTACCGATGGTGTGTCAAAGGGTGAGAAAGATATCCAGGGTATTGCCCAGGTGCTTGAGGTAATCAATTTCGGTATTCTTACCGACATGCACGGAGATATTCCTTATAGCGAGGCTGTTAAAGGACAGGAAGTGCTACAGCCAAAAATTGACTCTCAGAAAGACGTTTATGCAGGACTGATGACAACTATTGATGCTGCTATTGCCAACCTTACCGAAGCTGCAGCATCCAATATGAATAATGCGGGAGAGCAAGATATTGTGTTCAAGGGTGATGCATCGAAGTGGCTTGCTACTGCCTATGCTGTAAAGGCACGCTATCTCTTGCACCAGTCGGCTGTTGACGCCTCTGCAGTGGCAAAGGCCAAGGAGGCTGCCGAGAAAGCTGTGGAGTTGGGATTCGCCGGATGTGAAATCACTGAGTTTAACGGCGTGACATGTGACAACCCATGGAGTGCTTACGTATGGAGTCGTTATTACACAGGTAGCTCGGCTACAGTGGCCAAACTGATGGAACCAACAGGCGACCCACGCCTTTTCCTTTATGGAGTGGGTGCTGTATTCGAACCAGGTGATGCCGAGGGCGCAAAGATCTCTGCTTGCGAAGATTTCCCTGCATGGTATAATCTTGGTTCACAGCCCATCCATCTCTTCAGCGTGTCTGAACTCTATTTCATCTTGGCAGAATGTCAGCTGCGCAGTGGTGAGGATGCTACAGATGCATTCAAGACAGCTGTTGCTGCATCTGTTGATGAGATATACTCGTGGTTTGACGAGGATGGCGGCGGTGAGGCTTTTGCAGAGTCACTTGGCACTCCCGACCTTAAGGCTGTATTTGAGCAGAAGTATCTCGCACAATGTGTTGACGAGCAGGTAGAGACCTACAACGACATCCGCCGTGTTGAGGCTATGGGCGAGAAGTATATTAATCTCACCAACCCCAACAATGTTCAGAGCGGTATCAACCGTTGGCCGTACTGCTTGCCTTATGGCAATAGCTCTGTCATCAGCAATCCTTATGTTAAGGAGGCATACGGCGACGGAACATACATCTACTCCAAGAAGACTTGGATTAATGGTGGTAAATAATTATAAACTAACTTTTTATAGTTTAATTTTTAAAGAGAGTGTATCGTGATGATACGCTCTCTTTTTTGTTGGGTACACTTGGCAGAAAGCCATGTTAATGTTTCCAAACATTAAATTTATATAATAATTAATGTTTGCAAACACTAAATTACGATAATATTTGGTGTTTCCAAACATTATTCGTATCTTTGCCCACGTAATATCTAATAGCAGTTGAATATGAATGAATCAAGGATTGAAGAAATTACAAGGGTTTTCAACAGAAGACTGGCGGCTACCCCAACTGAATTTCATAGGTATCTATTCTATGAGATAGACTGGGAGGAAAAACTTATTGGGATAAAGGGGCCTCGTGGATGCGGCAAGACTACCCTGTTGCTGCAACATATCAAACAGAGTTTCCTGGGGCAAGACCTTGAAAAGGTATTGTATGTCTCGCTAGATAATATATGGTTTGCTGACAATAGCATTCTTGACCTTGTGGATTATCATTATAACCATGGCGGGACGCACATCTTCATAGATGAAATACATTACGAACCGAAATGGCAGACAATGTTGAAGAATCTGTCGGATAATTACCCGGGGATGTACATCGTATATACAGGATCGTCGATGCTTGAAATTGAAGCCCATGAGGGTGACCTCTCGCGCAGGCAAGTGATGTATGAGATGAGAGGAATGTCGTTCAGGGAGTACTTGGAGTATGAAGGCGTAGTTAAACACGAGAGGCTGACATTGGAGCAGTTAATCGGCAATCATGTGGAAATCGCCATGGATATCTGTTCGAAAACGAATGTGCTTGGATGTTTCAACAAATATTTGCGCGAGGGATATTATCCGTTCTATAAGTCAGTAAGACAAGGGTTTGAGTCACGATTGTTGGCAACGGTGAACCAAGTGATTGAGAGCGACTATCCTCAGATTGACGATGTGACAGTGACCACAATACGCAAGACGAAGAAAATGCTGATGGTTCTTTCGGAATGTGTACCCCAGTTGCCCAACATGTCGCAGTTATACCGCGAACTTGAAACCGACCGCAACAACGGGCTGAAGATGCTTAGGGCATTGGAGCGTGGCGGACTACTTCTGCTTCTCGGTAGAAAGACAAAAAGCATCAACCAATTGTCGCGTCCCGACAAAATATATATAAACAATCCTACTTTGATGTATGCCCTTTCTCCACGTGCTGACATCGGAAGTGTGAGGGAAACTTTCTTTATGAATCAGTTGTCGCAGGCACATGAGCTGAGCTATCCAAAGGCAGGTGACTTCCTTGTTGAGGGCAGATATTTGTTTGAAGTAGGAGGCAAGGGCAAGACATTCACTCAAATAAAGGATATACCCGATAGTTATCTTGCAGTTGACGATACCGAAATAGGGCGTGGCGCACGAATCCCGCTATGGTTGTTCGGTATGTTGTATTAATATATAATAAGGTGCAGTCCCGATTGCCGAGGCTGCACCTTGTGATATCATGGGCTTTGAACGTAAAGAACAAAGCCCCTTACGCTGTTAAAGCTATTTCTTAGTCAGTACGCTGGTTGCTCCATTATAGATATACGAATAATCGTATGGCTGATAGTAAGCGGTCCAGTTTGAGAATGATATGGTTCCATCATCATTAATAGTGCCGACTACGGGAGTTTCTGGTTCGTCAAACTTGCAGAACGAATAGTAGCCAGCCCAGTCGGTCTTAATATCCACAGTGATGGTGCGGGCCTCTATGTCAACTTTGGCGGTGAAGGTGTCCTCCCATCCATAGAAGTTGTAGATAGAGATGGTGGTGTCGTCAATCTTCTCGATCTTCACGTCGCTTTCCTGGTCATAGACATAGTCGTTGATGCTGTAGTCGAAGCAGTTTGTCACCTCAGTGTAGTCGCCAGCGATGTCATCTATAGTTAATGCGTTGTCCCATGACACGTCGTCGTAGCCGCAGCCAAGGTAGTTGCCTTCCTTGTCGTAGAGATGGACGTAGAACCACACTTCGCCATTGAGGAAGTTGCCGTTTGCCCAACCGCTGTAGCCCAGGCCTTGCTGGTAGTAGATGCAGACGGTGTATTCGCCAGCATGGAAATAGTAATATGGGGCGTTCATCTTATATGCATTGGTGAATACCACCTCAGGATAGCCGCCGATTACGCTCTCATTATCAATATAGAAATCTATTGTTTCATTTGAGCCATAGACTCCCTCAATAGCGTATGATCCATCTTCGTAAGCCACAACCTGCACGGGGAATGTGGCGTCGATAGTCTCAGAATAGTAGCTTGCCTCGGTGCGCCAGAGTTCATTCTTTGCCTTGATGAATGTGAGTTTGAAACCCTCTGATAATGAGTAGTTCTCATCGTCGGTCATGGCGAAGACATAAACGGTATGCTCGCCCGGTTGCAGATTGCTCAGCTCATAATAGGTGGTATTGGTGACTTCTGCGTATTCGGTATTGCCTACTTGCGACTCCTCGACATCCACATACACATAATAATACTCGGCATTCTCCACAGCAGGCCATACGATGGTGATGATACCATTGTTTTCGGCTGCTATGGCTTGTGGTGTGCCAAGTTGCACCACCTCGTTGGTAGTGGCGGTGAAGGTGGCTATGGGCGATGTGGTCTTGTCGCCTGAGAGGGCTGCATAAGCCCATACGTTGAGTGTATAGGTGGTGTGCTCCTTCAGACCGGTTGCCAATATCGACGTTGCGCTTGTTGTGCCGCCGAGCACCACTGTGCCAGCCTCATCCTTGAGTTCGTAGGCATACTGGGTGGCATCGGCTACGGGAGTCCAACTGAATGCCAATGAACTGACGCTCTTGGCACATTCGGAGATTGTTGTCGGCAAGAGTGGAGTCTTAGCCGCCTTGTCGTCATCACTACATGATGCAAAGCCAAGGACGATGGCAGTCATCATAAGGAATATTTTATATAGTTCTTTCTTCATAGCTTTTTCTTTTATTGTTATTATTTAAGGAGATAAATGAAGTTAAGTGAAGTTAGGGGGAGATAAAGGACAATAGTATTTTTTATGCAGAAACATTTGTCCCTTATCTCCATTTATCTCCCTTTATCTCCCTTTATCTCCCTTTATCTTCTTTTATCTTCTTTTATTTTATTCCCACGAGAACGATACGGCATTGTAGTAGTCGGTTGAGCCGTCGGTGTAGTCTGTCCAGTAGAGATAGACGTATCCGCTGCGCTTATAGATAGAGATGCAGGAGTAGCCTGTAGTCGTACCGTAGTCCTCAAGGATACAGATGTCTGCCACCTCGACGGTGCCGTCGGCTACGGTCCATGTGGGATAGCTCTGTGTGGCATCGTCGAAGAAATATGCAGCCTTTGCCTCCGTGCCCTCATAGGGCTCGTAGTTGGCGTAGGTGGTGATGCTATAGTAGCCTGCGAATTCCGTTGAGTTGCTTCCGACAGTAAAGATATAATCAACACCCGAATTGAGGAAGTTGGGGAAACGGAATCGGTTGGTGTCGCCAAGCTGCTGGAGCGAAGTGGTGAATTCGCTCGTCACTCCCTTTGTAGTCCATTTCATCTTTACATTGTCGGATATGCTTTCCCATGCTGCCACCATGATGAATCCAGAGTATGCAGTGGCACCGGGCTTGGTGGTGTAGTGGTCGGCATATTCCTCGGGCACGGTGAGCTTGAGATTGTATTTCTTCGACTCGTCCAGATTGCCGAAAGTCACCTTGATGGTGGCAGTGCTCTCGCCTGCCGCGAAACTTGCTGTGGCGGGAATAGAGAGTCCTTCGTCCGCAGTAACTACGAGAGGCACTTCGGCTGCAGTCTCAGTACCGTTAAGGCGTGACACACCAATCTCCACCTCCGTTGCCTCGCCAGGTTGGAAGATAAACTCGGTGGGGTTGCTGTCATCGAAAAACACTGCCATCGAGCCGTTGGCTGTAGGCTTGCCCGGCTCGTAGTTGATGTCGTTCTTGTCGTCGCATGCGGTGGCGAGTATCATCGCCACCATCGCGTACATTATTTTATATATAGTCCTTTTCATCCTAAACGAACTTTAATCTTTTAATTCTTTAATCTTTTAATTCTTTAATATTTTAATTCTTTAATCTTTTAATCCTTTAAATCCCCGTCGGTGTCGGGTCGGGGTTCATCTTGCCAGAGAGGGCGCTGTTGTATGTGCGTGCCACCTCGGGGATATAGAAGTTGAGCCACTGGGCGCATCCGAATGCTTCGTGGTTGAGCTTGTCATACGGCTCGACATAGTTGGTTCCCGAGTAATCGCGGATGATGGGCAGTCCCAAGCGCTTGTAGTCGTTGTACATTAGTCCCTCGCCCCACAGTTCGATATACTTCTGGCTCATCAGTTCAATTATGTAACTATCGCTTGTCTCATAAGCATAATACCATTTGTTGCCTTCGTCGAAGCGGTAATTATTCATGAAGTTATCGAGCTTGATAAGGCCTGCTGTTTCGCCATTAAGATAATACTCACACTCCATGACGATGAAGTACATCTCCTCTACGCGCATAAGTGGGATGTCAACTAACATGCCGGTTTGCTCGTCGTCGATACTGCCTGAGCCTGGGCGGAACTTTATATTGGCGTATGCAGGCAGGCGGCTGAAGTTGGTGTTGGCAGCCTTTGAGCCTGCTGTCTCATCCTTGAGCTGGGTCTGATATTTGTCGGGAACAATTGCCGCACCGGCATCCTCGGGAGCTATCCATGAGGTCTTGCGCCAGTCGCCATCCTGTATGCTGTAATACAGTTCACTGCTGATACAACGGTATTCGCCTCCGTAGGCAGGCAGTGCCCATGTGGGTTCGGATGCAACGTTACCCATGATTGAGTTCCAGTAGTAGGAGTATTGCTCCTGTGATGTGATGCGCATATCCCACACCCATGACTGGTTGGCGGTGTTGAATCCAGTCTTGGTGTCGTGCCACTGCTCCTTGGTCATCGGTTTGTAGCCGGCATTGATGACAGCCTTGGCACATTCCTCGGCTTTCTTGTAGCAGTCTGCTGCCGACGTGATACCAAGGTCGGCATATCCGTCGTTTGCTCCTTCGGCAGCCAACTGCTTGGGCAGGTCGTCGGGATAGCGCTGGAATCGGGTGGCTGCGGTGAGCCAGAATCGGGCCAACAGTCCGTTGACTACATCGATGTTCACGTCGTTCTTCTCGGCGCGCTCATATCCCGCGAGCAGTTCCTTTGCCTTGCTAAGGTCGCTATATATAAAGCGGTACATGGTGGGGAAGTCGGCACGCGGATTGTTCTTTGCCTGTTCGGCAGTGGTGCTCTCGGTGACGATGGGCACTGTGAGTCCCCAGATGTCCTTTGCCTTGGCGTCGAGTTCCTGGTTGCCTGTGGGCCAGAACTCAAACATCAGTGCGAGGTCCATATAGGCCAGTGCGCGATATGTATGTGCTATACCACGATAGTTGAGCATTGTCTCGGATGTGGCTCCCTCTGTTGATTTCATAATCTTGTTGCTCAGGTTGGCAAGATTATAATAGAAGAAATACACGGGGGCTGTGTAAGAAGTGAGTCTCGTTGCCGACTCGTAGTATGTCTGGTAGTTCCATGTGGAGCCGGTGGTTGGGAATCCGTCGAGCATTGTCTCCTTGATGAGCATATTGCAGGGATAGCCCCAGTCCTGGGTGGCATACCATGATGTAACGTCGCTATAGTAGTTGCAGTAGGAGATCATCTTCGACTTCAGTCCGCTGACCAGCATACTGAGTGATGTACTTGAGCTTGCCACCTGGTCGGCGGAAGCCTGCTGCGTGGGAGTCTCCTCGTCGATACATCCCGTGAGACTCATTGCCGCTGCCAACGGCAGGATATATATTGCTTTCTTATTGAATATCTTCATAATTTCTCATTTCTAATTCCTAATTCCTAATTCCTAATCCCTCATTAGAACTTCACGCTAATTGATCCGATAATCGTGCGAGCCGGTGCATATTTCGTTGCTGAGATTGAACCTGTGGCGTTGATGCGCGGGTCAAGACCCTTGCGTTTGCTCCAGTAGGTGAGGTTCTCGCCCGACACAGCGATGTGCAGACCGTTCAGACCGATGCTGTTCACCCATTTTTTGGGCAGGTCGTAGCCGAGGGTGATGTTCTGCACCGAGAGCCAACTTCCGTCGGTGAGGAATCGGTCGGAGGTGTAGTTGGCATACTGTTCGTTGTAGCAGAGTCGTGGGATGTTGGATGATGTGTTCTCAGGGCTCCATGCGTTCAGCAGGTCCTGATGCATTGCCATACCCGTGAGACCCGACTGTGGATTCTGCATGAGCTGCATATATGTCCAGTCCATCACTTTGCCGCCTACACTGTAGGCAAATGCGATGTTGAAGTCGATGCCATAGGCAGAGAAACCCGTGTTGAATCCACCGTAGAAGTCGGGCAGGGCAGTGCCGCAGTCGAAGAAGTCCTCGTCGAGCGTGATGCTTGTCGGGTCGGTGGTGGTGATGAGATTGCCGTTGTCGTCATGCTTATACCACATCGACTCTCCGTTCTCGTTAACTCCCGCAAACTTGCGCAGGCGCCATGTGTACATTGGTAGTCCCTCGCCATAGAAGTTGCTGCTTGAGGTGTAGCCGGGATGTCCGTCGAGGGTGTTAAACTTGTTGCTGTCGTTGAGCTTGAGCACCTCGTTCTTGTAGGCAGTGAGGTTGGCACCGATGGTCCACTTGAAGTTCTTGCTGACAATAGGGTCGCCGCTAAGTTCGATTTCCACTCCCTTGTTGCTCATGTCGCCCACATTATAATATGAACCGGCATATCCGAGTTCCAAGGGCACCTTCACCCATGAAAGCATGTCGGTGGTCTTGCGGTAGAAATACTCTACGCTACCGCGCAGGCGGCTCTTGAACATTTGGAACTCCACTCCCACGTTGATGTTGGTGATAGTCTCCCATGTGATGTTCTCATTGCCGATTGACGAGAGTGTGAGGGTGATGTCGTTGCCGTCGCCCTTGTTGATGTCGTAGAGGTCGGTGTAGAGGAAGTCACCGATATTGTCGTTTCCGTTCTGTCCGAACGAAGCCTTCAGCTTGAGTTCGTTGAGCCACTTCACATCCTTCATGAAGTTCTCTTTTGTGATAATCCATGCACCTCCGAATGAGTAGAAGTTACCCCAGCGGTGGTCGGGATGGAAGCGCGACGAGGCATCGCGGCGATATGACACCTGTCCGAAGTATTTGCCGTCGTAGTCATACAGTCCGCGGAAAATCCATCCTTCAGTGTTGTAATCAACCTTGTATCCGCCGTTGCTCAGATAGGTTGTGGCACCGTTGAGCTCCTGATTGCCCCAGTAAGAGAACATGTTCTTGCGGTCGGCATAGAGGTAGTCGGTGTTGCTCTTGTAACTCTCATGTCCGGCAAGAATAGATACATTGTGATTGCCAAACTTCTTGTTGTATTTCAGCAACTGCTGATAGTTCTGAGTGAACATCGAACTGTTGTATTTATATACATATCCGTTGGGATAAGACATGTGACCAAAGCCGTAGAAAGGCTGCTGGGTAGCGGTATATTTTTCCTCGGAAGAGTAGATGCTGGCATTGATGGTGGCCTTGAGACCGTCCCATATGTCAATGTCGGCAAATCCGTTGAGCGAGAAGTTGGTGATGCCCCATTTGTTGGTGTTCATAGTCGCATCTGTGATACCATTCACCTGTGTGAGGTAGGGGCGCACGTAGTCGGAGCCCATAATCTGTCCGTCACCATAGTCTCCCACAATACCGTTCTCGTTGCGAAGGATATTACCCTCTCCGTCTCTCAGATATACGGGATAGATGGGACCCATCATAAGAATCTGGCTATAGATATTGTTATTACCCGAGTCCTCGGTGTCGCTCGCGTCGGCACCGTTGTTGGTGGTGGAGCGGGCAAAGCTGACATTACCGCCCACGTTGAGCCATTTGGTGGCTTGATATGTGGCCTTCAGGCGTGAGGTGTAACGCGCGTAGTCGCTGCCCACGGCAATACCGTCGGCATTCAGATAACCGAGCGAGGCAAAGAAAGTGCCGTTGGTGCCGCCGCCGTTGATACTCAGGTTGTATTCCTGTCTCAAGGCATTGCGATAAGCCTCGTCAATCCAGTCGTCGGGCAGGATGGTATATACCTGGCCGTCATTATACACGCGGTTGCCGAGTGTGGCATTGGGATTGAGTTTGCCGTTGTCGCCCACGAGATACTGCCCATTGGGCACTGCATAGGGAATATAGCCGAGTCCTCCGTTCTGCGACGATGCGGTCAATGTCTTGTTGGCATTGGCATGGGCATTGGCTACGCTCTGACCCTGATTGATGTAGTTGTTATATAGAGCCTTATAGTTTGTTTCGATATAAAGAGCCGGATTGTCGATAGTCTCGTAGCGCTTTGAGGCGCGACTGCTCGAACCCAATTTCACGTCGAGCGTGATACTTGTGCGGGCCTTCTCGCCCTTCTTTGTTGTGACGATTATCACACCGTTGGCACCGCGTGCTCCATAAAGGGCATTCGAGGCGGCATCCTTGAGCACTGTCACCGATGACACATCAGAGGGATTGATACTGTTCCAGTCACCGTCGTAGGGCGCACCGTCAAGAACGATGAGCGGAGCCTTGCCGGCATTGATACTGCTGATACCACGAATGCGGAATTCAGGGGCGGCATCGGGTGCTCCCGAATGAGAGTAAGCCTGAAGTCCTGCCACATTTCCCTGTAAGGCTTCCATCACGTTGGTCACTTGGCGCTGTTCCAGTTTCTTACTGTCAACAACACCTGCCGAACCAGTGAATGATGATTTCTTCTGTTCTCCAAAGGCCACGACCATAACTTCGTCGAGCACCTGGTCGTCGTTTTCCAATACAATCTTCATTGAGGCCTGCGGATTAACGCTCTTCGTCTTCATTCCGACGTAGGATACGAGCAGTTTGTCACTGGCTTTCACGCCTTTTAGCGTAAACTTGCCTTCTAAATCTGTCTTTGTGCCATTCTTACTTCCGCTGATCATGACGGAAGCACCTATCACGGCCTCATTGTTTTCATCCACGACAACTCCTTTCACACTAAGTGTCTGGGCGATTGTCGCGACGGTGACCATAAATGCTGTCACCAATGTTAATAATCGTCTTCTCATTTGCTTTTGTTCTTTTCTCTTATTATTTATAGTTTGTGTAAAAAGGGGGAAGCTAAGGGAGGAAGTACCACTCACTTAACTCCCTGTTATAGAGGGTTATTCAACAGCGGGAGCCTCGTGCTGACCACTACCGTAGCGGTGGTATTCGAACGAGATGCTCTGCTCCTTGATATAGTGTACAAGCTCGACACGACCGTCCTTCACAGGAACGTCGGTGGCAATAAACTTGTTGGTAGCCGCTGCACGCTCGTACATCGCGAGTGGGATGTTGGGTGAGCAGGTGCGGATGCGCTCGTAGGATGGCATTGATGCGATGAACGCGTCGAGGCTTTCCTTCTTCAGTGTGGCACCCGTAGAGGCGAGAGCTGCTGAGCGGTCGTCTGAGGGGTCGAAACTGATGGTGAGCGGGGTGCCGCATATCTTGGCTGCGAGGGCTATCATCTGAGCCTGCTCGTTGGTGTCATCCTTCTGCAGACGGAGTGCCATACCGCCCTTGAGAGGCAGATAGCGGAACACGTTCTGCTCGCCGGCGCACTTGTTCCAGTCTCTTGCATGGCGGAACTCGCTCTCCCATGCCTCGGCATAGCTGAGGCGATAGTCGGTCTTCGAGCCTGGCTTGTCGGTGATGATGGTGAACTGTGCGCAGTAGTTGGGACCACCGGCCTTGATACCACCACCGAATGCCGACAACTTCATACCGCCGAACGGCTGACGGTTGACAATGGCACCTGTGATACCTCTATTAATATAAAGGTTACCAGCCTGGATGGAGTTCTTCCACAAGTCGCGCTCTGCCTCGTCGAGACTCTGGATACCTGATGTCAATCCGTAGTCGAGACCGTTGACGAGGTCGATGGCCTCCTGCAATGTGTCGAACGGACATACAGAAAGCATCGGACCGAAGAGCTCGGTGCGGAATGAGTAGTTGCCTGGTTTTACGCCCATCTTCACTGTGGGTGCGAGGATATACTTCTTCTTGTCAATGAACTTAGGAGCCACGAGCCACTCTTCACCCGGTTCGAGAGTGTTGAGAGCCTTGAGTAACTTCTCGTTCTCGTTGGTAATCATCGGACCGACGATGTTTCCGGCATTCCATACGCTGCCCACCTTCATTGATGTTGCGCAGTCCTTCAGTTTTACGCGGAATTCCTCGCTCTCATATACCGAACGCTCAACGAGCAGCAGTGAACAAGCGGAGCACTTCTGTCCGGCATTACCGAAGGCAGATGCGCAGGCGTTCATGATGGCGTGGTCGCGGTCGGCAGATGCAGTCACTATCATGACGTTCTTACCGCCTGTCTCGGCAGAGAGCGGAGTGGTGGGGTTGGCACGTGTGATGGCCTGTGCGGTCTCTGTACCACCAGTCAGGATGACATGCTTGATCTCGGGAGCTGAGGTGAGCTTCTTCAGAGCGTCGCGCTCAGTGATAACCACCTGCAGAGCCTCCTTTGGCACACCGGCATCCCAGAATGCCTTGGCGAAGAGCCATGCTACGGGAGCAGCCACTGTGGCGGGCTTCAAGATACAAGTGTTACCCGATGCCAAGGCTGCAACTACACCGCCGCAAGGAATGGCGCAGGGGAAGTTCCATGGCGAGATAACCAAGATGGTGCCCTTGGCCTTGATGTCAACATCCTTGAGGGCATAGAACTTCTTCATCGAAGGAGTATAGAAGCGGGCATAGTCGATACCCTCGCTCACCTCAACGTCGCCCTCGACAACAGTCTTGCCGGTGATGGCGCACATGCAACCGATAAGGTCGCCACGCATCTCGCCGAGGCGGTTGGCTGCATCGTACATAATCTTGTGACGCTCCTCGATGGTGGTCTTGCGCCAGCCCTTCGGGTCTTCGTCTGCTATCTTGATAATCTTCTCAATCTGCTCAACGTTGGCCTTCGACATCTCGCATACTTCAACCTCGTCGTCCTGACAACGGTCGAAATACTTGGCGCGACTTGCGTTCTCAACAGTCTCGGCACCAATTTGGGTGGGGATGATGTACGGTTTGTCAGCCTTCGACTTCTTCCACTTCTTGAATATCTGACGCTGCCACTCCTGGTTGCACTCGCGGTCGAAGTCGGTGTCGGGCTCGTTCTTCATCTCGTCCATTGGAGGCACTGGCTTGTAGGGCTCCAGGCGGTTCTGCTTGCGATGAGGCTCGTGTGGAATCTTGTCCTTGATGGCATAAGCATCCTCAAACTGCTTCTTGAGGAAATCCCATGCCTCGGTGTTGGGCTTGAGGTTGAACGAGTGGGTGAGGAAGTTGTCGGGTGCGGTGTTCTCGTCCATACGGCGAACGAGGTAAGACACAGCGTTGAGGAAGTGCTCGTCCTTAACCACGGGAGTATAGAGAATCACGTGGTTGCCCAACTTCGACTGTGCCCTCCATACGTGGTCGGCCATACCTTCGAGCATCTCGAAGCAGAAGGTATCCTTAGGAGTACCGTACTTCTGTGTGAGCAGATATGCGTATGAGATAGTATAGAGGTTGTGCGAAGCCATACCGATGTGCAGATACTTCGAGTTCTCGGGCAGAAGTCCGCGCTCAATGATATGCAGGTAGTTGGCATCCACCTCGGTCTTGTTCGGGCGAACAGGGTTCTCCCATCCGCGCAGCGAGGCAACAACAGTCTCCATATCGAGGTTACAGCCCTTCACGATACGCATCTTGATAGGTGCACCGCCGCGTGAGCAACGCTCCTTGGCAAATTCGAGCAACTCGCTCTGGAATCCCCATGCATCGGGCAGGTATGACTGAACAACGATACCGGCAGAGTAGGTGAGGAACTCAGGCTTCGACAGCACTTCCTTGAAGAGGCGCATGGTCAGGTGAGCGTCCTTATACTCCTCCATGTCGAGGTTGATAAACTTGGCGCGCTTCTTGCCGTATTCGTCAACGTAGGGATTGTCGATGGCAGCCTGATAAAGCTCGGACATACGACGCACCAATTCGGGGAACGACTCCTCGTAGTTGAGCGCGTGGGTCTGGGCATAGATACCTGAAATCTTCACTGATATATAGTTGATGTCCGGTTCCTTGAGTGCCTCAAGATAGCTGTAGTAGCGCTTGTCGGCCTCCTCATCGCCGAGAACCACCTCACCGAGCAGGTTGACGTTCTGACCGATCTTCTGCTCAAAACGTGTGGCAAGGTGATTGGTGAGATGAGGACGTGCGGCATCAATGATGACACGGGATGTGTCCATGCGCAGGCGCTTCTTGATGATAGGTATGGCGATGGGGTAGAAATAGTGACCGAACGACTGATACATTTTGAACAGGAAGCGGTCGCGTCCGTTGAGGAACTCGGGCACTCCATACTCGTCGATGAGAGTCTTGATGCGCTTGGCGAGTTTCTTGGAGTCGCGTATCTGCGACGACTCGTCGAGCATCTTCACCAGGAACTTCTTGTCGCTGGGTCTTTGCACCATTGTTGCATACTTGTGCTGCTCTGCACGCTCAGCGGGGGTAATGCTCTCCTCGCAGGTGTTATACAGCGTCATCAACCACTCTTCTACTTCTTTTATTGTTGGCTTTTCCATAATGTAGTTTTTTGTTTGTTTAGTGTGAAATAATGTTTAATTCCTTATGATTGGGTACAATAACCCCACGCCTGACTTCTTTCGTAGGAAGCCAAGTATGTCATAGAGTGCAGACAAAAGGTCTGAACCCAAGAATTAAACGGTCGGACTAAACATCACTGCACGGTAGCGGTGCAGTTCGGAAAGAGCCTGAAGCGAATAATTGTCAAAATACATACGTTTCATTGCTGTGTTCTGTTAATGTTAATAATCAATATTTCGATTGCAAAGGTAAACAATATATTTTAAACCACCAAACATTTTGCTGCTTTTTTTATATAAATACTATCATTTTGCCATTTTTTCTATGTTTTATGGCATAAAAAAGCTGCCATTTAGTGCTTTGATTGCACAAAATGGCAGCTTTGAGCAGTTTTGATGGATACTTATTTCACTAAAACCTTCTTCTTACCTATTATATATATACCCTTCTCGGTAGGGGTCTTCACCCTCTGGCCTCTCAGGTTGTATATCTTGTCGGTGATTTCGAAGTCCATTGTAGGCATGGAGATTCCAGTGCCTTGTCCGTCGTTATAGGCATAAATAAGTAACAGCTTGCCGTTGTCGATCACTAAGCCATACGGTACGTCGCCAACCAAGAATGGCATGTAACCATAGTCTGTATAGGCATATATGGTCCATAGGCATATCGTCTCCCCTGTATTTTCGGCTTTGCTCACAATGGAGCGTGTCTCGCCAGAGGGAATGTCGATATTTATATTTTCGTAATTATCCCAATCAGGATATCCTGTCTCGTTGCAGCCATTGTAAATTTCTGTGTTGAATGTGCCGTCAGTACCTATATTCTTCACGTAGATTTCAATTGTCGGGGCTTCGTCGTTGTGGGCAAGTACCATGTCAATTGCGTCTAAATCAGTTTGCTTATTGACAATCTCGCTATCGTATGTTATTTCTTCGCCATCGATACTGTAGCCCGTGATGACGAATGTAGGTTCGGAATTAGCTACCGTTTTGATAGCTGAGCCACCAAGTACGTTGCCATTTTCATCACAGAAAGTGAGCCAGAATTCCTTGTTCATATCAGTAGTGGTGAGTTCTATGCTCTTCTTGACACTCTGCCCTTTGTCGAGTCCCAATGGAATAGAGTTTGCAGGTTTCAGCTTGTCTGCATTTTCCTCATACTTCTCTTTGGTGTCAGTGACAAATACACGCACGCGTCCGTAATAATCACTATTGGTGTTGTTTGTGATTTCCACCTCAACTTCTCCGCTGCCAGCTGTTATCTCCTCGCTCAATACATTGAATGACAGATGTTCCGGCTCGGCAAATGCCAACTCGGTCTCTGTGGCTATCAGAGTTATAGCACAAGAAGTTGCACAATTAACCATTCTCCATTCAGTGCTGCCAGTGGGTTTCTCAACAACAACGACAGTGTTCTTGCCTACGGGGAATGCGTAGTCTAATTTGAAATCGCAAAAATATTGATTTGGCTTGAGTTCTGCTTCTGTCTTATCTATTATGGTCATGTTGCCTTCATTGTCAATATTTGCAAAGCCAATCTCACCATTGAATGTCTTAGTGCTCCAGTTTGCTATTTGCAGTCCGGGTGATAGGGTGAACTTTTGAGTTTGGTTTTGGCGTTTGGAGTTGGTGATTTGGTGATTATCTGTCTTTTCAACATATAATATAGGTAAATCCCACAAAGGCTCGTCCACTATGCCGTTGTCAGGCTGTATGCCCACGATGATGATGTTCAGCATGTCAAAACCGTCAGCAGTGCTGCTGGCGCCAATGCCGCTGTTGCTATTGGGGTTGAGGATGGTGATGTCGAAGAATCCGTTGCAGTATCCGCCCCATCCCCAGTTGATATGGAAGAAGTCATTGCTGTCATATCCGTCGCACACGAACATGTGACCTCCGCCGTCCGAGTTGCCGAAATAATACACCGGTCGCTTCTCGTTGATGTCCTTCTTGAGTATCTCTGTCCATTGTTCGAGGGATACCGTCTCACGAAGAATCAATTGGATTAGGTCGGGGTCATAACCGAAGTATTCTGTGAGGGCAGTGAAAGGAGCATTGCTATATGCACCTGACTCAGGGCCATATTCCATTTCCACGGCTCGTCCCACGTCGTTCATCAGTCGTGCCACGGCTAATGCTTGCTCGAAGGTATACGATGGAGTCCCTTCTATGTAGGAATAGCTCTCCAGCATATTGTCCCAGTCGTAGGTATGTCCCTCCGGCTCCACCTTAACACCTTCCCATTGCTTTTCTTGGCCCATAATATTGGTGGTGTAGTCGGGTATGTCAACAGTGAGTTCCTTGGGCCATTTGTGGTATCTCATAATCTGTGCCACGGCAGTGGCGCAACAACCTGTGGCGCAGCTTTGCTCTTCACCATTTGCATCCGTATATGTGGGACAAAGGAAGTTGTATGGTTCCCCCTGATCCCACATTATATTGTCGAGAAGGATGTCGCCTACTGTATAAACATCGGTGCTTTCGGCTCGACGTGCCTTCAACTCATCCACAATCTGCAATGACTTGGCATCGCCCTCAGCCACCTTGTCAAGGGTCTGCTCGTATGCCTTGAGGAACGACTTGACGTTCTCTGGCATGTTTTCCTCAGAGAACGAGCCTTGGTCGGAATATCCCACAATCTCGGGCATGAGGTCATCGCCAGATACAATGGTAAATCCCTTGCCGCCCTCATTGTTGAAGACGTAATAGTAGTTGGCATCGGTTGTTCCGATGCCGGCTGCCCTGCGTGGAGAAGCCTTCTCCATCAGTTGCGGTTGGGCTGAGGCGATACCTAACTTGCGTGCCTGTTCGGCAGCTATTTTTCTTGCCTGTTCCGCTGTGCGCGGGGCTGCTATTGCGATGATTCCGACCATCAGTGCGGAAAGCATCAGTAATAGTTTTCTTCTGTACATGGCTTGTCGTGATTTTATTTGGTTATACAATTTTTCTGCAAAAATAAGGAAAAACTATCGTATTTGCAAATAAATCGCCTTTTTTTTCAAAAAAAACAGAAGATTTATCCATATTATAATGGTGTTTAAGAAAAATAGTTTATCTTTGTGGGCAAAAAGACATAAGTATGATAAACAGAGAACTTATACAACCGGAATCAATTGTGGTTGTGGGTGGATCAAACAACTTCCACAAGCCAGGAGGCGCCATCGTGAGGAATATCATTCAGGGTGGCTTTAATGGTACTTTGCGCATCGTCAATCCCAAGGAAGACGAGGTGCAGGGTATCAAGGTGTTTCATGATGTGACGGAGCTTCCGCCTACGCAACTCGCCATTCTCGTCATCCCGGCGAAACTATGTCCCGACACGGTGAGGACGCTTGCTGCGGAGAAGCAGGTGAAGGCATTCATCATCATCTCGGCGGGATTCGGAGAGGAGACTGAGGAGGGGGCGCAATTAGAGGCGGATATCCTCGACACTTGTAAGAAATACGATGCGTCGTTGATTGGTCCGAATTGTATCGGATTGCTCAACAACTGGCATCACAGTGTGTTCACCAAACCTATTCCGCAGCTTAATCCCAAGGGTGTCGACTTCATCAGCGGTTCGGGAGCCACGGCAGTGTTCATCCTCGAATCGGCGGTGATGAAGGGATTGCAGTTTAATTCTGTTTGGTCTATCGGCAATGGCAAGCAGATTGGTATCGAGGATGTGTTGCAGTATATGGACGAAAACTTCAATCCCGACACCGACCCTACCATCAAACTGCTGTATGTGGAGAATATCTCCAATCCCGACAAACTGCTCTTCCATGCCAGTTCGCTCATCCGCAAGGGCTGTCGCATTGCAGCCATCAAGAGCGGTTCGAGCGAGAGCGGCAGTAGGGCGGCATCATCACATACGGGTGCAATAGCGTCGAGCGACTCCGCCGTTGAGGCTCTCTTCCGCAAAGCGGGAATAGTGAGATGTTTCTCGCGCGAGGAACTGACGACGGTGGGGTGCATATTCTCATGTTTGCCTCCATTATCAAATACCGAACTTAGTCGCTTTGCCATCGTCACCCATGCCGGCGGTCCTGGAGTTATGCTCACCGATGCCTTGTCTAAAGGTGGACTGCAAGTGCCGCAGTTTACGGGTGAGGCTGCCGAGGAACTCAAGTCGAAACTCTTCCCCGGAGCATCGGTTGCCAATCCCATTGACATCCTCGCAACAGGAACTCCCGAACAACTTGCCACTGCTATCGACTATTGCGAGAACCGATTCGACGAGGTGGATGCCATCATGGTGATATTCGGCACACCGGGACTCGTGAAACTCTTCGAGACATACGACGTGCTGCATAAGAAGATACTGGAATGTAAAAAACCGATATTCCCCATTCTGCCCTCATTGCATACCGCAGGTCCCGAGGTTGCGGAGTTCCTTAAGAAGGGGCACGTCAACTTCAGCGACGAGGTGACGCTTGCCGTGTCGCTCTCGCGCATCATCTCCACTCCAAGTCCCGCCCGCCCCGAGATAGAACTCTTCGGAGTGGATGTACCACGTATTCGTCAGGTGATATCTGAGATAAAGGAGGATGGATTCGTTGAGCCTTATGTTGTTCGCCAACTCTTCGAGTGTGCCGGCATACCGATGGTGCCCGAGAAGGTGAGCGATGACAAGCAGCAACTCTTGGACTTTGCCAACAAGATAGGTTATCCCGTTGTGGCAAAGGTTGTTGGCCCCATCCATAAGAGTGATGTGGGAGGCGTGGCATTGAACATCCGCACCGAGAAGCACCTCGCCTTGGAGTTTGAGCGCATGATGGAGATTGAGGGTGCCCATGCCGTGATGGTGCAGAAGATGTTGCGTGGTACAGAGCTGTTCATCGGAGCAAAGTACGAGGAGAAGTTTGGCCATGTCGTTCTCTGCGGCATGGGCGGCATCTTCGTTGAGGTATTAAAGGATGTGTCAAGCGGTCTTGCCCCCTTGTCCTATCCCGAGGCCTCGTCGATGATTCATTCCCTGCGCGCGTATAAGATAATTAAAGGTACGCGTGGGCAAAAGGGTGTCAACGAGAAGAAATACACCGAGATCATCGTCCGCCTCTCCACTCTCCTCCGTTTCGCCACCGAGATAAAGGAACTCGACATCAATCCCCTCCTCGCCGATGGCGACGATGTAGTCGCAGTGGATGCGAGGATAAGGATAGAAAAATAATAATTGAGGGTTTCGGCCCTCAATTATTATTTTTGAATACTAATATTCTCTCATGGAATATGTCGTGGATATTATCTGAAATTAAGAAAGTGAATATGTTTAGCTTCCTTTAAGTTCGACTAAATATTTTTTGTTCTACTAACAGATAATTAATATTTTATTATTGATAATGAGAGGATTATATTCTTTTTATGATCGCATTTCGACTAAAACTTCGACTAAATATGGACTAAACTTTGACTAATATCCACTTCTTGCCGTTTGTTAATTCGATAATGCCTTCTTTTTTGAGAGCCGACAGCAAATTACTTATCTTTCGAATCTTCTGTTCATCTGTCAATACATCAGACAACTTAGATTGCAATAGCTGATTGAGT
>OBLI01000927.1_pt1 | contig 30330 bp, 19 predicted proteins | sample 1519701 | NCBI WGS metagenome assembly OBLI01 (sample SAMEA3663005, study PRJEB22513) | pig gut metagenome | biome: pig gut; feature: pig-associated habitat; material: faeces | place: France | collected 2012 | reverse complement strand
TGCCCTCGCAGGACATGGTGCTCGGCCTCTACTACATCACCAAGCTCCGTCCCGGTGCCAAGGGTGCAGGACTCACCTTCTACGGTCCTGAAGAAGCCCTCATCGCCTTCAACGAGCGGCGCGTGGATGTCCATGCTCCCGTCAAAGTAATGGTCGACGACCTCGACGAGCGTGGCAACCGCATCAAGCACATCGTTGAAACCTCTGTAGGCCGCGTTATCGTCAACGAAATCATCCCCGTGGAGTGCGGTTATATTAACACCGTTATCTCCAAGAAGTCGCTCCGCGACGTCATCACCCTCGTCATTAAGACAGTCGGTATGGCTCGTGCCTGCGAGTTCCTTGATGGTATCAAGAACCTTGGCTATCGCAAGGCATACGAGGGTGGTCTGTCCTTCAACCTCGACGACATTATCATCCCTGAGGAGAAAGTAGACATCGTCAATCGCGGTAACGAGGAAATCGACCAGATTACGATGAACTACAACATGGGTTTCATCACCGACAACGAACGCTACAATCAGGTTATCGATACCTGGACCCACGTCAATACCGACTTGAAGAAAACCCTCATGAAGCAGATGACCGAAGCCGACCAAGGCTTCAACGCCGTGTTCATGATGCTTGACTCCGGTGCCCGTGGTTCTGCCGATCAGATTGCCCAGCTCGCCGGTATGCGTGGTTTGATGGCCAAGCCTCAGAAAGCCGGTGCCGAAGGCGCACAGATTATTGAAAACCCCATTCTCTCCAACTTCAAGGAAGGTATGTCCGTGCTGGAGTACTTCATCTCCACCCACGGTGCCCGTAAGGGTCTGGCCGATACCGCTTTGAAGACAGCCGATGCCGGTTACCTCACCCGCCGTTTGGTCGACGTTTCTCACGACGTCATCATTACGGAAGAAGACTGCGGCACTCTGCGTGGTCTCGTTTGCACCGCCCTGAAGGATGGTGACGAAATCATCTCCTCCCTCGGCGAGCGCATCTTGGGTCGTGTGTCAGTTCACGACATTGTTCACCCTGCCACCGGCAAGCTCATCGTGGCCGCCGGTGAAGAGATAACCGAACCCATTGCAGCCGAGATTGAAGCCTCCCCCATTGAGAGCGTCGAAATCCGTTCCGTACTTACCTGCGAGAGCCGCCACGGTGTCTGCATGAAGTGCTACGGCCGCAACCTCGCCACCAGCCGCATGGTACAGAAGGGCGAGGCCGTGGGTGTCATTGCCGCCCAGTCCATCGGCGAGCCCGGTACGCAGCTTACCCTCCGTACGTTCCACGCCGGTGGTATTGCCTCGAACGCTGCCGCTAACGCCACCATCGTGGCCAAGAGCGACTGCCGCGTAGAGTTTGAAGAATTGCGAACCGTTGACGTCACCACCGAAGAAGGACAACCCGGCAAGGTAGTTGTTGGTCGTCTGGCCGAAGTCCGCTTCATCGACGAGAACACCGGCATCATCCTCTCCACCCAGAACGTGCCCTACGGCTCCCAGCTCTTCGTCAACGACGGCGACCATGTGGAGAAGGGTACCGTGATTGCCAAGTGGGACCCCTTCAACGCAGTCATCGTTACCGAGAACTCCGGTACCATCAAGTTTGAAAATGTTACCGAAGGTGTCAGCTTCCGTGTAGAAGAAGACGAAGCCACCGGACTTCGCGAACGCATCGTCATCGAGTCCAAGGACAAGAGCCACGTGCCCACCGCCCACATCATCGGCGAGGACGGCGAAGTCATCCGCACCTACAGCTTCCCCATCAACGGCCACATCGCCGTGGAGGACGGACAGCAGCTCAAGGCCGGTGACGTGCTCGTCAAGATACCTCGCGTAGTCGGTAAGGCCGGTGATATCACCGGTGGTCTGCCCCGTGTTACCGAGCTCTTCGAGGCCCGCAACCCGAGCAATCCCGCCGTGGTCAGCGAAATCGACGGCGAAATCACCATGGGCAATGTCAAGCGTGGCCACCGCGAAATCATCGTCACCTCCAAGCTCGGTGAAGTCAAGAAATACCTTGTACCTCTGGCCAAGCAAATCCTCGTGCAGGAAAACGACTACGTGCGTGCCGGTACCCCGCTTTCCGACGGTTCCATCACCCCGGGCGACATCCTCGCCATCAAGGGTCCTACCGCCGTTCAGGAGTACATCGTCAACGAAGTGCAGGACGTTTACCGTCTGCAAGGTGTGAAGATCAACGACAAGCACTTTGAAGTCATCGTCCGCCAGATGATGCGCAAGGTGCAGATCAACGAACCCGGCGATACCCGTTTCCTCGAACAGCAGATTGTCGACAAACTCGACTTTGCCGAAGAGAACGACCGCATCTGGGGCAAGAAAGTCGTGGTCGATGCTGGCGACAGCGAAACCATGAAGAAGGGTATGATTGTCACCGCCCGCAAGCTCCGCGACGAGAATTCGCAGCTCAAACGCCGCGACCTCAAGCTCGTCAAGGTGCGCGATGCCATGGCAGCCACCTCCACCCAGATTCTCCAAGGTATCACCCGTGCGGCACTGCAGACCAAGAGCTTCATGTCCGCCGCATCCTTCCAGGAAACCACCAAGGTGCTCAACGAAGCCGCCATCTCCGGAAAGACGGACTACTTGGAAGGCATGAAGGAGAACGTCATCTGCGGCCACCTCATCCCTGCCGGTACCGGCTTGCGCGAGTTCGCCCGCATCGTCGTGGCCGACAAGGAAGAGTACGAGAAGGCACAGGCTGCACGCCAGCAGCAGGAAACCATCTGACCAATCTCCTGTACCGCTGCCCGTAGCGTATAAATCCCGAAAATCCCCGCCACTCCCCTCGTATCGTGAGGAGCGGCGGGGATTTTTTGCGTTTGTTCATGGGCAAGCGTCCATCCTCCGTTGTGGGGCGGTCTCCTCAGCCTCTGCGCGCCCTGTGGAGCCCCAAAAAGGTGAAAAATGCTTTTTTCGGTCTAAATCAGTGCACTTTCCATCAATTTTACTTTTCTTTGCACTCGGCAAACGTCCCTCCTTGTGCAAGGGGTGGCGTGGAAAGGTCGCAGTCAGCGCAGCATCAGTCTGTTACCGCTTGGCTTCATCGCCTTTCCCCTTCATCTTTTTTCACCTGCTCTTACCATAGTACAAACATCATTATATCATCTATAAATCTAATCACAATGAAGCACAAGTTTTTATTGAGCTTATTGCTCTGTCTGCTGGCGTGGCCCTGGGCCGCATCGGCGCAGACATTCGTCAACCTCACCCCCAAGCCGAAGACGATGACGGTAGGGGAGGGCACATTGACCCTTCCCGCCGACTTTGTCGTGGGCTATTCAGCCGACCTCGACGCGGCCATGGTCGAAGAGGTGAACAAGTTCATCACCGTCTACAACCACGCCACGGGCAGCCGTGTCAAGGCCGTTGCCGACAACGCTTCCGCCTTGTTCCAGGTGGAAAAGACCACGGCAGCGGAAGGCAGCAAGCCCGGTGTCTACACCCTGACCGTCGCAGCCGGCGGCGTAACTATCGGTGCTCCCGATGCCCTCGGCCTGTTCTACGCTTTCCAGAGCGTCAAGAAGATGTTGCCCGCCAACGTCATGGCCAATGTGGCCGACCCTTCGGTCACCACTTATGCCCTGCCGTTGGTCGAAATCAAGGACGAGCCGCGCTTTGAGTATCGCGGTTTCATGCTCGACGTGTCGCGCCATTTCTTCACCGTGGAGGACATCAAGCGTATGCTCGACGTGATGGCCTACTACAAGATGAACCGTTTCCACTGGCACCTCAGCGACGACCAGGGCTGGCGCATCGAAATCAAGAAGTATCCCAAGCTGACCGAGGTGGGAAGCATTGCTCCCAACTGCTGCCTCACGGACATGTACAGTCGCACGAAGTACTGGATCAACAAGCCTTACGGCCCTTACTTCTATACGCAGGATGAAATCCGCGACGTGGTGGCCTACGCCCAAAAGCTTCACATCGACATTGTGCCTGAAATCGATATGCCCGGCCACTTCACCGCTGCCATGGCATCCTATCCCGAATATAGCTGTACGCCCTCTGGTTCGCATGGTGTGTGGGCTGATAACCCTGGCCTCTCTACCGATGTACTGAATGTTTCCAACCCCGATGCCATTCAGTTTGCAAAGGATATTCTGACAGAGCTGATGGATCTGTTCCCCTACGAACGCCTCCACATCGGTGGCGACGAATGTCCCACCAGTGCATGGCAGAACAATGCCGATTGCCGGAATTTCTATACAGAGAAAGGTTTTACCAGCTACGTCGAGTTCCAGAGCTATTTGATAGAGGAACTGAATAATTTTGTGAAGGACAAGGGTCGAAAGCTCTCTGTATGGAATGAATGTATCACCACTACCGGAGCCAATACCGATAAGGTAGCCAGCACCGGCGCATTGGTGTATTGCTGGACGGGTCCCGTAGCAGCTGTCAATAAGGCCGAAACATTGGGCTTGAGCCGTATCTACACTCCGCAATATCCTTACTACATCAATAAGTACCAAGGCGACCCCTCGCTCGACCCGCCTGCTGCAGGTGGCGGTAACGAAGATGTGAAGTACGTTTACGAACATACCATTCCCGACAATGTGGATGCTGGTGTGCAGGCTACTTTCTGGACGGAGCATGTGAGCGGTCGCGATTACTTGGAGTGGCTCACGCTGCCGCGCCTTACTGCCATTGCCGAAGCAGGATGGACACCGCAGGCCAACCGCAGCTTTACTGACTTCCAGCAGCGCATCACCGCCGACACGCTCCTGCTTAACTACAACAACTACAAGTGGTGCGACTATCAGATGGTGGGCTGGGAGAAGCCGATCGTTCTGCCCGATGTCAGCACGGCCAGCGAGAAGCACTACTATCGCCTGATTTCTGGTGCGACGGATGCCGAGCGCGTGGGCCGCTGTATCGAACTGGTGGCAGAAGGGTCTCCGTTGATTGATTCCTATAGTGCTCAACAATGTCAGGCAGGACGCTTGTGGACCAATGTCCAGGCTACAAAAGGGGACACAAACTATGATTATCAGTGGTGGTGTATTGAAGCTGATCCCGCAGGTACAGGCAAATATGCTTTGGTCTGCAAGGCGCAGCCCGAAGGGTCAGTGAATGCTTCTCCTACAGCAAAAAATAATGGTGGACGTTGGACCTATGACAGCAGTGCCAAGCATTATAACTTCCAGCTTGGGAAGGGTAACTTCTTTGGCAAGGTGGGAAGTAACTATTTCTACTCCATCACTTCAGACCAATTAACGGGTTTGTACATGAACAGTGCAGCCGGTGGCCAAAAGTATTCTGTCAATGTCTATGGCAATCCTGCGGATGGAGGTAGTGGCAAGTGGCAATTCGCTCCTGAGCCTGTTGCCGAGCCCGAACCGCCTACTGTCATCTATCCCAAAGCCAATACGGCGGAGAAGAAGTATTATTATCGCATTGTGAGCAATTACAATGGAGATGATAGCAAACGAATAGGCAAGTGTATAGAGCTTATCCATGAGGGCTCTCCATTGGCAAACAATGCATCTGCTAAGGTCAATCGTTTGTGGCCCAATGATGTGGCAACAGAAGGAGCCGATAATTACGATTACCAATGGTGGAGTGTGGAGGCAGACCCGGAAGGAAGTGGCAGATTTGCATTGGTGTGCAAAGCATTCCCTGATGGTTCGGTCAAGAGTACGCCTGTTCACAAAACATCGGGCGATGCTTCTGCATCAGCAGAAGGACGTTGGGACTACGACACCGAGAATAAGTATTACGACTTCATCTTGGGCGGTTTAGGTTCTGTAAATGGTAACTACTACTATACTATTCACACTCCGCAGTCTGAAAATGGTAGCGTTACGTGGTATATGAATGCAGCAGGTAGTGGACAGAATTATTCCATCAATCTTTGGAGCGATGCAAGTAATACCAGAGCCGGCTACTGGGAATTCGTCCCTGCCGACAACTACTACGACCTCAACTTTACGCCCTTGACCTACGGCGAGACCTACATGTTCAGCAATGCCGTAGAGGGCTTCAAAGCCACGGCACTGTCTGCAGCAAGCGGAAACACGAGCCTGCTCCACAGCAGCGATCCGTTTGCCGCCAACGCCTGGACCGTTACTTCCTCCGAGGTTTCCGAGTTCTACGGCGTGCAACAGCTCAACTTGCGGAACGCCACTACGGGTCAGTACATCAGCGGTGCCGCAGCCTCTTACCAGACGCGTGTGGGCTACCCCGTATCAGTCAATGCCAGCACCAAGGCCACGGTTTCCTTGGCCTATGACGAAAGTTGTGGCGAATACCGTTTGCAAATCAACGACCGCAGCTTCTTCCCCTTGGTAAAGGCCGGCACCGTAAGCAGCGGCAGCACCGTCAGCGGCGCGGCCTACGACGCACCCCGCCTTCAGGGAGCCACGTGGAACGTGACGCGCGTCAAGCCCGTTACCTTCAACTGCGAGGATACCCAAGGATCTTCGCTGGGCAGTTTCACGCGCTACGTCGATGCCGAATTGGCCGAAGTGTCCCTCAGCCTGACTCCCGAAATCGAGGCTTACGCCGTGCAGTTCATGACGAAGACCGCCGAGGGCGTGTACACTGTAGTCTATATGAACGTGAGCAACTTGCAGCTCTCCGATGCTTCCGAGCAGTTCGAGGTAGTGCGCGCCTTTACCGCCGACCAACTCACCTACACCCGCAACTTCATCCACACCGGCTGGCAGGCTTGGTACATGCCCTTCGCCATGAGCTATGAAGACTGGAAGGACGACTTCGACGTGGCCCGTCTGAACGACGTACACCAGTACGATGACAACGAAGACGGTGTGGCCGACCGCACCGAGCTGGAAATCATGTTCGTCAAGAGCGGAAGCATCGCGGCCAACACGCCGTACCTTATCCGCGCCAAGGAGACCGGAATGAAGTACATCAGCCTCCAGAATGTCGTGATGCAGCCCACGGAGGAGAAGCAGTTTGATGTTACGTCCTGGTCCAACCGCTACGTCTTCGGCGGCACCTACACGCAAATCCCCGGTTCCACCATGGTCAGCGAAGGCTACTACGCCCTCTCAGGCGGTGCCTTGCAGCAGGCTCAGAACTCCAGCGCGTCGCTCGGTGCTTTCCGCTGGTACTTGCAGGTGCTCGACCGTTCGGCCCAGGTGGCAGCAGCTCCCAAGGTTATCAGCCTGCGCCTTGTAGGCGATGAGGGCGAGGTAACCGGCATCCGTCCGTTGCAGCCCATGGAACAGCAGGAACCCGCCGATGTTTACGACCTCAACGGCCGCCTCGTGCGCAAGGCCGCCCGCAGCCTTGACAACCTGCCCCAAGGCGTATATATCGTGAATGGTAAAAAGTATATCCGTTAATCTTTTTCGCCTGGAATTTCAGCTTATGAGAAAAGTATATCAACAACCGCACTCTTCGGCCATCCAGTTCCGGCCTGAAGCGCACCTGATGGAGACCTCCCGCATCCCCATCGGCGGAACTACGGACAGTTTCGACAGCAACCTGTGCGAACAGCCTTCCAACTGGACCGAATGGGACGAAGAAGAGGAATAGCTTTCGGAAATCCCACCCGCCCTGATGCGGGCGTATAGCAAGCAAGCGGCGCGAAGTGCCCCCCCGCCGGGCGGCCTTTCGCGCCGCTTCTTTTGAAGGGCTATAGAAAACTATAGATAACTATAGATTGCTATAGAAAGCTATAGAAAACTATAGAAATCTATAGTTTTCTATAAAAGCCTATAAAAATCTATCCCCTTCTATAAAAGCTATAGCCTGATTGCGCTAAATTTGCTGCCAAACCCTTAAATCCTGAAGGACAGCCTATGACAGAAAAGAATGTGGAGTCTTTGCACGTGATGCGCACCGGTAGCCGCTGGCAGGATTTGCACCTTTACCGCAAGTCCGACACGCTTTACCAGCTCACCGTGGTGTTCTGCCGCCGCTTCCTGCCGCTCCACGGCGACCGCACCGTGGACCAGATGGTGCAGGCGGCACGGTCCGGAAAGCAGAACATCGTGGAGGGTTCGGAGAACGGCAAGACCTCTACCGAGATGGAGCTCAAGCTGTTGAACGTGGCGCGCTCCAGTATCAGCGAACTGCGGGAGGACTACAAGGACCACCTCACCGCACGCGGCATGGAGCAGTGGGACACGCAACATCCACGCTATGCCAAGTTGCGGGAGTTCACCCGGAAACGCAATTCCTGGGAGGACTATCGCGACTTTGCCAACCGCTGTACCGAGGAGGAGCTGTCTAACCTGGGGCTCACGCTCTGCTACCAAATGGACTCGATGCTCAATCGCTACCTGAAGTCGGTGGAGCAGCATTTCATCACCGAGGGCGGCCTGAAGGAGCGTATGCACAAAATGCGTACCGGCTACCGACAGCAACAAGACGAGGAGTTCCGGCAGCTGCAGCTGGAGAATGAAGCCCTGCGGCAGGAATGCCAGGCGTTGCGGCAGTCGCTTGCCGCCGCCGATGCCCGCTACAATGACCTCCGTGCCCGCGCCCTGAAAGCCTACAACGGGCAGAAGGCGCAGATTGAGGAACTTCAAGCGCAGTTGGAGCGGCGCAAAGGCGCAGGTTCGCCCGAGGCGGACCTTGATAGCTGCTATTGGAAACTATAGGTTTCTATAGTTATCTATAGCTATCTATAGCTATCTATAGCTTCCTATCTTTTACTTTATACTTTACCACTATGCTCAACCGAATTTTTTTTAGCGGCTGTGCCGGTTTCGCGGCTTTGGCCGCCGGGGCGCAAACGCGGCCCAATATCCTTTACATCATGTGCGACGACATGGGTTATGGCGACCTCGCTTGCTACGGCCAGCAGCTAATCGCCACGCCCCACATCGACCGCCTCGCCTCCGAAGGGATGCGCTTCACCCAGGCGTATGCCGGCAGCCCCGTGTCGGCACCGTCGCGTGCCACCTTCATGACAGGCCAGCACACCGGTCACACCCACGTCAGGGCCAACAAGGAATATTGGAGCGGCAGCGTCCGCTATGGCGACAACACCGACTATGCCGTCGTGGGCCAGGAACCTTACGACACCGCCCACATCATCCTGCCCGAAATCTTCCGCGACAACGGCTACACCACCGGTATGTTTGGCAAATGGGCCGGTGGCTACGAAGGCTCTCCCTCCACGCCCGACCGTCGCGGCATTGATGAGTTCTACGGCTATATCTGCCAGTTCCAGGCCCACCTCTATTTCCCCAATTTCCTCAACAGCTACAGCCGTGTGGCGGGCGATGCCGGAGTGCAGCGCGAGGTGCTGGAACAGAACATCCAATATCCCATGTTCGGCCCCGACTACAAACAGCGAGCGCAGTACTCCGCCGACCTCATCCACCGCCGCGCGTTGGAGTGGCTCGACCGCCAGACCTCCGACCGTCCCTTCCTCGGCATCTTCACCTACACCCTGCCACATGCCGAGCTGGCGCAGCCCAAGGACTCCCTCCTCTTGGCTTACAAAGGCCGTTTCTGCCAGGAGCGCACCTATGCCGGCAACGCAGGTTCCCGTTACAACCCCACCGACTGCGGCCATGCCGAATTTGCCGCCATGATCTCGCGCCTCGATGCCCAGGTGGGCGAAATCATGGCCAAGCTGCGCGAAAAAGGGCTCGACTCCACCACCGTCGTCATCTTCACCTCCGACAACGGCCCCCATGAGGAAGGCGGTGCCGACCCCTCCTATTTCAACCGCGACGGCCTGTTGCGCGGCATCAAGCGCAGCACCTATGAAGGCGGCATCCGCATTCCCTTCATCGTCCGTTGGCCCGGCCACGTCCCTGCCGGCACCGTCAACCCCCACCAGCTCGCCTTCTACGACCTCATGCCCACCTTCTGCGACCTCGCCGGCATCTCCCGTTACGAAGAGCGTTACCGCAACCCCGCCCTTGTCGCCGACCCCTTCGACGGCCTTTCCTTCCTGCCCACCCTCTTGGGGCGTTCCGGCCAGCCCGAGCACGAATACCTCTACTGGGAGTTCTCCGAAACCGACATGATGGCCGTGCGCATGGGCAATTGGAAACTCGTGGTCAAGCAGGGCAAATGCCTCCTCTACGACCTCGCCACCGACCTCCACGAGGACCACGACCTCTCCGCCCGCCATCCCGAGGTAGTGAGCCGGATGAAGGAAATCATCCGCCGCGAGCACACCGACAGTCCCCTATTCCCCGTCACGTTGCCTGAGTGAGGTTATCCGTGTTCCTAATTTTTTTCACCCTTGTTAAGACCTTATCCCCCTGAAACCCCTCCATTTTAAAAATAATCTCTACTTTTGCTTCGCAATGTCCGCACCGCTCCTCCCGTAGGCTTTAAATTCTGTTACCGACAGCCTTTCGGCGCGCGCTCTTGTGCGTTGATTCTTTCAGGTGCGACAGTGGTCCGCAGCGTGTGCTTTACGGACTTTTTCACCCTCCTTTCTCATTACAGGAAATGCAAGAATTTGAACTTATTGCCAAAACCTTTCAGGGCTTAGAAGAGGTGTTGGCACAGGAAATCACCGAACTGGGAGCCGACAACGTGCAGATAGGTCGCCGCATGGTATCCTTCACCGGTGACAAGGCCATGATGTACCGTGCCAACTTCTGTCTGCGTACCGCCGTGCGCATCCTCAAACCCATCAAGCACTTCCGCGCCAAGGATGCCGACGAGGTGTACGATGCGGTGCGCAAGATTGACTGGAGCCAGTACCTCAGCGTCGACACTACCTTTGCCGTCGACACCGTCATCTTCTCTCCCGAGTTCCGCCACTCCAAGTTCGTGGCTTATAAGGTGAAGGATGCCATCGTCGACTACTTCCGCGACACCACAGGCGAGCGTCCCAACATCCGCATCACCAACCCCGACGTCAAGCTCAACATCCACATTGCCGAAGAAGACTGCACCCTCTCGCTTGACAGCTCCGGCGAGAGCCTCCACCTGCGCGGTTACCGCACAGCCACCGTTGAGGCACCCATCAACGAGGTGCTGGCCGCCGGACTCATCAAGCTCGCCGGTTGGCAGGCCGACTGCGACTTCATCGACCCCTTCTGCGGTTCCGGTACCTTCCTGGTCGAGGCCGCCCTCATGGCCCGCAACATCTATCCCGGCGTGTTCCGCAAAGAGTTCGGTTTTGAGAAATGGAAAGACTTCGACCCCGACCTCCTGCAAGCCATCTATGAGGACGACTCCCAGGAGCGCGAGTTCCACCATCGCATCTACGGCTACGACCTCAACGTGCCCGCCGTCGAAGCCGCACAGAAAAACGTGCGCAGTGCCGGAGTCGACGACATCGTCAGCGTGCAGCAGCAGGATTTCCGCAAGTTCACCCGTCCGGAGCAGAAAGCCCTCATGTTGACCACCCCTCCCTACGGCGAACGCCTCACGCCCCCCGACCTGCTCAATCTTTACCAGACCATAGGCAAGACCCTCAAGCACGAGTTCTCGGGCAACGAGGCGTGGGTCATCTCCTCCAAGCAGGAACTCTTCGAAAACATCGGCCTGCGCCCCAGTTTCAAGGTGCAGATCTTCAATGGCAAGCTCGACTGCGACTTCCGCAAGTACCAGCTCTTCGAGGGCCGTTTGGGCGACTTCCGTGCCGAGGGCGGCAAGGTAAAGACCGATGAAGAGCGCCGCCTCATGGGCGACCGCACCCGCTTCAAGGCCAACCGTGAAGAGTTCAAACAACGTCTTTCCGAAACGCCCCGCGAGCGACACGATGAGGAAGACCTCGATCCCGAATACCTCCTGCTGCGCCGCAAACACCGCGAATTTCAGGATAGCCGTTTCGCACCCCGGCCGCCGCGTCCTGCAGCCAAGAAGGGCGACTTCCGGAAAGGCGACTTCCGGAAGGGAGGAACCGGCAAGCCCGCTTCACGACGCGGCGGCTTCGGTTCCAAGCCCGACGGACGGAAAGGCGGACCGCGCCGGCCGCCCTTCCGCGATCAGGATTAAGCCGGAGGCCATCATCACCATTATGCTGAAACAACCCAACTTTACCACAATGAAAACCAAATATCTTTGGAGCACGGTGCTCGCGCTGTTGCTCGTCATACCCGCCATGGCACAGCAAACCAAGCAGTATTCGCTCGAAGACCTCATGTGGGGCGGCACGAACTATTGGCAACTGCAACCCAAGAGCCTTCAGACCAATTTCTGGGGCGACCGCCTTCTCGAAATAGACGTGGAAGAGGTCAAGACCCTGATGGACGAAAAAGGGAAAAAGGTGAAAACGCCCCAAACGCTCTTCACCCTCGATGAGGTCAACGCGGCGGTGGACACCGCCAAATGGGGCAAATGCTACTCCCTGCTCTATGCCTTCTTCCCCGACGGCAAGGCCACGCAGTGCATCCTCAACACGCCCAAATGCCGTTTCATCTATGACTGGACCACGAAGCAAGTGGCCTGGACCATGCCCGACAACCGGGACAGCCAGGCTTCGGCCTTCAACACCAAGAGCCGGCAGCTCGCCTACGTCAAGGACTGGAACCTCTTCGTGACCCGGGCCGACGGCAAGACCCTCCAGGTAAGTACCGACGGCAGCCGTGAACTCCAGTACGGCATGAGCGTCCACCGCGACGAGTTCGGCATCAGCCAGGGGCTCTTCTGGAGTCCCAAGGGCAGCCTGCTTGCCTTCTACCGCATGGACCAGACCATGGTGACGGACTATCCCCTCGTCGACATTGACCACCGCGTGGCCCAGCTCGCTCCTGAAAAATATCCCATGGCCGGCATGACGAGCCACAAGGTGACCGTGGGCATCTACAACCCCGCCACGGAGCGTACCGTCTACCTCCAGGCCGGCGACCCCACCGACCGCTATTTCACCAACATAGCCTGGAGCCCCGATGAAAGCACCGTCTACATGATTGAGCTGCCCCGCACGCAGGACAAGGCCGAGCTCGTGGCCTACGATGCCGCCACCGGCCAGCGCAAGGGCGTGCTCTACACCGAGACCAACGCCCGCTACGTGGAACCGATGCACCCCATCAGCTTCCTCCCCTGGGACGACACGAAGTTCATCTACCAGACCCGCCGCGACGGCTACAACCACCTCTACCTCTTCGACACCACCGGTCGCGAGCTCAAGCAGCTCACGAAGGGCCCATTCGAGGTGCTCGACGTGTTGGGCTACAACCAGCGCACCAAGAGCATTATCATCCAGAGCAACGAGGCCTCGCCCATCCGCTACAACCATTACAGCGTCAATGTGCAGACAGGCCGTCGCACCCTGCTCGACAACGGACGGGGCGTACACTATGCCCGTCTGAGCGAGAGCGGAGCGTTCCTCGTAGACCGCTGGTCCGCTCCCGATGCCTTCCGCCGCATCGACCTCGTGGCCACCGCCAAGCCCGCACAGACCGAGCTTCACCGCGCCGACAGTCCGTATCAGGGCAACGGCGTGCCCCCCGTGGAGAGCGGCACCATCAAGGCTGCCGACGGCAAGACCGACCTCTACTACCGACTGGTGAAACCCGCCGGTTTCGACCCGGCCAAGAAATACCCCGCAGTGGTCTACGTCTATGGCGGTCCCCATGCCCACAACGTCGACGAGTCCTGGAACTACCTGTCGCGGCCCTGGGAAACCTACATGGCGCAGCGCGGCTACGTGGTTTTCGTGGTCGACAACCGTGGTTCCGAGAACCGTGGTTTCGAGTTTGAGAGCGTGACCCACCGCCACCTCGGCGACAACGAGATGGCCGACCAGATGGAAGGGGTGAAATTCCTCCGGAGCCTGCCCTATGTCGATGCCGACCGCCTCGGCGTTCACGGATGGTCGTTCGGCGGATTCATGACCACCAACCTCATGTGCAGCTATCCCGATGTGTTCAAGGTAGGCGTGGCCGGCGGTCCTGTCATCGACTGGAAGTATTACGAAGTGATGTACGGCGAGCGTTACATGGACACGCCGCAGGAGAATCCCGAGGGTTACGCTTCGAGCAGCCTGCTTCCCAAAGCCAAGAACCTCAAGGGCCGGCTGCAGATCATCGTGGGCTACAACGACCCCACCTGCGTGCTCCAGCACAGCCTCTCCTTCCTCCGCGCCTGCGAGGATGCCGGCACCCAGCCCGACTACTTTGTCTACCCCGGCGACGGCCACAACATGATGGGCCACGACATGGTCCACCTCCACGAACGCATCACCCGCTACTTTGACGATTATCTGAAATAACTCGACGCATCCCTTCACAGGGCCGCCGATAGTGCTCCACAAGTCCCGGACTATTTTTTCCAACTCCTTGAGTTGTAAAAACAAGTCCGGGACTTGTGCGCATGAAGGTAGCGGTGTTGTTGGGTGATGAGCTTAGGGAGAGAAGCGACCGTAACCCCATAATCATCTAACCTATTATATACGTAATTTTTTACTGAGAAAAAGCATTCACCCTTTCACCGATAGCTCTTTTCTTGCTGAAAACCAGCGATTTTCGGTGTGAAGGCTTTGATTTTCAAGTGTTCACAGCAGGCCGGCGGACTTTTCCTGATTTTAGTTGACCGAGGAGCAGCGTGGGGGCGGGTGTGAAGGGTTGAAAACCAAAGCCTTCACACGCTTTCCTGCTGAAACTCAGGGGGAAACGGGCGGTATGTGAAGGAGTGAACGCTTTTTTCCGGGAAAAATTATCGTATATCTGCGCGCGTGAAGGGAGCGTGAAGGGAGCGTGAAGGGCGCGTGAGGGATAGGGAGCTATAGAAATCTATAGCAACCTATAGCAACCTATAGCAATCTATAGCAATCTATAGCAATCTATAAAAACTATAGAAATCTATAGCTCCCTATAAAAATCTATCGCTTCCTATAGCAACCTATCAAGCTCTGGCTTCTCCCTTGAAACTAAAAATCATATCGGCCCGACAACGTAATTGCTCATTTTTTTATTATTTAGAAATAATGCCTTACTTTTGCGGCGTTCATCGTACAACTTACCTGTTTTGACAAAACCTTTGTTGACCTTGTTCTTACGTTAAGGCTCGTTGTGCATACACAGAATTATTTTTATTGTATCACATATCTATTTATCTATGAGAAAACTCCTCAGTTTATGGCTGATGCTCGTAGCGTTCATCACTGCGGGCGCAGCACCGGCGACTCCCACCTTCTCTACAGAAGATGGCGAGGCTACGTGGTACTACATCCGGTTTAAGTCGCATTTCGACTTCTACCTCACCGATGTGGGTGCCAATGAGAATGTATTGCTCAAAGGCTATGACGTTGCCTTGGCCGATGGCCAGCAGTGGAAAGTCGTGGGCGAAAGTACCACGAGCTTCAAGCTCGTGAGCAAAGCAGGTCGCACACTCGTTTACGATGGGACGGCATCGCGTTACAAGGCGTCTACCAACGAAACGCAACTCTATGGTATGCACGCATATTCCAATTATTGGGAAGCATACCGCACAGAGGTGGGCGACGGTGGCAACCGTCTGACCATTTCAGAATCGGCTATATACGGCAAACCCTTTACTGAGCGGGGCGCCGACAACGACCTCAACAAATTTATCTTTGTGCCCGTGGCTACCGTCGTGGTTGACTATGCCACGTATCAGTCGAAGCTCCCCACGCTTTCCGACGAGGAAGAACCCATCTACTACTACCTCGCCCTGACCAACGGCACCACGCACTACCTCAAAGACAATGGTGCGAGCGCGAAAGTGGGCCTTGATTCCAGCGAACCGTACAACGACAAGAGCCGCCAATGGCAGTTTATCGCCGTGAATGACGAGGGCGACTTCGTCATCCGCAGCCGTTCGGGACGCTACATCACCAGCTTTTCCGACTCGAATGACGGCGGAACCGCCGGTTCCCAGGCCAACGGCCGCTACTACCTGGGCAGCGACGATGCCACACAGGCCAGCGCCATCGTCTTCCGCTTTGGCCTGGGCGCAACCCCCTCGGACTTTGAAATCTACCGCAAGGCCGACAACGCACACCTGGGCTTCAACAAGCGAGACGGCTCGGAAGTCGGCGTGTGGAACGCCCACGACAGCGGCAACAAGATGGCCGCCTCTGATGCCGCATCGCTCGATGAGGCCTACAACGCTTATCTCGCCAAACTCCCCAAGTTCTCCGATGAAACCAACGAGTATTGGTACTTTGTCAAGATGACGGGGCGCAGTAAGTATTTCAAAGGTGCTTCAACCGATACGAAACTTGAATTGAATGCAACCGTGACCAACGAAGACCAGTTCAAGTGGAAGTTCATCGGTACGAAGGACAACTTCACCATGGTGAGCAAAGCCGGAAAGTACGTCTACGAAATGGATGCAAGCAATACGGGCACTGGCCGCTTCCAACTCGGCACGGCTGCCGCCTCGGCTGAAACCTTCTACTTCGACCCCTGTGGCGACTACGTGGAAATCGTCCGCGTGGGCGATAACAGCAAGTACGGTATGAACGACCGTTCTGTCAACAACCCTTCAGGTGTGGGTATTTGGACTAATAACGACAACGGCAACCGTCTCCAGTTGTTTGCCGCAGAAAGTATGTTTGCCCCAGAGCCCACGCTCTACGCCTCGGCTTCTGACCTCAACGACGAGTCGCTCTACTACTACATCCAGTTCAAGACGGGCGGTGCCGTCGTCGAGGACAAGGGGGCAGGCAGCAACGCACAGACGGCCACGATGGCCAACTCCGATGCACAGCGCTGGGCCTTCATCGGCACAGAGATCACTTCGCTCAAGGCCAAGAACAAGGCCGGTCGCTACCTCAGCTACAACGACACGAATTATCAGACCACGGACAGCGAATCCGGTGCCGTGACCTTCGAAATCCGCCAAAGCTCAGCCCATCCCGGCTACTTTGAATTGGTGAACAGCGGTGCCTCGCAGGCCATGAACCAAGTGGGCGGCACCGGCGCAGGCAAGGCCCTCGGCGTTTGGACCATTGGCGACCCCAATAACCCCTTCCGGGTCGTACTTCCCCCCGCTCCCGTTGAACCGGAATTCTACGCAGACGCAAACGCTGCCGAAGGCGATGAGTGGTACTACATCCAGTTCTGCAACGGCTCCCTCAACTGGAGTGCTCCCGCCACAGTGGGCGAGAAAGTGACCGTAACGGCCAGCACCCAGTACAAGGAAGAAATGATGTGGCGCTTCATCGGCAACAAAAACTCCTTCAAGCTCGTCAACAAGAAGGGTGAGTTCGCCTACTTCGAAGGCACGGACCAGAATGGCTTCCTCAAGACAGCCGCCTCCGACGAAAATACCGATGCCTACAAGTTCAGCCTCGTCGTTTCCAAGGGCAACTACGCCCAGGCCTGGGAAATCAAGCCCACAGGCGTGACCAGCACCCAATACCCCCACCTCAATATGTACCAGGGCGCTCATGAAGGAAAACCCATCTCCGTCTGGACTGCCGGCGACGGCGGCAACCCGATGAAGTTCCTGCCCGTGAGCGGCATCTCCTTTGCCGACTACACGGTAGCATCCATAGCCTCCTTCACCCCCGAAAACAAGCTCACCCTCTGGTACAACGAGCCTGCCACCACCGCACCCCTCTACTCCGGCGGTCAGGGCTACAGCAACTGGATGGAATGGTCGTTGCCCATCGGTAACGGACAGCTCGGCGCCAGCCTCTTCGGCGGCGTGATGCGCGACGAAATCCAAATCAACGAGAAGACCCTCTGGAGCGGACGCTCCTCCGACGTGAGTGCCAACTACGGACAGTACGAAAACTTCGGCTCCGTGTTCGTTGAGAACCTCAGCGACGACCTCACGCTCCGCCCGGGCGAAGGCGCAACGGACTATGTGCGCGGCCTGAACCTGACCAATGCCACCGGTTTCGTGCATTTCAAGAGCGCGAAGAGCGCAACGAGCTACGAACGCCAGTACTTCGCTTCCTATCCCGACAATGTGGTGGTGGCTCAGTACACCTCCACGGGTACAGCCCCGCTCAACCTCCGCTTCACGCTGCAGAGCGGCAATGTGCTCGGCCGCACGGCTTGGTACAACGACGCTTCGGGCTTCTTCTCGGGCAACACGTTCAACGGTGAAACCCAGACCATCAAGTATGCCCTCCGCTTCAGGGTGGTCAACCTCGACACCGAAGGAACTGTCACCACGACCGAAGAGGGCGTTACCGTGAGCGGCACGCACAACGTGATGGTGGTCATTGCCGGAGCCACCGACTTCGATCCTTACTCCACGACCTATACCAGCGGCACGGCCCAGCTCACCACCAACCTCCGCAACCGCGTGAATACGGCTGCCGCAAAGAGCTACAGTGACCTGTACAGCAGGCACCTCAACGACTTCCAGAACTACTGGAACCGCATGAGCCTCGACCTCACCGGCACTTCCAACACCGTGCCCACGAACCAGCTCATCGACAGCTACAACAGCGGCACCGGAGACAACGCCCTGATGCTCGAACAGCTCTACTTCGCTTACGGACGCTATCTCGAAATCAGCTCTTCGCGCGGTGTGGACCTCCCGAACAACCTGCAGGGTATCTGGAGCAACATGGATAACCCCGCCTGGAACTCCGACATCCACTCCAACATCAACGTGCAGATGAACTACTGGCCCGCCGAGCAGACCAACCTCAGCGAGATGCACCTGCCCTTCCTGAACTACATCATCAACATGGCCAACAGTCCGCAGTGGAAGAAGTATGCCACCGATGCCAATCAGCGACGCGGCTGGACGTGCTACACGGAGAACAATATCTTCGGCGGTTGCGGCAGCTTTATGCACAACTATGTCATCTCCAACGCTTGGTACTGCACCCACCTGTGGCAGCACTACCGCTATACGCTGGATGTGGACTACCTGAAGCGTGCCTTCCCCGCCATGCTCTCCGCCACGCAGTTCTGGCTTGACCGCCTCGTGCCTGACACCGACGGCACCTACGTCTGCCCCAACGAGTATTCGCCCGAACACGGACCCGGCAGCGAGAATGGTGTGGCTCATGCCCAGCAGCTCGTTTACGACCTCTTCAGCAACACCCTGGAAGCCATCCGCGTGCTGGGTCAGGCCGAAGCCGGCATTACCGATGCTGACTATCTCGACCTGAAGAACAAGTTCAACAAACTCGACAAGGGACTTGCCACGGAAGTGTACGACGGTACGTGGGGCACGAACGAAAACGTGCAAACGCGCAACGGCGTGGCACCCAACACTACCATCCTCCGCGAATGGAAATACTCGCTCTATGATGCCGGTCAAGACGGCCACCGCCACATGAGCCACCTCATGTGCCTCTATCCGTTCAGCCAGGTAACTCCGGGCACCGACCTGTACACGGCTGCTGTCAACTCGCTGCGCCTGCGCGGTGACGGTGCTACCGGTTGGTCCATGGGTTGGAAGATTAACCTCTGGGCCCGCGCCAAGGACGGCGACCACAGCCGCACCATCCTGAACAACGCGCTGCGCCACGCCAACGGCGGTGCCGGTGTGTTCTACAACCTGTTCGACTCGCACGCTCCCTTCCAGATTGACGGCAACTTCGGTGCTTGCGCCGGTATGGCCGAGATGATCATGCAGAGCCAGAGCGACACCATCGAAATCCTGCCCGCCTTGCCTACGGCTTGGAGCAATGGTACGATGCAGGGCTTGAAGGCTGTGGGCAACTTCACCGTCAGCATCAACTGGGAGAACAATGCCGCCACCACCGTCACCATCGTGTCGCACAAAGGCCAGCCGCTGATGGTCAAGGGCAAGGACATCGCCCAGGCCCGCTTCACCAAGAACGGCGAAGTTGTGGGTGTGGCAATCCTCTCGACCGATGTGGTACGCCTGCAGACTGCTGAGAACGATGTCATTGAGATTGACTTTACCCAGACCGGCACGAAGCCCGAAAAGGGTGTGATGGAAATCCTCACCGCCGAAGGCTACGGCACGTTCTACTCTGATCGTGCCATCGTGATGCCGCAAGGCGTAACGGGAGCCACGGTAGAGAATGTCTCCATCGAAGACGGCGAAACGGTAGGTACACTGGTTCCTGCATGGACCTATACCTCCGGAACGACAGTGCCCGCCAGAACGGCATTGCTCATCAAGGGCGATAAGGGCAACTACGAGTTTACTTACTCCGGCTCCACCGATGTTTACTCCGGCTCGCAGCTCCTTTACGGACAGATGGAGGACGGTTTGATAGCTTCGCCGGCACACAGCCGCTACTACAAGCTGACCTACTCCTATGAGAACGGCGAGAAGGTGTTGGGCTTCTTCTACGGCGCAGCCGATGGTGCCCCCTTCGTGACGAAGGCCGGCAAGGCTTACCTGGCTTGCCCCACCGTTTCACTTTCGCAGGCACGCGGCTTCCGCATCGACCTCAACGGCGAAGTGACCGGCGTGGACCAGACTGCCGTTTCCGACAAGGAGAACCCCGTGGTTTACACCATCGATGGCCGACGCGTCAACAGTGCCGCAGGTCGCCTGAGCCGTGGCCTTTACATCGTGGGTGGCCGGAAGGTGCTCGTGCCTTGATGGCTGTTTCCGACATTTCTTATGGGGTGTTCTATAAATTAGGCCGAGCTGGATGCTGGATTTTTAGAGATGACATTTTGTAAGTGGAGGAAGGAGCATAGCGGGCTATGCGACTGACGTGACTTGCAAAAGGTCGCTCTAAAAAACAGCAGACGGCCGGAATAAGTAAAATCACTCATGGGGTATTCTTTAAAACCTAATTTATAGAACACCCCTTATATCAAACAGAAACAACAGAAGCAACAGAAACATGAAGAAAAGATATATTTCCCCCAGCGCACATTTCGTGCTGCTACATTCCGAAGGCGTGTTTGCCACATCGCCCGGTCTCAACGAAAAAAGCTATTCCCGTCCCAACGATGTGACCGTAGACGACTACAACGACTACGGTGCACAGTTCGGCGGCGAGAAGAAATGGTCCGACAATACGGAGTGGTAATCTCCGCATGACGTAAAGCGCAGCCACCGGGGAGCGGGTACTTCCACCCGTCCCTTCGGTGGCTGCGTTGTTGCCGTTATCTTTGCCGTAGTTGCCACGAAACAAAGAACCGTGAAAAATGCCGCTTTCGCTTGGCTCGCCCCATCCGTTGCCGTACTTTTGCGCCCATGAAGGTAAATATTGACGCTACTTGGGCCGAACGGCTGCAAAGCCAGTTCGATGCCCCTTATTTCCAGGCCCTGACGGACTTCGTGCGCAAGGAGTACAGCCAAGGACCTTGCTACCCGCCGGGCAAGGAGATATTCAATGCTTTCAACCTCTGCCCCTTCGACCGCGTGAAGGTGGTGATTATCGGCCAAGACCCTTACCACGGCCCGGGACAGGCCGAGGGCCTCTGCTTCTCCGTGAAGGAGGGCGTGAAGATGCCGCCATCGCTCGTCAACATCTTCCGCGAGGTGGCGGACGACATGGGCCGGCCCTTCCCTCCCGACGGCAGCCTGCGCCGATGGGCGGCACAGGGCGTGCTCCTGCTCAATGCCACGCTCACCGTGAGGGCACATCAGGCCGCTTCGCACCAACGCCACGGCTGGGAGGAGTTTACCGATGCCGTTATCCAATGTTTGGCCAACGAACGCGAACACCTCGTGTTCATCCTCTGGGGCAGTTCGGCACAGCAGAAGGGTAGGGTGATTGACCGCAACCGCCACTTGGTGCTCTGCTCGGCCCATCCTTCGCCACTCTCGGCCTATCACGGCTTCTTCGGCAACCATCATTTCAGCCGCTGCAATGATTACCTCATTGCCCACGGCCTGACACCTATCAACTGGTAAAGATTATTGTATATGATTATCCAAGTGGGCGAAGTGATACTCACTTCCGAAATACTGACCGAATATTTTTGCTGCGACCTCGAAGCCTGCAAGGGTATCTGCTGTGTGGAAGGCGACAGCGGCGCACCCCTCACCCTCGACGAGGTGGGGGAGATGGAGAACGTGCTCGACGAGGTGTGGCCCGACCTCAGCGCACAGGCACAAAGCGTGATTGACCGCCAAGGGGTGGCCTATACCGATGCGGAAGGCGACTTGGTGACAAGCATCGTGCAGGGACGCGACTGCGTGTTCACCTGCTACGGCACTGACGGCTGCTGTTACTGCGCATCGGACAAGGCGTTCCGCGAAGGCCGCACGGCGTGGGACAAGCCCATCTCCTGCGCACTCTATCCCATCCGTGAGAAACATTTCCGCGACGGTTCCGTGGGACTGCAATACCATCGCTGGGATATTTGCCGCCCCGCTGTGGAAAAAGGCCGCCGTCTCAATCTGAAATTATACCAGTTTCTGAAAGCCCCCTTGGTGCGCCGCTTCGGACAGGCGTGGTACGACGAGCTTTGTGAGGCGGCACAGCAGTTGCCCGCAGAATGAATGCAACAGGGTAGGTCGCTGTTCCGACATTACCTGAACGAAATAACCGAATAGCTTGAATATGTACAGCATAAACTGCAGCCGGCAACTCGTTTTATGGCTTTTCGTGCTCTTGGTCCTTTCGGCCTGCGGCAAGCGTGGCGCACAGCCGGCAGAACCCATCGACGACGTAACACAGGAGGTGCCCATTGAGAAAATCCCCGAGGCTCCCGCCGACCAGGTGGAGGCTCTGACCGACACCGTCCCCTTGGACTCCACCGACTGGGTGAGGGATTTCCAACGGGCCGACACCTATATCTATATCAGCAAGCCCAAGATGAGGCTCTACGTGGTGAACCACAACGACAGCGTGCTCTTTTCCTGTGGCATTGCCTGCGGGTTGCGTCGGGGCGACAAGCAGGAGAAGGACGACTACCGCACACCCGAAGGGAATTTCCGCATTTCGGGTATGTATGAGAGTACCGACTGGATTCACAAAACCCGCGATGGGCGGGAGGTGAAGGGCTGTTATGGTCCTTACTTCCTGCGCCTCGCTACCGGACGCTTCTCCGGTATAGGCATCCATGGCACGAACGCACCCGGGAGTATCGGGCGGCGAGCTTCGGAGGGTTGCATACGGGTGAACTCCCAAAACATCGTTGTCCTGCATGATCATTATGCCTTTGAGGGTATGCCCGTGATAGTGTCTGCCGAGCGTGAACGCCTCCCGGAGTTTCTCGGGCTGGGTCAGGAGCCCCGCAACGCCGCCCAGTGGGAGGAACGGCGGTTGGCGGACTCGTTGCGCCATTCGCTACAACCCGAGGCAACGGAGGGAGATGCTTCCTCGTCAGACGGCATAAACGAACACTCCGACTCCTCCCTTCACTCCTCCGACCGCCATTCCCATTCAGCATCTTCAGCCGACTCTTCCCACACATCCCCCGACTGAATTGACAGCACAGCTCTAAAACAAAAAAGTTCCTGAAGTGCCATCCGGCTTTCGTCATGTGCATAGTTTTTTGCCTCAATTCACACGGTCGAAATCAAGCGAAAACCATAAAATTCCTACACACCGCGGAAATAAGTGTGCAATTTGATAAATGAACAAAAAAATTTAGGTGTAAATATTATTAATTTTTTTGGACTTTGGGCTTCTCCGTCGTATCTTTGCCAACGTTGAAAGAAAAGCAGAAGGACCACCCGCTTGTTTTCGTGCAAGAAATGAGATTATTCCTCCTTGCCTGAGGTCGGTTTTTCTGATTTGTTATTTAATTTCAGATAAAGATTATTCACGTGCAGATTAAGAAGTATATAGCCGGATTAGCGTTTGGTGTGCTCAGCTTGATGAGTGCTCATGCTCAGGATTTGATGCCTGAGAAACTGCCTGCGCATCCGGTAGCGGAAAGAATTGTCAAGGAAGTCGCTCCCGTGCGAGTGGAGGAAAACACTTCTGTGGAGATAGAGCGCACAGTTTCCTACAATGCCGGCTTTGGCGAAAGTGTAGTCCGTACAGCGTTGCAGTATCTCGGCGCACGCTATTCGCGCGGAAGCAGCGGACCCAATGTGTTCGACTGTTCCGGATTTACACGTTTCGTTTACGGTAAGGAAAACGTATCCATCTTACGCTCATCGCGCTCACAGTTCACCCAAGGCACGCCCATTGCATGCATAGCCGATTTGAAAAAAGGCGACCTCGTGTTCTTCGGCGGAAGCGGCAACTCTCGCTCGGTTGGACACGTAGGTATCGTAACGGAGGTTGCCCCTGACGGTAAGAATTTTTCCTTTGTTCACGCCAGCAATTCGGGAGTGAAAATTTCGGATTCCAAAGAAGCTTATTATAGTCGCCGCTACATTGGAGCGCGTAGAATAGTAGAAAATTAATATCGTGAAATTTTGGTTTGTATCGGCCTTAGCCATGTTGGGTTTCATGGGAAGTTTCGCCCAAACGAACGATAGTGTGGTTACAGTGGCCTTTACGGGAGATATCATGATGGGTACGACCTACCCATCGGAGCAGTTGCCGCCCCGGGAGGGACGGCAACTGTTTGTTGATGCCCAGCAGGTCTTGCAAAAAGCCGATTTGGCGGCAGGCAACCTGGAAGGCACACTCTGCGACAGTGGCGAAACACGCAAGAAGCTGTCCTCCATCTGTTATGCTTTCCGAACTCCCACTCACTATGCCCCATTGCTGAGCGAGGCCGGCTACGATTTCCTCAGCATGGCCAATAATCATGCTTACGACTTCGGGGAAACGGGCGTAAAGAGCACCATGGAATGCCTGAACCGCCAAGGCATCCAATACGCCGGCATAGATGGTTATCCCGATCGTGTGGTGGTGGAGCGGAACGGCGTGCGCTATGGGCTGTGCGCCTTCGGCCACAACGGATACACCGTGCGCCATCAGGACTTGCGCCGAGTGCGGCAAATCGTCACCGAACTCGTCAACGACTGCGACATTGTGATTGTATCGTTCCATGGAGGAGCGGAAGGAAGCAGCCGTAACCGGTTGCCCTATGGCAAGGAAATGTTCTGCGACGAGGACCGCGGTTCGCTGCGCGAGTTTGCGCATTTCTGCATCGACGCCGGGGCGGATGTCGTTTTCGGCCACGGTCCCCATGTCGTGCGGGCGGTGGAATTATATAAAGAGCATTTCATAGCTTACAGTTTAGGAAATTTCTGTACCCCCTATGGCATGAGCCTGGCCGGCGTGCTGGCCTATGCCCCCCTGCTGGAGATCCAGCTCACCCATGATGGGCGTTTTGTGAAAGGGAAAATCCACTCCTTTATCCAGCAAAAGGGCATCGGTCCCCGGAAGGATGCTTTGTGTCGTGCCGCCCGCGAAATGCAACGCCTCACCCGGCTCGATGTGCCCGACACCCCATTGCATATTGACAACGAAGGCAACGTGCGTCGCAAGTAGCGGCTTGGACTGCCTAATCTATATAATACAAAACAAACAATGACATTACCTTTATTAGAAGCCTTGCCGCAAGAGTTGAGCACAGGCAAAATTGACAAACTGATTGAAAAACTGATAGACCTTTCCGTGGGAGCCGGAAAGCACATCCTCATAGCCATCCTGGTCTATGTGGTGGGTGCTTTCCTTGTGAAGCTCATCAACCGCTTAGTGCGCAGTATGCTCCAGCGGCGGCACATCGACGTGAGCGTGCAAAGTTTTGTGCGCAGCCTCGTCAACATCCTGCTCACCATCCTCCTGATTGTTTCAGTCATCGGAGCGCTCGGCATCAACACCACCTCCTTTGCCGCACTGCTCGCCTCGGCCGGTGTGGCGGTGGGTATGGCCCTTTCGGGCAACCTGCAGAACTTTGCCGGCGGCTTAGTCATTCTCCTTTTCAAGCCCTACCGTGTGGGCGACTGGATTGAGGCGCAAGGAGTGCAGGGAAAGGTAAACGAAATCCAGATTTTCCACACCATACTCCTCACAGCCGACAACAAACAAGTGTATATGCCCAACGGTTCGCTGAGCACCTCCGTGGTGGTGAACTATTCCAAGGAAGAGAACCGCCGTGTGCAGTGGACCATCGGCGTGGACTATGGTGAGGACGTGGACCGTGTGCGCGAAAAGTTGCTGGCTCTCTTCCGGGCCGATGCGCGCATTCTTCAGGACCCCGAGGCCAACCGCCCCTTCGTCGGACTGAACGAACTGGCCGACAGCAGCGTGAATCTCATCATCCGTGTGTGGGTGAAAAATGCCGACTATTGGGATGTTTTCTTTGAAATGCAACAGCGCATTTACGACCTCTTCAACCGCGAAGGCATTAACATTCCCTACCCGCAGACTGTGGTACATATGGAAAAATAACCCGAAAAACGAGTCTGCCACTTTAAAAATAAGTGTAAAGTTTGGGAAAGAAGAAATATTTATCTACTTTTGCAGCTCGCAAGAAGTATGCATATTAAGTAACAACAAAAATATAAAACTCAACATGATTGTAGTACAAGTAAAGGACGGTGAAAACATTGAACGCGCCCTGAAGAAATTTAAAAGAAAGTTTGAAAAGACCGGAGTAATCAAAGAGCTCCGTGCCCGCCAGCAGTTTGACAAACCCAGCGTACTGAAGCGTCTCGCTAAGGAACACGCCGTTTACGTTCAGAAGCTGCACCGCGAGGAGGACTAATCGCTTCGTGCCGGTTTATCCTTGTGCTTTTCATTCAAGGATTTTTAGTATATGGTCGCTTTGCATCATCATGTGCAAAGCGACCATATAATTTTATGTCTCGTTGCATGGTGCCGATGCCTCTTCTTTTGTATTTCTTTCCCCAATCCGAGATGCGGAAAACTGAAATCGTTCATAAAGTGTAGCCTTTTTCCCCTATTTTTTTTGCACATTAAAAAATAGTTACGATATTCGCCAAACAAACGAGAAATGCTGATGCAGGAGATAGAAGACTTTTTGAGTTATCTCATTGCCGACAGAGGCTATTCTGTCGAGACGGTGGAAACCTATCGCCTGAGCTTGACCAAATTCCTGGACTTCTTCACCCGGTTGGACAGTCAGCTCACATGGTTCAGCCTCGACAGCGACGTCATCAGGCAATGGATGGCCGAAGAGATGCAAAACGGAAGTTCGGCGCGCTATGTGGCCAAACACCTCAGTGCCCTCCGTTCCTTCTATCGCTATTTGCTTCGGATGGGCCGGATAAAGAAAGACCCTGTGCGGTTGGTCAATAACCCCAAGGTACACACCCCTTTGCCCACTTTCCTCAAGCAGCAAGAAGTGGACCGCCTCTTCGACGATGTAGAGTTTCCTGACAACTTCATCGGCTTGCGCGACCGCACCATCCTGCTCACCTTCTACCACACCGGTCTCCGCCTTTCCGAACTCATCGGGTTAGACCTCTCGTCCGCCGATTTGTCCGCCCGGGAGCTGAAGGTAACCGGCAAGCGCAACAAGCAGCGCATCATACCCTTCGGTACCGAGCTCCATCAAGAGCTGCTCCTCTACCGCCGGGTGCGCCTTGAACAGCCAACCGATGACACCGCCCTGTTCATCAGCCACAAAGGCAAACGGATGACCAAAGCCCAGGTGCAGACCATGGTGAAGCATTATCTCTCGTTCGTCACCACGCAAAAGAAGAAGAGTCCGCACGTGTTGCGCCACACTTTCGCCACGGCCATGCTCAACAACGGTGCTGAGCTCGAAGCTATCAAAGAACTGCTCGGGCACGCCAGCGTTGTCACCACGGAAGTCTATACGCACACCACGTTTGCTGACTTAAAAAAAGAATATGAACACGCCCATCCAAGGGCATAAAACAAAGGAGGTTACTATGGAACTCAAAATTCAAGCCATCCATTTCGACACTACCGAAAAACTGAACCTGTTCATCGAGAAGAAAGCTGCCAAACTGGCCAAGAACTGCGAAAATATAATCAAGGCCGAATTTATACTCAAGGTGGTGAAGCCGGAAACCGCCCACAACAAGGAAACGGCCATTAATATTGTGCTCCCCGGCACCGAACTGCGTGCAGAGAAAGTGTGCGACACTTTTGAAGAAGGCGTAGACCTCTGCGTTGACTCCCTGTTGCGTCAAATTGAAAAGTACAAGGAGCGTCAGCCCAAATAGTTGCATAAGCTCTTTGAAACGATAAATTGCAAGCCCGACCTGTTCGTGCTTTGCAGTCGTCAGGTCAGAGCTTGCAACAGTACCGTCGGATGTTAACTTGTACAGCAAGAAACTACAGACGGATGAAAGATTACAAACTATTAATAAGAAAGTCCGGCTTGAGCCGGACTTTTTTGATGCGGTGCTCCGAAGAGCGAACACGCAAGGGAGATAGATAATTGCAACGCAGACCGGTAGCGAAACAGGTTCGCACCGTGTAGCTGCGTTGCAATCATTGAGTCGTGTAGCAATATTATTTCTCAATCTCCTCCCACAGCGGCGGAGTAACCCCCAGTAAGTGGCGCACAAAGAAGTCGTAGCGTTTGTGTTTGCCAAAGCGTTCGCTCATCGTGTGGCTTGCTCCGGAAATCACCACCGGTTCAAAATCCTTGTTAGCCTTGATGAGTGCATTCGTCACCTGCATGGTCGAAGCCGGGTCCACGTGGTCTTCCACCTCGCCACCACCACCAAAAATACAGAAACCTCTCCTGCAAGGCAAACACTCGCAGGAGAGGTTTCTGTTCTGTATATTCCGGAAAAGAGCGGTTCGGTTTAAGCCACCTTCTCCAGCTTCTTGATGATGGCAAAGATAAATGCCGCACTCAGCAGGCAGATACCGGCCAGTACGCCCCAGATGATGGGCAGCGAAACGTCGGCACCCCACAGCAGGCCCGGAATCATGACCAGCTGGTTACCGATGGCCGTGGCGGCAAACCACAGACCCATCATCAGACCGGCATATTTCGGGGGAGCCACCTTACTTACAAAGCTGATACCGATGGGTGAGAGCAGCAACTCGGCGAACGTCAGCACGAGGTAAGTGGAGATGAGCAAGTTCGCGCTCACGCGTGCAGGATCCTCACCGGCGGCAATCGCGTCGGCCTGGGCCATCGGGGAGAGCAGTCCGAACGAGAAAAACATCATCATGAAGAAGGCTGCGGCAGCCACCAGCATACCCAAGCCAATCTTGCGCGGGCTGGAAGGCTCCTTGCCCTTGCGGTTCAGCCAGCCGAACAAGACCACACTCACGGGAGTCAGTGCCACCACATAGCAGGGGTTGAACTGCTGGAAGATAGGAGCCAGCACCTTCACGCCCTCCGGCGTGATTTCCGTGTACTTCCATCCCAAGAAGATGGCGGGCAGCAAGATCACCAAGGCGCTGATAGCCTTGCCCTTGCCCGTCACGCTTTGGAACAGGCCGAACAGACCATACACGATGAAGATGCAAGCCACCAGGTTCGTCACGTCGAAAGCCATGCTCTGCAGGCCGAACGACTGCGTCTGCGTGTAGTCGCGGGCAAAGAGCGTCAGCGTGTTACCGTTCTGGTGGAAAGCCATCCAGAAGAAGATCACCACGGCAAACACCAGACAGAGGCACACGATGCGCTCCTTCGTCTCGGCGGGCGAGAGTTCTTTCGCCTTCACCGTTTCCTTTTCCACTTTCTGGCCCTTTTGTTCGCTGGCCAGCACGTGCTTGTAAGTGCCGCTGAAAGCGTAGTAGATGGCGATGGAAACAATCAGGCTGGCACAGGCCACGGCAAAGGCAAAGTGGTACGACTCCGCTTCCGTCTGGCCCAGGCTCATTTGTGCCCATTCCATGATTTTAATAGCAGCGGTAGGGGCAAACATCGCACCGATGTTGATGGCCATGTAGAAAAGGCTGAAGCCGCTGTCGCGCTTGTCGGCATATTTGTCGGCATCGTACAGTTTGCCCACCATTACCTGCAGGTTGCCTTTAAAAAGACCTGTACCCAGACTGATCAGGATGAGGGCCGCGCCCATGGACACGATAGCCACCATGTCGCTGCCCAACGGGGCGGAAAGCAACAGGTAACCGATGAACATGATGAAGATACCGGTGGTCACCATCTTGCCGAAGCCGAACTTGTCGGCGGCAATACCACCGATGACGGGCAGGAAGTACACCATCATCAGGAAGGTGGAGTAAATCATACTCGCCGTACCCGTGGCGAAGCCGAAGTTGGCTTGCAGGTAAAGCAGGAACACGGCCAACATTGTGTAGTAGCCGAAACGCTCGCCTGTGTTGGCTAGAGCAAGAGCCCAAAGCCCTTTAGGTTGTCCTTCAAACATAAATTAAGCAATTGTTTTAGGGTTATTATTGAGTGAATTTGAGTTTCAGAGGTTCTTTGGGATGATTACCCGTTATGCGTTTCCAGCTCCGGGCGCAGGAATTTCGCCGTGTAGCCCACGTTCTTTTCCACCAGCTCCTCGGGCGAACCTTCAAACAGCAGGTTTCCTCCGCCGCGTCCGCCCTCTGGCCCCATGTCGATGAGATAGTCCGCCACCTTGATCACGTCCAGGTTGTGTTCAATCACGATCACCGTGTTGCCGCGCTCCACCAGTTTGTGCAGCACCTCCATCAATACGCGGATATCCTCGAAGTGCAGCCCCGTGGTCGGTTCGTCCAGAATGTAGACAGTCTGTCCCGTGTCGCGCTTCGACAGCTCCGTGGCCAGCTTCACGCGCTGGCTCTCGCCGCCCG
>OBLI01000925.1_pt1 | contig 30356 bp, 26 predicted proteins | sample 1519701 | NCBI WGS metagenome assembly OBLI01 (sample SAMEA3663005, study PRJEB22513) | pig gut metagenome | biome: pig gut; feature: pig-associated habitat; material: faeces | place: France | collected 2012 | reverse complement strand
AGTGTCGTTGAGTTGCACAGTTTCTGCAAATTGGCGGCCCAAAGGGCAAAAAAAAATTTCGTCGGATGGGTGTAACAAGTTCTGGAGTTGGTTTTACAACTCGGCGATTAGGAAAAACAACTCGGCGAGTAGAACAAACTAATCGGCGACTTGTGAAGGCAACCTCCCCAACCATGCCCATGGCATGGATTTGCCCCATCATGCGCGCGCGTATACGTATTTGATTTCCCGAAAAAAGCATTCACCCCTTCACACGTCGTATGTTTTCTGTTGATTTTCATAGGTTTTCCGTGTGAAGGCTTGCTTTTCCAAGTGTTCACACGGGCTGCAAAATGACTGTGAAGGGTTGATTTCGCAAGCCTTCACACAGTAAAACTGTTGGAAATCAGAGGTAAAGCAGCATTCACGCCCCTCACGCTGTGAACACTTGAAAATCCAACCCTTCACACTCAAAACAACTGATTATCAGTCAGAAATAGCCATTGCGTGAATGGGTGAATGCTTTTTTGAAGGTAAAAAAAACGTAAGAGAACAAGCGATTTTGAAGTGTTCACAGCAGTTAGCAGGATGTCTTCAGACAAAAGCGGGCTATGCGCCACGCACCGCGTCCTCCGAGACGCGCATAATGATAGAGTATGTTGAACAACAGGCTAAGAGGAACCGTCATCCGGTCCTGAAAGGATTGGCGCATCCATGCTGCTAATTGGTCGGCTTCAGCATTGGATTTCTCAAGTTTCAGCCGGCCGCGCAGGATGGCGCAACGCGCGGCCAATGCCGGCAGCAGCTTCGGGTGGTCGTTGAGCAACGTGCGGGCAGCTTCCAATGCGGGCATTACCAAAGGCAGGCGTTGGGCCATGCCGTTGGACGTAAGGCTGTCGGGGTGTTGGTGAAGGTGGTGGTAAGCCCGGCTCGTGAGCCACGTAATGCGGGGCCGGTTCAGCAGGACGCGAAGTCCCAGTTCCCAATCGTTCCACACCAACACCTGCTCGTTCCAGCCGCCAATCCGGCGCAGAAATTCGGTGCGGAAGAACATGCCTTGTGTGCTTAGCTGTGAGGCAAGTATCTGGTCAGCTGCCGAAGCATTGTACATCACGTTGCGCACCTTTTCGCTACCGTCGGGGAAGTGCATGCGCGTGGCACAAGCCACCACGTCGGTAGCCGGTTTCTGACGCAGCTTGCGTAGTGCCTCTTCAAAGAAACAGGAAGACAACTCATCGTCAGAGTCGAAAAAATAGACCCATTCCGTTTCGACCAACCGCAGTGCGGCATTGCGGGCCGCCGCAGCACCCGGGGTGGGTTCGGAAAGTAGCACAATGGGCCAGTTCGGGTGGTCCGAGGCAAAGCGTTGGCAAATCTGTTCTGAGCCATCCGTACTGTTGTTGTTGACCAAATAGATACGCCGGGGGAGCATACTGCTCGACTGCAAACTGCGCAATGTGCGCGGCAGGAAGTCCTGACGGTTACGGTAGGGGATGATGAGTGAGAACATGGTAAATTCCTTTCATGACTTCAAGCCCGGCCGAGCAACGTTGCCATAGAGAGAGTCCGGGGGAGAAGCCTATAAATTTAAGTCCGCGCAGCGTTGCGCCAATGGGACCGTGGATGATGCAGAGTACGCCGCCCTTGGCGCGCTGCACGGCGGGCGAGACGGCAAACTTAGTGCCCGTGGTGCCGGCTGCGGTGATGACCAACGGCAATGGTTCGTAGCAGATGGTCAGTCCCCGCTGTGAGGCTTGGTGAACAAACACTTCCTCTTCGCCGCAGCCGAGCCATGCGCCCAGTCCGAAGCGTTCGTCGAACCGGGGCAGCGGGGCTGTGCGGCGCATGGATATTTCCCAGGATGAGACGTAGCTGCCGCGCGGACGGTGCTTGTATTCGTAGGGTTGGGAGGGGTAGGGGTGCAGGAGGTTGCCGTTGTAGTCGTGAGCCTGCATGAGCAGGATGTCGGCTTCGGGGTGGCGGCTGCGTGCCTCTTGCAGGTTGCGGATGAGTTGGGGCGTGTAGCGGCAATCGTCGTCGGCTATGACGAGCCATTCGCCCCGGGCATGGGCCAAGGCATGGTTGCGGTTGCGCGAAAGTCCGGTGCTGGGCTGTTGTACCACCCGTACGTCGGGACGGTGGCGCAGTTCATCCGGTATTTCCATGGTAGCCGCTTCGCCGGTGGTGGGCAGGGTGCCGGTTTGCCAGGAGACCAGATAGCCCAAGCCTTTCATGGGAGGCATCAATACTTCCGGCACGCGCCGGATGCCTTCGCCCAGGGTGCAGATAAGTATTTCGATTTCCATGACGGATGATAAGTATTTTAAACACCTACATATAGCTCAGCGGCTGGTGCGTTTCATGTAGCGGATGCCTTCCATCAAATGGCGCATCATGGGCAGGAAATGGCAGTAGCCTTTGCGCGCACTCTGGAAGGCAAACTGGAAGCATATCCACCAGGCCCGCACGTTGTAGCGGTAGTAAGCAATGGCACCACGGCTGCGCTGCACGCCGGCATCGACATAGACGAGCGATTTCTTCAGCATGGTGCTCGTTTCTACTATCTTTTCGGGAAAATAGTGCATACTCAAACCGGCTTGTAAAGCATCTTCCAACCACACTTCTTCTTCGCCGCAAGTGAGAAACTGTGTGCCGAGTCCAAAACGCTCGTCGAAACGGATGCGGCCTTGCACCTTTTGGCGGCGGCAGGCCATTTCCAGGGCGGAGATGGTGTAGTCGGTAGGCATGGCCAGCACCTCGAAATCACGGGTGGGGTAGTTCTTCAACGGCTTACCGGTATAGGTGGAGGCACAGAAGAAGGCCACATCGAGCTGCGGGTCGTTTTCAAACTTTTGGGTGATGATGCGCGGCGTTTCAGGGAGCAGTCGGGCATCATCGTCGGCATACATGATGATGTCGCCCGTGGCCTTGTCGAGCGCTAAGTTGCGGTTGGCCGACAAGCCCTGGCCCTTGTATTTGTAAAGTGAAACGTCGGAGCGGGTGGTGAGGTTTTGAGGGATGAGCTCCAAATAGCGTTCATCCGTATATTGGTAAGAGATGACATAGTGTACACCCTCTTGCGGCGGAAGCAACACATCCTGCACACGTACTATGCCTTTGTTGAGTGAACAGATGAGAATATCGAGCGTCATGGAATGAAGATTTGAGTTGTCAGTTGATGAGTTTCTTTATTTCCCCGGCGGGTGGGGAAAGGTCGGAGTCGACAGCAGCAGCTTATATATTCAAAGGTCACGTTGTACCTATGTGGAAGAATACCTTTTCATCCGAACTGTCCCCTTTTATTCTTCCCGAAATTGGTTGACGGCTTGGCAGATGCAATCCGTTTCTTCAGGCGAGAGAAGGGGGTGGATGGGCAGGCTGAGCTCTTCGCGCGCCCAGGTTTCAGCCCATGGAGTCGCTTCCGGCTTTGGGCAATGCAGGAAGGGCGCGAGAGCGGGCTGTTCAGAGAGCATGAAGGGATAATGGATGAGTGTCTGAATGCCCCGTTCCGCCAAATGGCGAGCCAAAGCATCGCGCTGCGAGCAGCGCAATGGGTAGATGTGGAAGACACTCTGCGAGGTGTCGCCTTCATAGGGTAGGACAACCTGTTCAGAGCGGATGCCTTCGGCAAAAGTCCGGGCCACGCGCTGCCGCCTCGCATTGTCGGCATCGAGACGGCGGAGTTTGATACGCAACATGGCCGCCTGGAGCTCGTCGAGCCGGCTGTTGCTGCCCGGAGCTTCGTGGTAATATTTGCGCTTGGCCCCATAGTTGGCCAACATGCGCACTTGTTCAGCCAGTTCGCCGTCGTTGGTTACCACTGCGCCGCCATCGCCCAGTGCCCCAAGGTTTTTGCCGGGGTAGAAACTGAAAGCGGCGGCTTTACCCCAGGCTCCCACCTTGCGTCCCTCGCAGCAAGCTCCATGAGCCTGAGCCGCGTCTTCAAGCAACACTAAGTGGTGGGCTTCGGCCCAGCGGGCAAGGTCGCCAACCGGGGCCGGCCGGCCATAGAGGTGGACGGGGAGGACTGCCCGCGTCAGGGGGGTGAGCATTTTTTCGGCTTCGGCCACAGTGAGCAGCGCATGGCAGTCGACATCGGCCAAAACGGGCACAAGGCCGGCGCGAACAACCGCTTCAGCCGTGGCAATGAAAGTCATGTTCGGCACAATCACTTCGCTCCCGGCCGGCCAGTCGTAAAGCCGGCTCATGGCTTGCAGAGAGAGCGTGAGGGCATCCAGACCATTGCCCACTCCCACACAATGGTCCACTCCGATGTAGGCGGCAAATTCCTTTTCAAAAGCTGCTGTCTCCGGTCCCAGCAGATAATGTCCGCTGCGGACAACGCGCAGGGCGGCTTCGGAAAGAGCCGGCTCAAAGGTGGCAGAGATTTGTTGGAGGGGGAGATAGGGTATCATGATTGTGCAGAAACTTGGAGGTGAGAAGAGCCGGAGAAAGTGAGGGGAAGGGTGTAAAGGTCGTAGCAGACGGCGCGGGCTCCGAAACCTTCTTTCTGAAAAATAAGGCCTTCGTTGAGATAGTTCCCACCTTGTTCGGTGGATATGCCGAAGTCGAGATACTTTGCTTCCGGCGCATGGTGTGAAAGCCATGTGGGAAGTTGGCTGAACAGCCAGTCGAGTGCCGAAAGGCGGCATCCTTCATCGTTCGCGGCGATGTACTGCACGTGGGCCACAGTGGAGGTGATAAAGAGCAGACTGCCGGCAACGATATGGTTGGGAGCGTCTGCCGGATGCTCGTCGGCGGAAAGGTGAACCGTCAACAGGCGGATATGTCGGGGAAAACGGTCGGCCAACAACCGGAGCTCGGAAAGCGAATGCACGGGGTTGACGTGATGGCGCTCCTGCAACACTGCTTGCAACATCTGCCAAAACTCCGGCAGGTGCGTGGTGCTATCGTCTATCCGAAGGGCTTCCGTGCGCGAGGCTTTGCGGACTTTCCGCTGGCGCAGGGTGGAGAGCGGGTAGGGATGTGGCAGACTGATGGCGGACGAAACGGTGCGTCCGGTGAGCCGGGCACCGAAGCGGAAGAGCCAGTAGAGGTCTTCTTCGGCTGGATATTGATGGTAGATGTAGGGCAGGGGTTTGTAAATCATTTCCGTAAACCCTTCAGCGGCGTAATGGCTGATGATACTTTGCATGATTTCTCCCACAAGGACGGTGGTGGCTCGGGGCAGGAGCAGTAGGCCGCCATAAGTCAGCCCTCCGTGGGAAAGGATGCGCCGGGGGCAATGCGGATCGATGCAGGCAGGCAGCAAGGCGAGTAGTTGACCATGGGTGTCAAAAATAAGCAAAGAGCGGTCGGCAAACCGTTCTTTGTGATAGTCCATGAAGTCGCGCAGAAATAGGAAAGAAGATTGGCGCGCCTGCTCTACGGCTTCATTCCACGCTTCTTTCCACGCCTTGTCATATTTCACCAAGTTGCACTGCATACTTTGACGTTACAATAATGCTGCTTTCAACTCTTCAAGGCTGCCCAAATAGCCTTCCTTGTCGTAGTCGCCCGATGCCAGGCAGAGGCAGACGGTGCCGGGAGCAAAGTCGGACAATTCACACCACACCATGGGAGGTATCAATAAACCTTTGTCCGGGGAGGAAAGGGTGGTGGTAAAAGATTGGCCGCAACCATTGTCAACTTTCACTTTTACACTACCATGGAGGCAAATGAGTGCTTCGTGGCATCGCCTGTGGGCGTGGCAGCCCCGAATGGCATGGTCGGGAACGCCGGTTATCCAAAATACCCGTTCCACCTTGAAGGGAAGTATTCCGGAGCGGTTCAGGCCGGCTACGGTCAGCGTGCCCCGTTCGTCGGGGTAGGAGGGAAAAGTGATGGTTAATTGATTATGGTTGAAAGGTTGGGTCATGAAAAAAATGATTTGCCTGTGTGCAAAAATATATATATTTCTTAAAAAGAAAAATATTTTGAACAGTTTACAGCCCTTTTGGGGCTGTTGGCGTGGAAAGATGGGAGGAGACGGCCCCGGCGGTTTACGCTGAAATGACTTGGCTTACGGGCAGGTCGTGTGGTTCTGTGGGGATGCTGTCGACTACCTGACAAGGGAAACAGATGCCGACTTTGCAGGTGTGTTGCAGCGCAGGGTGGCTGAGGAAACGATCGTAAAAGCCGCCGCCTCGTCCCAAACGGTGGCCTTGCCTGTCGAAGGCCATGCCCGGCACGATAATCAGGTCGATATCGGCATAGTCGGTGAAGTCCTCGCCGGCAGGCTCTTCGATGTGGAAGGCGCCTTGGCGCATGGCGGTTTCCGGCAGGTAACGTCGCACTATCAGCTCCCGGCCCTGTACAACGGGCAGCAGAATATTTTTCTGTCCGGCCCAGCGTTGGATGAAGGCGTGGGTGTTCACTTCATCGGGCAACGAGTGGAACAGCATGACGGTGCGGGCTTCTTGAAAGCAAGGCTGCAGCTCCAGTTTGGCCAAAGCCTGTGCTGACAGCATTTCCTTTTCTTGGAGCGACAAAGCACCCACTTGTAGCTTGATCTGCTTGCGGAGGTCTGTTTTATGCAACATAGGAAGGGAGGAGGGGTGGAAGAGTGATGGTATCTGCATTGGAAAATTGAGGAATTGAATAGTTTGGTGGATGCTTGCGCAGGTTGCGCAAATGGTCATCTCTAAACTTTTCAATTCCTCAACTTTTCAAATTTTCAACTTCGCCATTTCCATTTTGGCTTTTTCTCTTCGTCAATGGCAAAGGTATGTATTTGCCATGCGGCCTGGACGGGTCGAGGAACAGAAGCCGTGAAGGTGGTTTGTAACCAGCGGGTGCGGAATGCAGAAAGTGCTTGCTTCTTTTCTTTCCCTTTTTTCTCCACTTGTGGAAAAGCTTTTCCTGCTTCCAGTACGAAAGTGGCTTGCTTTACGGCCGGGTCTGTTTGGTTGACATAAGCAGCTGCTTCATTCTCGTCCAGAATGTCTGCCACGATGGCCGCAGAGATGTAGCTGTAGAGCAGTTTGTGCGAACGCTGTATCATCAGGTTTCTGCGCTTCAGCCCGGCTTTGGAGGCAAAGTTGACGAAGTCTTCAACCAATCCCTTGCGTTTCAGCACTTTTTCCAAAGACGGCAAGTCCTCGCATTGGGTCAGCTGCTTACGATGCTTGTCTACGAAATCGTAAGCGTATTGGAATATGAGCCCGTTGAAGTAAGCGTCTTTGAAGTAGGAGGTGATGCCGGTTGTATCGCGGGCAATGAAGACATCCGGCACGATGCCGCCTCCGCCATAGACCGTTCGGCCCAAACGTGTTTTATATTCGTTGCCGGAGTTGCGGATGCTGTCGGCCGAATAGTATTCTCCGTGTTCGGCACGCAGCAACAGGTCGGCTTCGTATTCGTCCTCCTCGCCTGGTTTGTATGGCTTTTGCACGCAGCGGCCGGAGGGGGTGTAGTAGCGGGCAGTGGTCAGGCGTATCATGGAGCCATCGGGAAACTCAATGGGCACTTGCACCAAACCTTTGCCGAAAGAGCGGCGGCCAATGATGGTGCCTCGGTCGTTGTCCTGAATGGCGCCGGCAAAGATTTCGCTGGCCGAAGCAGAAGTTTCGTCCACCAGTACCACCAAGGGCATGGTTTGATAAGTTCCTCTACCGTCGGTGCGGTATTCGTGGCGGGGCGACTTACGACCTTCCGTATAAACAATCAAGGCGTTCTTGGGCAAGAACTCGTTGGCGATTTGCGTGGCTGTTTCCATGTAACCGCCGGGGTTGCCGCGCAGGTCTATCATGAGCTGTTCAAATCCTTGTGCCTGAAGGTTGGCCAGCGCGGCCAAGAACTCGGCATAGGTGGTGTCGCCAAAGCTGCTTATCCGGATGTAACCGGTGGTGGGCGTTACCATATAGGCGGCATCAACTGTGCGAACGGGCACGTCGCCGCGGATAATGTTGAATCTTTGCAAAGTGGCCTTTCCGGCTCTTTTTACCTCCAACCGGGCTTCCGTACCTTTGGGGCCTTTCAACCTTTTCATGGTTCCGTCGTTGGTGATGGTATCGCCAATGTACGTTTCTCCATTGATGCGCACGATGCGGTCGCCGGCAAGTAAACCCACACTTTCGGCAGGGCCGCCTTTAATGACTTTCACCACGCGGATGGTGTCTTGAAAGAGGGTGAACTGTACGCCGATGCCGGAGAAGCTGCCTCGCAGTTCCTGTGTGGAGGCTTCCACCTCTTCGGCGGGGATATAGGTGGAGTGGGGGTCGAGCTCTTTGAGCAGTTGGGGCAAAGAACGTTCCACCAACTGCGGAATGTTGACGGAGTCGACGTATTGGTCGTCAATCAGGTGGAAGAGGTCCATCACCTTGTTGCTGGAATTGTTGATAATGGCCAGCCGGTTGCCGGAGAAGTGGTTGGCAAAAAAACTTCCGGTCAGGATGCCGGCCACCACTCCCAAGGAGATGAACAATGGTACAAAACTCTTATTTTGCGACATGAGTGTGAAGTTGCTGTGAAACTGTATAAATAAGTGCTCTTTAGCTTATGGATAGTTTGGAAAAGGAATGGGGGAAGCAGCCTCGTTATTCTTCCAATTCGATATGCTCTACTTCAATACCGGCTTTCTTCAACAAATCAATGCCGTCCGTCAGTCGGTAGCTTCGGGCGTAGACTACGCGCACGATGCCGGCTTGAATGATGAGCTTGGCGCATTCTATGCAAGGCGCATCGGTAACGTAGAGCGTGGCACCGTCAGAGTTGTTTCCGGAGCGGGCAATTTTTGTGATGGCATTGGCTTCGGCGTGCAATACGTAGGGCAGTGTCAGTCCGTCTTCCCCTTCGCACACATTGGGAAAGCCGGAGGGGGTGCCGTTGTAGCCATCGCTGATAATCATATTGCCTTTGACTATCAAAGCCCCTACTTGGCGGCGTGTACAATAAGAGTTTTCTGCCCAAATGCGTGCCATGCGCAAATAGCGGCAATCTAAAAGTGAAGCTTTGTTCATAAGTGAAAATGCTGAAAAGGGAAGAGGCTGTTCGTTTCACCGGAGAGGGGAAAGGTGGCGCGAGGGGAATGGGTAAGTGAAACCCTTAATCCTGGGAGTTAATCCTGCTTTGGACTCACTCCGTCGCGTTCCAGCAAGGCATTAATGCGAGGTTCGCGTCCTCTGAAGCGCAGGTAAAGCTCCATGGGGTGAACTGTTCCGCCGGGAGCCAGGATGCACGTTCTGAATTGGCGGGCTGTTTCTTCGTTAAAGATGCCCTCTTCGCGGAACATGGCGAATGCGTCCGCATCCAGCACTTCGGCCCATTTGTAGCTGTAATATCCGGCGGCATATCCGCCCGACATGATGTGGCTGAACTGCACGGCCATGCAGGAGTCCGCCACCTGTGGCATCAATCGCACGGCTTCCCAAGCCTGTTCTTCAAATGCTTTGACGTTTTCGGGAAAAGCTTCCTGCAAGGTATAGCAAGCCATGTCGAGCAAGCCGAAGCTGACCTGACGGATGCACTGGTAGGCGGCTTGGAAGGTACGAGCCCGACGGATGCGGTCAATGTACTCTTGCGGAAGTGTCGCACCTGTCTGATAATGACGGGCAAAGGTATGTAGAAACTCCGGCTCAGTGGCATAATTTTCCATGAATTGGGAGGGAAGTTCCACAAAATCCCAATAAACAGAGGTTCCGCTCAGCGCTTCATAGTGTGTCATGGCGAAAATGCCATGGAGCGCATGGCCGAACTCGTGCAGGAAGGTTTCTACCTCGCCGAGGGAGAGCAGGGCCGGTGTGTCGGCTGCGGGCTTGGTGAAGTTGGTGGTGATGCTTACGACGGGGCGTACAGAGTTTTCCGGCGTAACAGTTTCGTTCGTCGGCAGGTCGCAGTGCTCGCTGCGGTAGTTGGTCATCCATGCTCCTCCCTGTTTCCCCTTGCGCGGGAAGAAGTCGGTCAGCAGCACGGCCAAGAGGCTGTGATCACGGTCGTAAACGCGGTAGGCGGTAACGTCAGGGTGGTAAACCGGTATGCTGCGGTCCTCTTCAAACGTGATGCCGTAAAGACGGGTGGCCAGGTTGAAAACACCCTGTTTCACACTGCCCAGTTCTAAGTAGGGGCGAAGCATGTCCGGATCGTAATCGAACAAATCCTTCCTCAGCAGTTGGGAGTAATAAGCAAAATCCCAGGGCATGAGCACAAAGTCCTTTCCTTCCAGGCTTTGTGCCTTTTCTGCCACGGCCTGCACTTCCTTACGGGCCTCAGGCAGATAGCTGTCGGTCAACTCGTGGAGCAAGTTGTACACTTTTTCGGTAGTTCCTGCCATGCGGCGGCGCAGGGCGTAAGCTGCGAAGTGCGGATAGCCCAACAATGCAGCCAGTTCCCGGCGCAGGTTGACCAAGTCGCGCACCGTTTGGAAATTGTTCTGCTCATCCTGGTGCGTACACCGCGAATGATAGGCTCGATACATTTTCTCGCGCAGGTCGCGGCGTGCGGCGTAAGTCATGAAAGGGATAAAGCTCGGTGCATGGAGCGTGAACACCCATCCGTCCAGCCCTCGGTCCGTTGCTTCTTGAGCAGCAGCTTGACGGTGCATTTCCGGAATACCTTCAAGAGTCTGTTCTTCTTGCAGGTGCAGGAAGAAAGCATTGGTATCTTTCAATAGGTGGTTTGAAAAGCGGATGGTGGCGGCTGCCAGTTGGCGGGATATTTCTCGGAAACGCGCTTTTCCCGCAGCGTCCAGCGTGGCACCGGAACGTTCAAAGCCTTCGTAAGTTTTTTCTAACAGTTTGCGGTCTTCCGAAGTCAAGTGGGCCGGCGGATTGTCGTAAACCGCTTTGACGCGGGCAAACAACTTTTCGTTCAGCATGATGTTGTTGCTGTGCTCGGACAGCAATGGAGTCATTTCCTCGGCCAGACTGTCCAGGTCGTCGTTTGTTTCTGCATCAAGCAAGTTGTACATCACGGTGGTGGCGCGTTCCAAACCTTGGCCAGAATGTTCGAGTGCAACAATCGTATTCTCAAACGTGGGAGCTTCCGGATTGTTAGCTATGCGTTCCACCTCTTCCATCTCCTTGTCTGTTTCCTGTTTTATCAAGTTGCGTAGGCGTTCATGCGGTTCCTGCTCGCAAGCCGGCAGTTGAAATCCCTCTTTCAGTGCCAGTTGCCATTGCTGGTCGTCAAGGAGTTGTGAGGATAGGAAATCTTGTATCATGTTGTATAGGGAAAAGAGAAGTGGAAAAGTAAAGAGTGGGGGATGGAAAGTAAGGAGTGGAGAGAGGGGGAGAGTGGGAGAGGTTTACCCCATCTGATAAGCGAATGTGGAAACCTCATCATCCTATCATCTCATCTCGCCCCGCGTTTATTCATTCAGCCATTGCAGCATTTTTTCTATTTCAGCAAATTTGTCGCCTTCGTTCAGGGCCAGGTACACCTTATATAATAGGGGAGCCCATCGCTTTTGCGCTTGCGGAGCCAGTTTGCGGTATGCTTCCAAATAAGTTTCTGCTTGTCGGTAGAGCGATTGCTGTTGTTGTAAAGCCTTGCGGTATTTGTTGGTCGAAACGCCAAGGGGCAATTCCACCTGTGCCGCTTTCCCCACATAGGCAGCGCCGATATAGTAGTGTGCTTCGGTGTTCGTGCTGTCTGCCTGCAACAGAAGCTGTCCCGTTGTGATGCAGTCGTCCAGTCGGACCAAGTTCAGTTGAGCCATACAGCGACCTGCGAGTGCCGAAACGTCGGCCGAGTCCCGTTCGAGCTGAGTTTGTGCAATGTGCAGAACGGAAGTAAAGTCGCGCCGGGAAGCGTAGAGGTCGGCCAGGCGGGTGAAGAACAAAGTGTGTTGCGGGTAAGCCGCCATTCCCTCTTGCAACCAATGGCGATATTGCGCCGTGTCGTTTTCCGCTTCGGCGGTGTAGGTCAAACATTCCATCACCGTAGCCCTGGATGCGCTGTCCTCCAACGCTTGCTGTTCGTATCGGTGAACTTCGGCGTAGTTCTTGCTGTTGAAGGCTGCCGTCAGGTAGAGGCTTGACTGGATGACGGCCAGCCGGTTGGTCAGCTGGGCAGCTTTGCCCGTTTCCGTTTGCGGCAAGTCGATGCAAGTGCGCAGGTAACTCATGGCCTCCGGATATTTCTTCCGTTGGTAAAAGAAGATGGCCCCGGGATGTAAGTTAGGAAAATAGCGTTGTAGGTAACTGACAGATGTCTTTTGCCATTTTGCCGGCGCGTTTTTGTTTTCCTGTTCCAGGTTGCGCCTGATGGAGTCTAACCGGGCAGCTTCTTGCACAATCTGTAGGGTGGTGTTGAAGAAAGCTACCGTGTCGTAGCTCCGTTTTAGGTAAAGTTTCGTGTTTTCACCATCGTTGAGGCCCTTGTAAGCCTCCATGCTGTACAGGCAGAGTTGGGCATCGTTTTTGTACAGCGAGTCCTGTCTGAGTTTGTTCACCTGATTTACCGCCTCTTTATAGTTTTTGGCTTTCAGTGCGGTATTCACAGGTTTGAATGCCCGTTGCGCTGCCATCGGCAGCGATATGATAAACAGAAGAGGAATAAATAATTTCAACACAGACGTTTAGTTTAGGTGGTTGGTGGGAAGGTCTTAGGTTATTGGCTTATGAGGTTTTAGGTTATGAGATTATGAGGTTATGGTCGCTTTGTTACCCGGTTATGAGGTTATGAAGTGACTGTTAAAACGGATACAATTTCCGCCGCTCCGTGAGTTACTTTATAACCTAATAACCAGATAACCTCATGACCTATAACCTCATAATCTCATAGCCTGAAGTCGGACAATGTGCTTATTGTCTGTTGGCTTCTTCCAGCAGTTGGTCCATTTCCTGTGCCTTTTCCTTCATTTCCAGGCTGGAGTAAACCATCTGCAAGGGCGAAGCCCATCTTTTGGCATCGTTGGGTGTCAGTTCGCGGAGGTGTTCCAGGTAGGGGCGTGCCTTTTCGTAGTACTCCTTCACCGTGGCCAGCTCCTTGTCGTAGATAGCTTTTTCCTTCTTGTAGGCAGCTTCGCCCTTTCCTTCGATGCGGCGATTCGTACCGATGTACTTGAACTTGCCCGACTGGCGTTGGTCGTAAATGTCGTTGATGTAGCATGTACCCATATTGAACAGTGCTTCTTCAAAGTCGGGGTCGATGGCCAGCGCCTTGCCGAAGCTCTCGCGGGCCTGGGCATAGTCAGACTTCACGTTCAGCTCGATGGCACCCTTCATGAACCACGCCATCTTGTCGTTCGGGTAGTCAGCCGTCAGCTTGTTGGCCAAGGTCGTAGCCTCGTCGATTTTCTTGTTCTGCATGTAGTAGTACATCAGGTTCTGCATGTACGAAGCCTTACCCGTGCGCTGCGAAGCCTCCACCAGCGTGCGCTGCCAAGCGGCGGAGTCCTTCATTTCGCCGTAGGCATTGATTTTGATGAGGTACAGGTCGTGGATGCCCACGGTGTCCTTCAGAGCCTCGTCGCAGCAGGCAATAGCCTTGTCCCAGTTCTTCAGGTGATAATTTTGCAGGGCCAGGTTAAAGCGTGCCGTGCTGTAAATCTTGGCACCGGCCTTGTAGATGGAGTCCACTTCGGCCGGCGTGAAGACAGCCGACTTGCTGGGCATCTCCACGAACTTCTGGAAGTAGTCCACACTCTCCTGCTTCTTGCCCATGGCATCCATGAACGCGCCGCAGTTGTAGTAGAGCGTCGTGACTCCCAGGCTGCGCAGTTTGCAGTATTGGTCCACATACGGGTCGGCCTTCACCTTGCCCTTGGCGTTGGGCTTGTGGTTGTACGCTGCCGCAGCGTTGTAAAAGCCGATGATGTTGTCCACCCGTTGGCAGAACTGCAGCGTGTCAAAGGGCATCCCCTGCTGAGCGTTGTTCAGCACCACGTTGAACAGTTTGTCCTGCAACTGTCCGCTTTGCAGGTAGAGCAGGGCCAGCTTGTCGTTCTTCTGTTCCGCCTCGGCCTTGGCCGTTTCCTCCTTCAGGATTTTTTCGGCTTCGGCATACATGGCTTGAGCCTGTTCAAAGGCTTCGCTGTTGCGTTGCCCCATCAGGTTGTCGGCCTTCTGGATTTTGTCATAGGCTTTCCATGACCCCGGCTTGGAAGCAGGGGCTTGGGCGTTGCTCACGTTTGCGCAGAGAGCAAACAGAGCCAGACTGAATAAAAACTTTTTCATCATAGTTAGAGTTGTAAAGGTTGATTTTTCAGATAAGCGAATGATGCCGGTTTCTCGGTGCAGCCGTGCGTAAAGGCTACCCTTGCTGCACCGCAGGAACCGGTCAGTAATTGCTAAACTTAAACTTCTTCCGCAGGAGTTTCGGGAGTTTCTTCAGCGGGCGTGCCGGGAACTACGGGAGCGTCCGTGGTCATGTCGGAAACCTCTTCAGGCGTTTCGGTAGTCAGTTCATCTGTTTGTTCCTCCTCTTCGGTAGGCACCTGGCATACACTTGAAATCGTGTCGCCGCGTTTTTCCAGGTTGATGAGGAGTGAACCTTGCGTGGCTCGGCCTTGTACTCTCACATCCTTCAGCTTCAGGCGGATGGTTGTGCCGCTCTTGTTGATAATCATCAAGTCCTCCTCGTCAGTAACAGCCTTGATGGCTACCACCTTGCCGATTTTTTCCGTGATGTCGAGCGTCTTCACACCCTTTCCGCCACGGTTCGTCACACGATAGTCAGTAACGGCAGAGCGTTTGCCGAAGCCCTTTTCGCTTACTACCAACACGGTCTCTTTGTCCGGATTGTTCACGCAAACCATGCCTACTACGCCGTCTTCCGGGTCGTTTTCGTCCAGACGGATGGCTCGTACGCCCGTCGCCGTGCGTCCCATGGCGCGCACCGTGTCCTCGTTGAAGCGGATGGCCCGTCCGTTTCGGTTGGCCACCACGATTTCGTCCGTGCCGTTCGTCAGTGCCACGCTCACCACGCGGTCGTCCTCACGAATGTTGATGGCATTCACGCCGTTGGCGCGCGGGCGGGAGTAGTCGGCCAGACAAGTCTTCTTGACAATGCCCTGATGCGTGCAGAATATCACGTAATGGGTTTGGCAAAAATCCGGGTCGGCCAGGCGGCGGATGTGCAGACAGGCGTTGACCGCATCGTCCGGTTCGATATTCAGCATGTTTTGTATGGCGCGGCCCTTCGAGCTCTTCGTGCCTTCGGGAATTTCGTACACCTTGAGCCAGTAGCAACGTCCCTTGGCCGTGAAGAACAGCATGGTGTTGTGCATGGTGGCGTGGTAGATGTGTTCAATGAAGTCAGCGTCGCGTGTGCTGGCTCCCTTCGAGCCGATGCCCCGTTTGCCTTGTGCGTGAAATTCTGCCAAAGGCGTGCGTTTGATGTAGCCCAGGTGAGAGATGGTGATCACCACCTCGTCGTCGGCATAGAAGTCCTCGGGGTTAAACTCGGTGGAGGAGAGGCAGATTTCCGTGCGGCGCTCGTCGCCATATTTTTCTTTTACTTCCAGCAGCTCATCCTTGATGACCTGACGGCAAACGGCATCGTCGGAGAGCACTTGCTCAAACCAGGCAATGCGTCGTTCTATTTCTTCGTATTCCTCATGCAGTTTTTCCTGCTGGATGTTCGTCAGCTGTGCCAGGCGCATATCCACGATGGCTTTTGCCTGCAGGTCGTCCAGTCCGAAGCGTTCCATCAACGCCTCCATGGCCGCTTGCGGGTTTTTCGATGCCCTGATGAGGCGCACCACCTCGTCGATGTTGTCCGAAGCAATGATGAGTCCTTCCAGGATGTGGGCGCGCTCGCGTGCCTTGCGCAGGTCATATTCCGTGCGGCGTATCACCACATCGTGACGGTGTTCCACGAAGCAGGCGATACACTCCTTCAGCGTCAGCAGTTTGGGGCGGCCGTGAACAAGAGCGATGCAGTTCACTGCAAATGAGGTTTGCAGCGCCGTCATCTTGAAGAGCTTGTTGAGCACCACGTTGGCGTTGAAATCGCGCTTCACGTCGATGACGATGCGCATACCGTCCTTGTCGCTCTCGTCGTTCACGTTCGATATGCCCTCGATGCGTTTTTCGGCGGCCAGCAGTCCGATGTATTTCACCAGCTCCTCCTTATTCAGTCCGTAGGGCAGTTCACGCACCACGATGGTGTCGTGTTGCGGTCCGGTTTCAATTTCCGTTTTGGCCCGCATGACCACCCTTCCGCGTCCCGTTTCGTAGGCCGATTTCACGCCTTGCATACCCATGATGTAACCTCCCGTGGGGAAGTCGGGTGCTTTCACGTAGTGCATCAGCCCTTCGGTGTCGATGTCCGGATTGTCAATGAAGGCCACGCAGCCGTCAATCACTTCTCCCAGGTTGTGGGTGGGCACATTCGTGGCCATACCCACGGCAATGCCGCTGGCACCGTTCACCAGGAAGTTGGGGATGCGCGTAGGCATCACGGTGGGTTCGTCGAGCGTGTTGTCGAAGTTGCGGTCCATGTCCACCGTTTCCTTGTCGAGGTCCTGCATCATGGCCTCGCCCACTTGGGTCAGTCGGGCTTCCGTATAACGCATGGCAGCGGCAGAGTCGCCGTCCATGGAGCCGAAGTTACCCTGTCCGTCCACCAGTGTGTAGCGCATGTTCCATGGCTGGGCCATACGCACCAAGGCACCGTAAACGGAACTGTCGCCGTGCGGATGGTATTTACCGAGCACGTCGCCCACGATACGGGCCGACTTTCGGGTAGGTTTGTCGTGTGTGATGCCCAGGCCCATCATGCCGTAGAGGATGCGTCGGTGAACGGGTTTGAAACCGTCGCGCACGTCGGGCAGGGCGCGCGCCACAATGACTGACATCGAGTAGTCAATGTAGGAAGTCTTCATTTCCTCCTCGATGTTCACTTTGATGATTCTGTCTTCTTCTGCTATCATTCTATTGGGTTATCATCGGATAGACTGCGGCCCGGCAGGAGGAAGGGGATAGTGGTATTGTCTGTTGTTTCCTCATTGTTGCCGTCCGCTCTACCATTAAGACTATTTTGAGTAATTCATATGAATAAGGAGTTTGGCTCAAAAGCCACCCTCCGCTGTATTGGTGCAAAAGTACTCCTTTTATGTGTTTTGTCCAAGTTTGAAGCTTTTAAAAAAGGTTCTGTTTAGTGCTTTAATGCTCCAAAAGGCCCTTTTTTTCGCTTCTGTGCGCTTCAACCCCGTCGTGTCGGCCTTCTTACATTCCCTGCTTGGAATGGCGGCATATCATGCTAAGAAGCAAAAATAGGGGGAAGGGTTGCCATAATGGCCTTGACGTGGCAATAGTCGAGGAGTTGGGAAAAATTGTCCTGGAGTAGGAAAAACAACTCGACGAGTAGAAAATACAATTCCACGAGTGGGAAAAATCTTTCTCGCTTTTGGGGGAGAAAGTAGAGTCTGTTGTTCTTTTCGTTCATCTCGTGCGCATCTCTATATACGTATTTTTATTCTTAAAAAAAGGTTTATCCCTTCACATCTCCTGCGTTTTTCCTTGATATTCAATGGTTTTTGCTGTGAAAGTTAAAGTAATGGAAGAGTCACATTCCTTCACGCTTTTCAATCACGTTGGTTTTTGGGAAAGCCGCGAGCCACGTGTAGTGAATGGTGTGAAGGGTTGAAAAGACAAAGCCTTCACACCTTAAACTGCTGATTTTCAATGATAAACGGGCGGTTGGTGAAAGGTTGAACCTTTTTTTCGGGGTTTAAAATACGTATATAAGTATCGGAGGTTATGAGGTGTTGCGCTTCGCGCAGGTTATGAGGTTATGATGATACTGTTAATGGCAAAGATAGTGCAAGGCGAGCGCAATAAGCTTGCTTAGATTGCCAAGCCGCCGCCTATCTTATGCAAAGATGGTGCAAGATGAGTAAAAAGGAAATGCAAATCCTATGCTTTGTTCTTTTCTTTGCCGAGCGCAGCTTGTCTTATTCAAATAAATTGCCGCACTGAGTAACGTTATAACCTTATAACCTAATCCCTCATAACCTCCGAATCTTATATGTTTATTTATAGCGTATCCATTTCAGCATTTCCTTCAGCGTAGGTTTCTTTCCGTACATCAGGATGCCGACGCGATAGATGCGTGCGCTGAACCAAACGAAGAAGATGGACGTGGCGTAGAGCAGGGCCAGCGAAAGCAGTTCCTCCCACAGGGGGACGCTGAAGGGGATGCGCACCATCATCACGATGGGGGAGGTGAGGGGGAACATGGATGCCCAGAAGGCCAGCGGGCCGTTCGTGTTCTGCGTGCTGCCCATAGCGGCATAAAGACCGAACACCATAATCAGTACTACGGGCATCATGAACTGCGATGAATCTTCCTGCTCGTTGACCGATGCACCCACGGCCGCAAAGAAAGAGGCGTAGAGTAGGTAGCCACCCACGAAGTAGAGCACGAACATGATGCCCAGCTCGGCATAGGGCAGGTTGATGAGCGCGGTCAGTATCTCGTTTTCGCCGCTGGCAGCCACCGTTGCCACTTCCGGAGCCATGGCCATGCCGCCCGCTGGCGAGGCCATGCCGGCTTCGGCGGCATTGATGCCAAACAGGGCCGAGGCTCCCGTGAGGATAAGAGCGAGCATGATGCCCCAGATGGCCAGCTGCACAAAGCCCACGAGGGAGATGCCGATGATTTTGCCCATCATGAGCTGGAAGGGCTTCACGCTGCTCACCATCAGTTCCACAATGCGGTTGGTCTTCTCCTCCATCACGCTCTGCATCACCATGCCGCCGTAGGACATGACGAACATATAAATCAGGAAGGTGAAGATGAAACCGGCGGCCATGGCAATGCCCGTGTTGGAGCTGGTCTCTTTGCCCTCGGCGTTGCGCTTCACGGTGGGCACGGTGATTTCACTCTGGATATCGTTGATGATTTTGTCCAGACCGCTGATGCCGGTGGCAGCCAGTTTGTCGCGGCGCACCTGTTCGTTGAGCACGTTCTCCGTGTAGGAGAGCAGTCCGGCAGAAACCTCCTTGTTGGAGATGATGGTGGCCGCCTTGGGGTTGCTGACGAGGTCCGCCGTGATTTGGATTACCGCTTCAAAGCGCGTGGTGTCGGCGTAGTAGATCGGGTTTTCGGGGTCGGCAACGGGCTCGAAACGGTAGGTGGCATCATCCTTGAACAGGGGCAGGTATTTGCCCGTTTGGTCGGCCACGGCCACCGCTTTCTGTTCGTTGTCCTCGATGGTGGAGAGCCAGATGGGCACGAACACCAGGGCCGCCATGATGAACGGCATGAGGATGGTGAGGATGATAAACGATTTTTTCTTGACGCGCGTGAGAAATTCGCGCCGTATGATGAGGAGTGTCTTTGACATGGTGTGAGGATTTAGGCTTGTGACACGACTTTGAGGAATATCTCCTGCATGGTGGGCATCTTTTCGCTGATGGCGCGTAGTTCGATGCGATCTGCCACTGCGGCAATGAGCTGGGAGTTGGTCAGTTCATCGGCTTTGTGGAGTACGTAGGAGTGGAGCCCTCCGGCCTGCGTGTGGCTCTCAATGGAGAACAAGCCTTCGGCGGCGGTCAGGCTGCCCTCGGTGGAGGTGGCTTCGTAGAGGCCGGTGCGGAAACGGTCCTTCACCTCTGCCACCTGGCCGGAGAGCACCACCTGCGAGTGGTTGATGAGCGCGATTTCGTCGCACACCTCTTCGACCGACGCCATGTTGTGGGTGGAGAAAATCACCGTGTGTCCTTTGTCGCGCAGGTTGAGGATTTCGCGTTTCAGCATCTCGGCGTTCACGGGGTCGAAGCCGGAGAACGGTTCGTCGAAGATGAGCAAGGGCGGTTCGTGGAGGATGGTGATGATGAACTGCACTTTCTGCTGCATACCCTTGGAGAGTTCTTCCAGCTTCTTGTCCCACCAGGGCATGATGCCAAATTGGTTGAACCAGTAGGTGAGCCGTTTCTTCGCCTCGGCGTGCGACAGCCCTTTGAGCTGCGCCAGGTAGATGGCCTGTTCGCCCACTTTCATTTTCTTGTACAGTCCGCGCTCTTCGGGCAGGTAGCCGATGTGCATCACGTCGTCGGCCTCAAAAGGGTGGCCGTCGAAGCTGACTTCGCCGCTGTCGGGGGCGGTGATGCGGTTGATGATGCGGATGAGGGTGGTCTTGCCGGCGCCGTTCGGTCCCAGCAGTCCGAATACCTTGCCGCGCGGCACTTCGATGCTCACGTCGTTCAAGGCCGTGTGGGCGGCATATCGCTTCACAATGTGCTTCGCCCGGAGAAATGTGTCTGTCATGTTTCGGGTGTTAAGGGTTGGAGAAGTGGAGTGAGCCTCCGTGTGTGTCATCGTCTACCGGGCAGCAGTCACGGGGGTTACGGTGTAGCCCTTGTCGCGGAGCAGCTGGAGCAGGCCGCGAGGGCCGGGCAGGTGGAGCGCACCCACAGCCACAAAGGTGGGCTTTTGCTCCATGATGCCGGGCAGGGCCTCTGCCCAGTTGGCGTTTCGGCCGTAGATGAGGGCTTCCTCTTCGGCCGGCGTGGAGTCACACTGGTTGTGTCGTTTCTCGTCGTTCAACTGTTGCAGCGCCTGCATGTCCTGGGCATAGAAGGCTTTGATGATGCGTTGCAACATTTGCTGTGTGTAGGCAGCGTCGTCAACCAGACACATCAGTTGTTCGACCTGTCGCTCCAACGATGCTTGGTTGAACAAGATGTTGAACTGGAAGTCGGGCTGTTCGAGTCCGCCCACCGCCTTGTGTTGCTCGGCAGCCACTTTCTGGAAATACGTGTCGAACTGTTCCTGCGGGTTAAAGCCCTGTTCCAGCTTCAGGCAGAGCAGTACGGTCAGCTGTTGCTGCAGGGCGGCGGGCTTCATCAGTTTCAGTTGGGCCATCATGGGGTTTTCGAGGTCCGCACCCATGTGGTTACGCAGAAACTCGTTGAGCCGCTGCAACTGTTCGGCTGTTAGCAAGCCGTCGAGGGAGGTGCCTTCGGGCAGCATCATGTACTGCTGCATCTGCAGCGATAGCTCAGGGTTCGACATAAGGGCCTGCATGTCAAGTTCGCCATAGACTTGTTCGCTCGCTGCGAGTGCGTCGCGCAGTCCCGGCACACTGTCGACAAAGGCCACTTTGGCCAGGTGGTAAGTGCCCATGATGTAAGAAGGCTGCTCCAATCCTTTGCCGCTGACCTTCCAAAGCAGTTGTGCCCGCGTGGTGCCGCAGAGGCAGAGCAGGGCGAGCAGTAAACAATAAATCTTTTTCATACGATGGAATAAATTTGATAAGGAATGATAAATGCCGGGCTGTGCTCGGTGGCACCACCCGGCATCCTTATGACGATGAGTGCGCTTGAAATGCTACAACCTAAAGGCTGTTTTTGTCAAGGTTGGCTTTCGCCTTCGATAAAGTTTTCCATGAACATGTGTTCCCCGTCGAACACGGCGTAGGTGAACTGCGTGATCCAGTCGCCCAGGATGAGCAGCCGGGTGGTGTGCGTGAGCATCAGGTCCAGCTCGATGTGCCGGTGGCCGAACAGGAAGAAGTTTATGTCGGGATGCGTCTGCAAGTACTTCTTGGCAAAGATTATCAGCTCTTCCTTGTCCTCGCCCATGTATGGTGGTTCGCTGCCGTCTTCACGCTTCAGTCGCGAGCGGCGGGCCCATTCCAGCCCGAAGGCCATGCCCCAGCGAGGATGGACGGAGGCAAACAGCTTTTGGCACAGGGCGTTGTGAAAAAGGGCGCGCAGGAACTTGAATTTCTTGTCGTCAGAACCCAAACCGTCGCCGTGAGCCAGGAAGAAGGTGTGGCCGTACAACTCCACCGTGGTGGCGTGGCGGTGGAGGGTCATGCCGCACTCCTTTTCAAAATAGTCCAGTTGCCACAGGTCATGGTTGCCGCAGAAGTAGTGGACTTCCACGCCCATGTCCGTCAGCTCGCTGATTTTCCCCAGAATGCGCGTGTAGCCCTTGGGGACTACCGTGCGGTACTCGTGCCAAAAGTCGAACATATCGCCCAACAGGTAAACGGCGTGTGCCTTGTGCTTGATGCTGTCCAGAAAATTGGTAAGTCTGCGTTCCTGCGTGCGGCTGTGGGGAATGGCCAGACTGCCCAGGTGGGCATCGGAGAGGAAATAGATATTTTTCATGTGTGGGATAGAAGAAAAATGATTGGACCCGGCGCCGGACAAGTGCGGCCGGCGGGTGAGGAGGTTACATGAAGCCCAGCTCCAGCTTGGCTTCTTCGCTCATCATGTCCTTGTCCCATTCGGGCTCGAACACGAGGTTCACCCGGGCCTCCTTCACGCCCTCCACACCATCTAGCTTCAGGCGCACGTCTTCCACAATGAAGTCCGCCGCCGGGCAGTTGGGCGCGGTGAGCGTCATGTCGACATCCAGCAGGCCGTCCTCTTGCAGCTCGATGCGGTAGATAAGGCCGAGGTTGTAGATGTCTACGGGTATTTCGGGGTCGTAAACGGTTTTGAGCACTTCTACGATGCGCTCTTCTATCTTCAGTTTTTCTTCGGGAGTCATATATTATATGTGTAAAAGAAAATGGCAGAATAAATGGTTACAGTTTCCCTTCGTCCATGTAGCTGAAATAGCCGTTGTCCGTCACGATAATGTGGTCAATCAGGCGGATGTCCATGGTCTTGGCGGCCTGCTTCACCTTGAGCGTCAGCGCGTCGTCTTCGCGGCTCGGCTTCTTGTTGCCGGAGGGATGATTGTGGCAGAGCACCAGGTTGGTGGCACCGCAGAGCAGTGCCTCTTTGAGGATGAGGCGCACATCGACCACCGTACCCGTGATGCCGCCCCGGCTGATGAGCTTGCAGGCAATGAGGCGCAGCTGTTGGTTGAGCAGCAAGGCATAGCTTTCCTCCACGGGGGTAAACTTCATGCGGCTCACCAAGTAGCGGTAGATGCTGTCGGACGAAGTGAAGCAAGGCTTTTCCTCTTGATTTTCCGCCATGCGCCGTTTGCCCAGCTCGCAGGCCGCCAAAACGGAGATGGCTTTGGCCGGCCCCATGCCTTTGTACTGGCACAGCTCGCGGATGCTGCGGTTGCCCAGCGTGGCCAGACTCCCGTCGCAGTCGTTCATCACGCGCTGCATCAGCTGCACGGCATTTTCCTCCGTATTGCCCGATCCAATCAGGATAGCCAGCAGCTCCGCCTTGCTCAGGGCGGCCGCGCCTTGGGCCTCCAGCTTTTCGCGCGGGCGGTCTTCTGCGTTGAGTTCGGTAATGCTGATTTTCATGATGCGGGGGAGGGGAGAGGGTGAGGCTTACTTGTAGAAATTCTTGCGGAATGCGTCAAACTCGCCGCGTCCCAGCACACAGCGTTGCCACCATGCCCGGATAAATCCGCTGCCGTAGCCCAGCAGTTGCACATAGGCGGCAGCTACGGCGCGCAGGCCCACTCCGAGACTTTTTTCCTGCATGGCTGCATCGCAGCATATCAGCAGGGCGAACAGCAGGAGGGGGAGGAGCAACACCCACCAATGCGGGCAGCCCAAAAGTGCGGCCAAAGGCGAGAGCATCACCAAGAGCGTGCAGCCCAAGGTGAACACGGCGGGCAACAGGTGGACCAGCTTGAGCGTGCCCGGGTGGCGCTTGGTGAGATTGATGCGGGCAATGCCCGAATTGTGTACCTGCTTGAAAAACTTGCGCAGGTCCGTACGCCGTTTGTGCCACACCCAGGCTTCGGGGAACAGCCGGCAGGAGTAGCCGCCTTTGAAGATGCGCGTGGAGAAGTCGATGTCCTCGCCAAAACGCATTTTCGAGAAGCCGTTCAAAGCCAGATAAACCTCGCGTCGTACACCCATGTTGAAGGAGCGCGGATAGAATTTGTCCAACTTCTTCTTGCCGCCCCGGATGCCGCCGGTGGTGAAGAACGAAGTCATGGCATAGTTGATGGCCTTCTGCATCGGTGTGAACGAAGAGTGCGCCCGGTCAGGGCCGCCGAAGGCATCGCACGGTCGGCTTTGCAGCTCGGCATCCACGGCAGCGAGATAGGTTTCGGGCAGCACGGCGTCCGAATCCAGTATCAGCATATATTCCCCTCCGGCCCGTTCCACGCCGTAGTTGCGCGTTTGTCCCGGTCCGGAGTTCTCCTTATAATAATAATGTATAGGCATTTGGCCGGCATACTTCTCGACTACCGACCGACAAGGCACCCCGGAGCCGTCTTCCACCACGACCACTTCAAAATCTTTCAGCGTTTGCCGTGACAGGCTTTCCAGCAGTTCGTCCACCTCGTCGGGACGGTTGTAAACGGGGATAATAAAGGAATATTTCATGAGGCAAAAGTAATGGAACACGGTTTAAGGGCAAAGAAAATGCAAAATTTTCTGTATTGAGTGTTCACAATATCCCCGAAAGCAAGCATTTTCGCGGCCCGGCATTTTGCGATTGGTAAAAAAGGCGTAATTTTGCGGCCGAAAATTCAAAATCTTTACATTACAAACCCATGATTAAATCACAAGACATCAAGAAGGGAACTTGCATCCGCCTTGACGGCAAGCTCTACTTCTGCATCGACTTTCTCCATGTTAAGCCCGGTAAAGGTAACACCATCATGCGTACCACGCTGAAGGACGTAGTGAGCGGCCGCGTGCTGGAACGCCGCTTCAACATCGGCGAAGCCCTGGAGGATGTGCGCGTGGAGCGTCGTCCCTTCCAGTTCTCTTATGCCGAGGGCGACCAGTATCACTTCCTCAACCAGGAAACGTGGGACGATGTGGTTATCGAGCGCGACCTTATCACCGGTGTGGACTACATGAAGGAGGGTGATGTGTGCGAAGTGGTGAGCGATGCTTCCACAGAGACCATCCTCTTCGCCGAGATGCCCGTGAAGACCAAACTCAAGATTGTTTACACCGAGCCGGGCCTCAAAGGCGATACCGCCACCAACACCACCAAGCCCGCCAAGCTCGAAACTGGCGTGGAAGTGCGCGTGCCCCTTTTCATCAACGAGGGCGAGATTATTGAAGTCGACACCCGCGACGGTTCTTACCTCAACCGCGTGAAGGCATAAGGCTTTTCGATATTACTTTTTTGACGAGTGGAGGAGTTTATAAGCCAAGTCCAAGGGGCAGACCCTGGGCGGCGCACTTATAAACTCCTCCACTTTTTTGTGTTGTATTTGTACTTCGGGGTGATGGGCAGCACTCCGAAGTTTCGGCTCCGCCTTTTTGGACAAATCCCTTTTCGGCAGAAATAGCTTGCCGATTTTTTCTTATTTTTGCAGCGGTTTTCAAGTAGCCCGCGCCGCAGAGAGGCGGCGGACAATGGAGTCGGGGCACTTCAGAAAACCCTTTTTTATGTACTCAAAGTACTTCTTTATTCTCGTTCGCGTCAGAAACAAGGTACACAAGTTCCACCATTGGGGCGTTTGTGTACAGATTTGATTTCCTTTCCTTTTCACAGAAGTTTCCCCGTGCCGCTGCGTGTGGTACGGTTCGGCGTCGTGTTAGCCAATCGCAAAATATTCTTTTCTTAATTTCCATTTTTTATGATACCACGAAAGAGGTTCATTTCCTCCCTCGTATGGAGTGTCGTGGGGCTTGCCGTGCCCGTTCAGGCGCAAACCCCTCAGTTCAAAAACGCCTTGCAAGAATTGTACACCATGGCCGACAGCCACAACGCCACGCTCCGCAGCCTTCAGTCTGCCGTCGTGGAGGCCGAAGCCGGCGTGCGGTCCGCCGAGGTGGCCAAGTTGCCCGACGTTTCAGGGCAGGTCTCCTTTTCCTATTTGGGCAATGCCCGGCTGTGGAACCGCCACTTTGGCGAAAGTACCTCCGCCCCCATGCCCCATTTCGGCAATAACTACCTGCTTCGGGCGCAGCAGGTGGTCTATAGTGGCGGAGCCTTGACGGCAGGTGTCGAGCTGGCCGGACAGAACGCCCGCATGGCCGGCCTGTCGGCAGAGGAGGGCACGCAGCAGGTGCGTTTCCTGCTTGCCGGCCTGTTCCTGCAACTGCACAACCTGCGCAACGGGCAGATCGTCTATGCCACCAACGCCCGGCTGGCGCGGCAGATGATGGAGCAGATGCAGAAGCGCAGGATACAGGGTGTTTCGTTGCGCAACGATATTACCCGCTACGAACTGCAGCTGCGCCAGATGGAGCTGGGCCAGACCACCCTGGCCGACCGCGAGCGCATCGTGCTGCGCCGCCTTGCCACCGCTTTGGGCGTGGACAGTGTACAGATACCGCTGCTCGAAGATGCCGCTTTCGACGAAGTCGCCGTGAGTGCCGAGGCCGAGGACGCTTGGCAGCAGCTCGCCCTGCAGCGGCACACCGGCCTGCAAAAGTCAGCCTTGGCCGTCGACATGAGTCGAACGCGTGAGAAGCTGGAGCGTGCGGAGCTGTTGCCCCATGTTGCCCTGCTGGCCGAAGACCATCTTGACGGCCCCATCACCACCGAGGTGCCGCCCATCAACAAGAACATCAACTATTGGTTTGTCGGTGTGGGCGTGACGTACAACTTCTCCTCGCTCTACAAAAACAACCGCAAGTTGCGCCAGGCCCGTCTCGCCACCGCCGTGGCGCAGGATCGCCGCAGCGTAGCCTTGGAAGAAGTGGGCGATGCCGTCCATGCCGCCTACGTCGAGTTGGGCACAGCCCGCACCGCCCTGGTAACGCGCCAAAAGAGCGTGCAGCTCGCGCTCGAAAACTACGACGTGGTGAGCAAACGCTATGCGAACGGCTTGGCACTCATCACCGATCTCACCGATGCCGCCGCCATGAAGCTCGATGCCGAGCTGGCCTTGGCCGATGCCCGTATCGAACTCCTTTACAGCCTCTACCGCCTGAAGTTCGCGGCGGGCGACTTGTGACATGGCAAGATGACCGCGCACAGCATAATCTATTCAACTCCAAATCTTCTAACCATACACATCTCTTCTTATGACCCGTACCACAGTTTTACGCATTGTTTACAATATCATCATCTTCCTTTTGTTAGCCGGCGGAGCTTATCTTGTGATAGACCATTTCGTCCATTTCGGGCAAGTGGAGTTCACCGACAACGCTACCGTTCGCCAGCACATCACCCCCGTCAACACCCGTGTGCAGGGCTTTGTCAAGGAAATCCGTTTCGAGGAGTACCAGCCCGTCCATAAGGGCGACACCCTCGTCATCATTGAGGACAGCGAGTTCCGGCTGCGTCTGGCCCAGGCCGAGGCCGACCTTGCCAATGCCCGCTCGGGCAGCCAGGCCACCTCGCAGGGCATGAGCACCACCCAGAGCACCATGCACGTTACCGATGCCGGTATCGAAGAAGCCCGCGTGCAGATGGAGAACGCCCGCCGCGAGGATGCGCGCTATGCCCAGCTCCTCCAGGACGAAGCCGTCACGCAGCAACAGTATGACAACGTCCACACCGCTTTCCTCTCGGCCCAGGCCCGCTACGAACAACTGTCGCGCCAGCTCCGCACCCTTGCCTCCACCCGCAGCGAGCAGGGACACCGCCTCAGCCAGAACGCTGCCGGCGTGAAGGTGGCGCAGGCTGCTGTCGACCTGGCCCGGCTCAACCTCTCGTACACCGTCATCGTGGCCACGGCCGATGGCGTAACCGGACGCAAGGACATCCACGTGGGGCAGCTCGTCAATCCCGGACAGACATTGGTGGAGATAGTGGATAACGCCGACCTTTGGGTTGTGGCCAACTATCGCGAAACGCAGTTGCAGCATATCGCCCCCGGTGCCAAGGTCTCTGTGGCGGTCGATGCCCTGCCCGACGTGACTTTCGAGGGCGAGGTGGAGCGCATCAGCGATGCCACCGGCTCCGCCTTCTCCATCATTCCTCAGGACAACGCCACCGGCAATTTTGTCAAGGTAGAGCAGCGCGTTCCCGTGCGCATCCGCCTCTTGCCGAATGCGCAGACCAAGAAGCTCCGCGCCGGGATGAACGCGGAATGCGAAGTGAAGTATTAGCTCCTCAGAAAAAAGCTATAGTTATCTATTGCTATCTATCGAAATCTGTAGCCATCTATCGCAATCAAGCCTCCCCACATCAAACAACTATGTCAAATAGCCATCACCCTTCCCATGCGGCGGGGCCTGCTACGCCGCCGCCTTTTGCCATGCCCATGTACCGCGACTTCGTGCCCCGTGCCGTCCGTCCGTGGATTTATGTGCTGTTGGCCTTCTGCTTCCAGTTTTCCTGCGGAGTGTATCTCGGAGCGATGAACCAGATGATAGGGCAGAACGCCTGGATGCGCGAGGACGTGCTCATGTGCCTCTATGCCACGCTCATCGGCATGGCCATCTACTTTCCCGTGCTGTTCCGCATGAAGTTCCATTTCTCCAACAAGTTCCTGCTTTGCGCCTCCGCCGCCGTCATCATCGGCTGCAACCTCCTGGTGCTCTTGCCCCTGCCGCGTCCTGTGGTGTGGGCCGTCTGCGTCGTGTGCGGCATGGCCAAGATACAGGGCACGTTCGAGTGTATGTCCAACATCCAGCTATGGATGACCCCCAAGCGCGACTTTGCCGTATTCTTTCCCCTGCTCCACATCGTGCTGCTCACCTCCATGGAGTTCTCCGCCTATTTGGCGGCGGAGTTCGCCTTCCTGTACCATTGGACCCTCATGCACTGGTTCATTTCCGGCCTCATGCTTTTCGTGCTCGCCGTGCAGTGCCTGCTCACCCGTCCTTTCCACGCCATGCCCCAGATAGTGCCGCTCAAAGGCATCGACTGGTTCGGCGCGTTGTTGTGGACCGTGTTGTGCCTGCAGGTGGCCTATGTGCTCAACTATGGCGACTGGCTCGACTGGTGGCATTCGGCCCATCTGCGCCTCGTTTGCGGCACCTCGCTCATCACCCTGGCCGTCTGCCTGCAACGTATGTGGTACCATCCGCAGCCCTATTTCGAGCCCGCCATCTGGAGCTACCGCCACATGGTGCCCATCATCCTGCTCATCGGCGTGGTCGAAGCCCTCTTCTCGTGCGAGCACGTGTTGGAGATGGTCTATTATGAAGAAGTGATGCACTATGCCGACCACGTCTACGAGCGGCTCAACCAATGGTCGTTGCCCGGCGTGTGGGCCGGTTGCCTCTTCTCGTTGGGCTGGCTCAAGCTCATGCGTTGGAATGTGTACAAACTCATTGCCGTCGGGCTGTGTTTCTTTTCGCTCTATGCGGCAGGTTTCTACTTTCAGGTAGATGCTAGGTTATGAGGTTATAAGATTACTATTTGAGAGGATAGTATTGAAGCGTTACAGCAGTAACTTTATAACCTCATAACCTAATCCCTCATAACCTAATAATCGGGTTACAGCAGTAACTTTATAACCTCATAACCTGGGAGCGAAGCGACCCTAACCTCATAACCTAATCCCTCATAGCCTCATCCACCGTATCTTGCACCTCTTCAGCCCGTACGTCAACGCCGCCGAGGTGGCGAAGGACAAGGGAAAGACCACCCAGGGAGTCCAGGCGTGGATGCCGCAAGTATGGCGCAGCAAGGTGGCGAAGGCGGCCGGTGTCAGGCCACAAAGCAGGTAGAACACCAGACTGTTGCGTCCCACGAACGTGATGGCGCGGTGCGGACGGCTGAAGCGTCGGATACAGGCAATGGCCACGGGGAAGCTCGCCACGTTGAAAACCATGAAAACCCAAGGGGTGGGGTACAGCGCGTACACAGCCGCTATGAAGCCGTAGAGCACCGTCAGCACCACGCGGTGGCGGCGAATCAGCCGGTTAGCCTGCGCTTCGTGCATGAAGTAACAGCCGCCCAGTGCGAAATAGAGCGTAAACTCCAGGCCGTCTGTCCACCGCCAGGGAAAATCGCTCAGCCCCGGCCGCCAGAAGCCCAGCAGGAAGAAAGGCACAACCACGAGCACGTGCCACCCGCGTCCGGGTTTCTTCATCGCAAATAGCAGCGCGAAGAACAACTGCGCCACGGCCAATGCCGAGGTGAACCAAAACGTCATGCCGCCCAGTACATTGTAGCAGAACACGTCCCACTGCGGCTCCGTGTGGTTGAACCACATCTTCGGCACGAAGAGCGCGGTCGCGAACACCGTGCTCGGCCATACCAGCCGCTCCAATATGCGGCGCACATCCGTCCGCAGTGAAAGCCGGCGCGTGTTCTCTGCTGCGTGATTTTGGTAAAAGAGATAGCCGCTCACCACCACGAACACATTGATGGTCACGTAAATCAGCCCCATCAGCCGTTCGTCGAACAGCTGGCAGTAAACGTAGGCGTGAAAAAGGTAAATAACCAACATACACGCTGCCCGTGTCGCGTCAATCCAGTCTTTCATACAATCCATCTGCGGAGAACGATTTCGTTAAGCCAAATGAGCAGAGTTCAAGCTCGCTTGAATACTCTGCCATGGCGAGAAATCGCACTTTTAAGAACGATTTCGTTAAGCCAAATGAGCAGAGTTCAAGCTTGCTTGAATACTCTGCCATGGCGAGAAAATTGCACTTCTATCTTGAAAGTATACACTTGTCATTAACGGGCAAGTGATTGGAGAGTGGTTCAAGGAGCAGTTTGGCAGGCTGTTCTCATCCG
>OBLI01000922.1_pt1 | contig 30418 bp, 27 predicted proteins | sample 1519701 | NCBI WGS metagenome assembly OBLI01 (sample SAMEA3663005, study PRJEB22513) | pig gut metagenome | biome: pig gut; feature: pig-associated habitat; material: faeces | place: France | collected 2012 | reverse complement strand
CAGCATGTAGGCATGCAGGCACAGGCGGTGGATGGGGTCGTCGCCGTTGCCGTACTTCACGTCGCCACAAACGGGGTGTCCCATGTCTGCAGAGTGTACCCTGATCTGGTTCTTGCGTCCCGTCTCCAACTTGAACTCTACGAGCGAGTGCTCGGTCGTACGGTCGAGGACGTGGAAATGGGTCACGGCATATTTGCCGCCGTTGTCCACGGGACTGGAGTAGGTTATGTATGCGCTGTTGTCCTTAAGCCAGTTGGCTATGGTACCCTCGTCCTCGACCATCTCTCCGCTCAGCACGGCAACATACCTGCGGTCGTAGACGATATTGTGCCAATCCCTCTCCAGTGCCATCTCCGTCTCCATATCCTTGGCATAGACCATCAGTCCCGAGGTGTCGCGGTCGAGCCTGTGTACGACATGTGCCGTACACCGCTGCCGGCTGGTCTTGAAATAGTCGTCGAGCACGGCCTTGACGTTAAGCGTCTTGTGACCCGCCGCCATGGAGAGGATGCCGGGATTCTTCTCTACGACCACCAGATAGCGGTCCTCGTAGACTACCTTCACGAAGCGGTTCTTGAACGTGTCGTTCTTCTTGCTGCGCGAGAGGCTTACGGTCATTCCTTTCAGCAAGGGATAGTCGAATTGGGTCACCACCTTTCCGTTGACCTTCACGCCGCGTCCCTTGAGGATATCCTTGAGCTTGTTGCGGCTCATGCCCTGGATATTGGCCATGAGCCATTCGAGCAGGGGGGCGTCCTCGCCAACAGTATACTGAGTATACATGCCCTGCTTGGAATTGTATGTCATCTTCTTATTTCTTTGTTGCATAGTTCCTTGAGGATGCAAAAGTATGAAAATAAATCGAAATAGGCAAAAAAATGACATCAAATGGCAGGATTATTACCATTTATTGTTACCTTTGCAGGACATAACACAATAAGACCATGCCAGAAATATCAGTACGTGGACTCGAAATGCCCGAATCGCCTATCAGGAAGCTCGCCCCGTTGGCAGCCTCGGCCAAGGAGAGAGGCATCAAAGTCTACCATCTAAACATAGGACAGCCCGACCTGCCGACACCGCAGGTGGGACTCGACGCATTGAAGAATGTCGACCGCAACATCCTGGAGTACTCGCCATCGCAGGGCTACCTGTCGTACAGGCAGAAGCTCGTGGGGTACTACCAGAAATACAACATCAACGTCACTGCCGACGACATCATCATCACCTCGGGCGGCTCCGAGGCCGTGCTGTTTGCCTTCATGAGCTGTCTGAACCCCGGTGACGAGATTATCGTCCCCGAGCCTGCCTACGCCAACTACATGGCCTTCGCCATATCGGCCGGCGCCGTGATACGCACCATCGCCACTACCATAGACGAGGGCTTCTCGCTGCCAAAGGTGGAGAAGTTTGAGGAGCTTATCAACGAGCGCACCCGCGCCATCATGATTTGCAACCCCAACAACCCTACTGGTTACCTGTACACACGCAGGGAGATGAACCAGATAAGGGACCTGGTGAAGAAATACGACCTGTACCTGTTCTCTGACGAGGTTTACAGGGAATATATCTATACCGGCTCGCCATACATCTCTGCCTGCCATCTGGAAGGCATAGAGCAGAACGTCATACTCATCGACTCCGTATCGAAGAGATATTCCGAGTGCGGCATCAGGATTGGCGCGCTGATAACGAAAAACAAGGATGTGAGGGCTGCCGTGATGAAATTCTGTCAGGCAAGGCTCTCGCCACCGCTCATCGGACAGCTCGTCGCCGAGGCCTCGCTCGACGCACCCGAGGAATACTACCGCGACGTGTATGACGAGTACGTGGAGAGGCGCAAGTGCCTCATCGACGGGCTGAACCGCATACCGGGAGTATACTCTCCCATACCCATGGGGGCATTCTATACTGTTGCCAAGCTGCCCGTAGACGACTCCGAGAAGTTCTGCCGCTGGTGTCTGGAATCATTCAACTACGAGGGCGAGACCGTAATGATGGCTCCCGCCTCGGGCTTCTATACCACTCCCGGCGCGGGCATCAACCAGGTGCGCATAGCCTACGTTCTGAAGAAGGCCGACCTTGAGCGTGCCCTTGTGGTGCTCCGCAAGGCCTTGGAGGCATATCCCGGCAGAAAGGACGAGGATTAATCCACACCACCAAACCATCACCGCCACACATGAATTTCCCCTTATTCATCGCCAAACGCATATTCAACAGTCAGGGCAACGAGCGCAAAGTGTCGCGGCCTGCCATAATGATTGCCACGGCAGGCGTGGCAATAGGACTTGCCGTGATGCTGGTGACAGTGAGCGTGGTGCTGGGCTTCAAGCATACCATCAGAGACAAGGTAATCGGCTTCGGAAGCCATATACAGGTGGCCAACTTCCTCACACAGCAGACATCGTCCACCTACCCCATCGTCATCGACCAGAAGACCCTGAAGACCATCAAGGAAATTCCGGGAGTAACGCACGTGCAGGTGACGGCAACCAAGCAGGGAGTAGGCAAGACCGACTCCGACTTTCTCGGACTGGTGTTCAAGGGCGTGGGACCCGACTTCGACACCACCTTCATACACCAGAACATTGTTGAAGGCTCCATACCAGCCTTCTCCGACCAGAAGAACACGGGCAAGCTGCTCGTGTCAAAGACGCAGGCCGACAAGCTCGGACTGAAATGCGGAGACAGAATATTCGCCTACTTCATCGACGACAGCGGAGTGAGGACAAGGCGGTTCACCATTGAGGGCATATACAGGACAAACCTCTCGCAATACGACGAGGTGACATGCTTCACTGATATCTATACCGTCAGAAAACTGAACGCATGGGAGGACGACGAGGCTACTAACGCCGAGATTGCCGTCAGCGATTTCGAAAGGCTGCAGGAGGTAGAGGACTGTATGATAGACGCCATCAACCGCACTACCGACCGTAAGGGCAACACCTTCTCGGCCATGTCAATAAAGGAGCTGTCGCCACAGATTTTCACATGGCTCGACCTGCTCGACATGAACGTCTGGATAATACTCGCACTGATGACTGCCGTAGCGGGCGTTACAATGATTTCCGGACTGCTCATCATCATTCTGGAGCGCACAACCATGATTGGAGTGCTGAAGGCACTTGGCGCACGCAACAATACCATCCGCAGGACATTCCTCTGGTTTGCCGCATTCATCATTGGGCGCGGAATGCTGATAGGCGATGCCATAGGTATAGGACTGCTGCTGTTGCAGAGGGCTACGGGAATGGTTAGTCTCGACCCGCAGACATACTACGTTAGCGAAGTTCCCGTGGAGTTCACCTGGCTGCTCTTTGCACTCATCAACATCGTTACCATGGCCGTATGCATAGCCGTACTCGTAGGCCCCAGCTTCATCATATCTCATATACACCCCGCCAAGTCAATGAGATATGAGTAACTAAACCCCTCGAACCTTAGACCTTTGACCTCAGCCCTAACTTAAATAAAAACAAAATAAAAAGGGAATAATTTTGCAAATTCGAAATTATTCCCTATTTTTGTGTCGGATTTACTAGCTTAAAGGAACACCCCCATAACAACAAGACACAAATGATTTACATCGCACTAAAAACGGAAAAGCCCAGAAGACTGAGTTTTTATCTGGCAATGGAGGAATACGTTGCACGAAAGCTGAACGCTGGGGAGGACTGCTTCTTCATGTGGCAGGTGGAACCCAGCGTCATCTTTGGAAGAAACCAGCTCGTGGAGAACGAGGTAAACCTTGAATACTGCAAAGCCAAAGGCATCAGAACGTACAGGCGCAAAAGCGGCGGAGGCTGTGTATACGCCGACATGAGCAACATAATGTTCTCGTACATCACGCGGAGCGAGAACGTATCGTTGACATTCAACAGATACACCAACATGGTTACGGACATGCTGCGCACACTCGGCGTACCAGCCGAGGCGTCAGGCCGAAACGACATTATGATTGACGGAAGGAAGGTGTCGGGTAATGCCTTCTACCATATACCCGGCCACTCCATAGTACACGGCACCATGCTCTACAACACCAACATGGAGAATATGGTGGCATCAATAACGCCATCCGACGAGAAACTCATATCGAAAGGAGTGAAAAGCGTCAGACAGCACATAGCCCTTCTGAAAGACTATATAGACCTCGACATCGAGGCTTTCAAGAGATACACGCGTGAGCACCTATGCACCAGCGAGACCATACTCGACGAGGAGGCCGAGAGGGACATAGAGGACATAGAGAGGGAATATCTCACACAGGAGTTCATCTATGGCAGCAATCCGAGATACACGCAGGTAAACAGGCAGAGAATAGAAGGTGTGGGAGACATAGAGGTGAGGATGGAAATAAAGAACGGCATCATCAAGTCGGTGAACATCCTCGGCGACTATTTCCTGCTTGGCGACCTGAACGCGGAGATTATACAGCCGCTCACAGGACAGCCCCTCGACCATGACAGCATCTTCGCCGCACTGCCCGAACACCCCGAACAGATAATAAGGAACATAACTAAAAACCAATTAACATCTTTAATATATGGAAAATAAAAGAACGTGTCTCTACGACCGGCATGTTGCCCTGGGAGCACTAATCTCTCCCTTCGGAGGCTTTGACATGCCAATACAGTACTCAAACATCATCGACGAGCATGAGGCCGTAAGAAAGCACTGCGGAGTGTTCGACGTCAGCCACATGGGCGAGGTGTGGGTGAGCGGGCCCGATGCCGAGCGATATGTAAACCACATCTTCACCAACAATATCGCCGGCGCACCCTTGCACAAGATCTACTACGGCATGATGCTCTACCCCAACGGCGGCACCGTGGACGACCTACTGGTGTACAAGATGGGTGACAACAAGTTCTTCATCGTCATCAACGCCGCAAACATCGACAAGGACGTGGAGTGGATGATGCAGAATGCCGAGGGCTTCGACGTAACCATAGACCACCGTTCTGACTATTACGGCCAGTTGGCCGTTCAGGGTCCCGAGGCAGAGAAGGTTGTTGAGGAAGTATTGGGACTGGCATGCGCTGAGCTGGCGTTCTATACAGCCAAGACCATAGACACCTGTGGCGAGACCATTATCGTGAGCCGCACGGGCTATACCGGTGAGGACGGATTTGAGATATACGGCTCCCACGACTTTATCGTCGCACAATGGGACAAGCTCATGGAGAGCGGACGCTGCAAGCCGTGCGGCCTGGGCTGCCGCGACACCCTTCGCTTCGAGGTTGGACTGCCCCTGTACGGCGACGAGCTGTCTGCCGACATATCTCCTATCATGGCCGGGCTCGGCTTCTTCTGCAAACTCGACAAAGAGGAATTCATCGGCAAGGAGGCACTTGCTGAGCAGAAGGCCAATGGCGTAGCCAGGAAGCTGGTGGGAATAGAGCTGAAGGACAAGGCCATACCACGCCACGGATATACAGTACTGAATACCGGGGGCGAGCCAGTGGGAGAAATCACCACGGGCTACCACTGCATATCCGTTGACAAGTCAGTGGCCATGGCCCTGGTCGATGCACGATACGCACAACTCGGCACAGAGCTGAAAGTACAGATAAGGAAGAAGGTGTTCGACGGAACCGTCGTAAAGAAGAAGTTCTACGATAAGCACTACAAGCAGTAGGCGTATAAGTATAAAGGAAAATACAACAACAACAATAAGAACAAACATAAAAAGTAACAACACTATGGCAAAAGTAATTGAAGGACTCTACTATAGCGAGTCACACGAGTATGTAAAAGTTGAGGGCGAGTACGGTTATATCGGCATTACCGACTATGCCCAGCACGAGTTGGGAAACGTCGTATACGTGGACATGCCCGACGTTGACGACGAGGTCAGCGCAGGCGAGGAGTTCGGAGCCGTAGAGAGCGTGAAGGCCGCCAGCGACCTCAACTCTCCCGTAAGCGGCACCGTGGTCGAGGTAAACAGCGCACTTGAGGACGAGCCCGAGCTGCTCAACAGCGATGCCTTCGGCAACTGGATTATCAAGGTCCGTATCGAGAACCCCGACGAGCTGCAGTCGCTCATGAGCGCAAGCGAGTACGAGGCTATCTGCAAATAACGGCCAGACAACGTCATCACACATTCAACAAATTTCATTATCCACATGAAATATTTTCCACATACCGCCGGGGATGTCAGCGAAATGCTCGAACGCTGCGGGGCAGACACCCTCGACGGCCTGTATGCCGACATACCCGAAGGCATAAGGTTTAAGGGCGACTACGACATACCGTCGTCAATGAGCGAGCAGGAGATAAGACTGTTCTTCGACCAGCTCGCCAAACAGAACAGGCAGCTGACATGCTTTGCCGGAGCTGGTGTCTACGACCACTACGTGCCCGCACTCATACCGCAGATAGCAGGCAGAAGCGAATTCCTTACAAGCTACACACCATATCAGGCAGAAATATCGCAGGGCACCCTGCACTACATCTTCGAGTACCAGAGCATGATGGCAGAGCTTACTGGCATGGACATCTCCAACGCCTCGCTATACGATGGAGCGACAGCTACAGCTGAGGCAGCAATGATGGCATGTGCCGCAACCAAGAAATGCGATACCGTGCTGCTTTCCGAAACCGTTGACCCGAAGGTGGCTGAGGTTGTCGACACCTATGCCCACTTCCACGGCATGAGGATTGTACGCATACCAGAAAGCGACGGAACCACAGACTTCGTACAAATGGGCAACCTGCTCGACAATGGCGGCGTGGCTGGTGTCATCGTTCAGCAACCCAACCGCTACGGCATCGTTGAGGACCTGCAGGGAGTGGCCGACAGCTGCCACGCACATAAGGCACTGTTGATTATGAACTCCATAGCTGCCGACCTCGCCGTGCTGAAGACTCCGGGAGAATGGGGCGCAGACATTGCCGTAGGCGAAGGACAGTCACTCGGAATACCTATGTCATGGGGCGGACCGTATATAGGATATATGTGTACCACCGAGAAACTCATGCGCAAGATGCCTGGACGAATAGTCGGAAAGACCCAGGACAGCAACGGCCAGCGAGCATTCGTGCTGACCCTGCAGGCCCGCGAGCAGCACATCCGCCGTCAGAAGGCAACGTCAAACATCTGCAGCAACCAGTCGCTCATGGCACTATGGGTAACCATCTACATGGCCACCATGGGCAAGCAAGGACTCAGGGAGGCCGCGCAGATGTCGTGCGACGCTGCCCACTATCTCGCAGAGGCGCTTTGCGGCGACCCGAGGTTCACACTCACCTACGACAAGCCATTCTTCAACGAGTTCTGTGTTACCTACGACGGCAACCTTGACGAGCTCCTTGCCAAGCTCGCCGGCAACGGCATCTTCGGCGGAGTGAAGGTTGCTGACAACGTGCTCATGATAGCCGTTACCGAGAAGCGCACCAAGGAAGAAATTGACCAACTAATAAGCCTCTGCCATGAACAATAAGATATACGACAAGCTCATATTCGAGCTATCAAAGGAAGGTAGGCAGGCATACTCTCTGCCACAGAACAAGTTTGGACATTGCCAGCTGCCACAGCAGCTGCTCAGACAACAGGACGCCGAGCTGCCCGAGGTTGATGAGCTTACGGTAGTAAGGCACTACACCAACCACAGCGGCAACAACTTCGGTGTTGACAACGGCTTCTATCCTCTTGGCAGCTGCACCATGAAGTATAATCCCAAAATCAATGAGGAAATAGCCGCCATGCCGGCTTTTGCCAACCTCCATCCCCTGCAGCCCGCCGACACCGTCAGGGGCGCACAGCAGGCCCACGACACTCTGCGCAAGTGTCTGGCTGCCCTCACCGGACTCCACGACTTCACCCTAAAGCCCTGCGCTGGCGCCCACGGCGAGCTTACCGGCCTGATGATTATTCGCGCATACCACGAGGCCAATGGTGACACACGCCGTACCAAGGTCATCGTTCCCGACTCTGCCCACGGCACCAATCCAGCCTCGGCAGCCGTCTGCGGTCTCGACATCATCGAGGTGAAGAGCACAGCCGAAGGAATTGTGGACGTAGAGGACCTTAAAGGACTGCTCGACGACAGCGTGGCAGCAATGATGATGACAAACCCCAATACCCTGGGACTTTTCGAGAGGCAGATACCGGAGATAGCACAGCTCGTTCACGACTGCGGAGCACTGATGTACTACGATGGCGCCAACCTCAACCCCATGCTGGGCGTATGCCGTCCCGGCGACATGGGCTTCGACGTCATGCATATCAATCTCCACAAGACATTCTCCACCCCTCATGGAGGTGGAGGACCGGGCAGCGGACCTGTCGGCGTAAGGGAGGGACTGGAGAAATTCTTCCCTCAGGTGAACCCCTACCACGGCAACTTTGCCGTAGAGCTCCGTGCCCTTACCTACATCCTCACTCTTGGCAAGGAGAATATCAGGATGGTTGGACCGCTCGCTACCCTCAACGCCAACTACATCAAGGAGAGCCTCAAGGACCTCTACGAGCTGCCCATAGGCGGAATGTGCATGCACGAGTTCGTATTCAACGGACTGAAGGACAAGTCCACAGGAGTGACAACCATGGATGTGGCCAAGCGACTTCTCGACTACGGCTACCATGCCCCAACCATCTACTTCCCCCTGCTCTTCCATGAGTCCATGATGATAGAGCCTACGGAAAACGAAAGCCGTGAGACCATCGACGCGTTCATCGACGTTATGAGAAACATAGCCCGCGAGGCTGCCGAGACACCCGAAATTGTCAAGGGTGCTCCCCACTCCACTCCGATAACACGCATTGATGACGTACTCGCAGCTAAGACACCAGTACTCACCTACAAGCAGATGAAATGAAGACAGACCTCCTTATTATAGGTAGCGGACCCGGCGGCTATCGTGCCGCCGGCTACGCTGCCCGCAACGGACTTAGCGTGGTTGTGGCAGAACGCGACCAGGCTGGTGGCACATGTCTCAACGCAGGGTGCATACCAACGAAATGCCTTGCCCACGACGCATCTGCCGCACCCTCAGACTTTGCTTCAGCCATGGAGCGCAAGGCATTGGTTACACAGCAGTTACGCACGGGCGTTGAACAACAGCTTTCATCCCCAGGCATCGCTCTTGTCAAGGGACAGGCAGCATTTACCGATGAGCACACTGTTACCATTGGCGACACTACCGTAGAGGCAGACAACATCATCATAGCCACAGGGTCAGAATCGAGGATGCCTCCCATCACAGGCATCGACAATCCAAGGGTTATAACATCCACCGAGGCACTGCAACTGCAATCCCTCCCAGAGACCATGGTCATCGTCGGTGCAGGAGTCATTGGCATGGAGTTCGCCTCCATCCTGGCACGCTTCGGCAGCAAGGTTACAGTAATCGAATACCTCAAGGAATGTCTTCCGATGTTCGACAAGGACATTGCCAAGCGCCTCCGCAAGGCCATTGAGAAACAGGGTGTGACATTCTTCATGGACTCAGCGGTCAGCGAGATTACAGACGAGGAAGTAATATTCAAGTCCAACAAGACCGGGGCGGAGACAAGACTTCCTTGCGCCGGAGCCCCCGTACTGATAGCCACAGGCCGCAAGCCGTCCGTAGAGGGACTGAACCTTGAGGCCGCTGTAGTAGACTACGACACTAAGGGCATAAAGACTGACGACTGCCTGCGCACAAGCCAGCCACACATCTACGCCATAGGCGATGTCACGGGCAAGCAGATGCTTGCGCACGCCGCCACAACAATGGGCTTCCGCGCCGTAAACACCATCCTTGGCAAGAGCGACAAGATAAGGCTCGACATCATGCCATCGGCAGTGTTCACCTACCCAGAGGCAGCAACAGTGGGACTGAGCGAGGACTCATGCAAGCAGCTCGGCAAGCCATGCAAATGCCTGAAGGGCTACTACAGGGCCAACGGCAAGGCACTTGCCATAGCAGAGCCGGAAGGAATGGTGAAGATTACAGCCGATACCGACGGCACGATAATCGGATGCACCGCCTACGGCGCACACTCAGCAGACATGGTGCAGGAAATAGCGGCACTGATGAACTGCAACGCCACCACAGCTGACCTCGCAAGCATCATACACATACACCCCACTCTGTCTGAGATATTGCAGGATATGTGTCTGGGATAAAACAAGGGAAGGTACTAAGCAACAAGCGTTGTAAGCGCAAAAGCATTGATATTTCTTCGTATCCCGTTCAGCCTTGGCTGAGCGCAAAGTAAAGAAGCATAATAATTGAAGGTGTGTTCTATAAAACCATATCGTTTATAGAACACACCTCAAAAGAAAATAGTTACACTCAAAAGGTGTAACAGCATATTCTATAGACTGTTTCCCTCTCTTATTCCTCGTTTTCCAGACCGTTTTTCTCCTTAATGTATTCCAGGAAGAGTCTGAGTGCCGTAGAGGCAGCAGCAGCGAGGTTTCTGTCACGTCCGTTGTCCTCGGTGAGCTTGACTGTACGGATATCGTCAGGTTCGCCATAAGCTATCCATATCGTTCCGACAGGAATTTCCGGTGTTCCGCCGCCTGGGCCTGCAATACCTGTCACAGCGACAGCATAATCGCAGTTAAGGGCGTGGCAAGCACCTGCAACCATCTGCTTTGCAACAATTTCAGAAACAGCGGTATGCTCACGTATTGCCTCGGGGTCTACGTTGAGCAAGTTTTGCTTCACCTCGTCGGTGTAGCATACTATACCGCCCTTGAAATAGTTGGATGCTCCTGGTGCGGCAATAATTGTCTGAGCTAAGCGGCCTCCCGTGCAGCTCTCTGCTGTACCGATGGTCTTGCCGTTATCGTAAAGAGCCTGCAGCAGCTCGCGGCTGATAATTTTGCTTTGTAAATCCATGTTTATGTATATATTATTTTAAACTTCGCAAGTAGTTAAAAGGAATAAAATGAAGACAAGAGGAGATAAATGACGGTTCAATAAATACTCGTCACTCAAACGTCACCTTCGAGAATGCAGGCTTGCTGATGGGGCAGAAATCAGAGTCCAGATATTTGTAATATCCTGTTATGCCAATCATGGCGGCGTTGTCCGTAGTGTAGCTGAACTTCGGGATGTATATTGTCCAGTGATACCTGCGTGCATAATCGGCAAAGGCTGCCCGCAGTCCGTTGTTGGCACTGACGCCTCCTGCGACGGCAACATGGCTGATGCCTGTCTGCTTTGCCGCCAAGCGCAGCTTCTTCATAAGGATGTCGACAATAGTGTGCTCCAGACTGGCCGCGATGTCCTCCTTGTGCTTCTCTATGAAGTCGGGCTCCTGTGCCACCCACTTTCGCAGGCTGTATAGGAACGAGGTCTTCAGGCCGGAGAAGGAATAGTCGAGTCCGGGGATGTGGGGCTGTGCGAACTGGTAGGCATTGGGATTGCCCTGGCGTGCGAGCCTGTCGATGATAGGGCCTCCAGGATAGCCGAGTCCCATGACCTTGGAGCACTTGTCGATGGCTTCGCCTGCAGCATCGTCGATGGTCTGTCCGAGCACCTGCATGTCGTTGTATGCGTTTACGCGTACAATCTGCGAGTTTCCTCCGCTGACAAGCAGGCAGAGGAATGGGAATGGCGGTGCGGAACGGTCGTCGTCTGACTCTTTGATGAAATGGGCCATGACGTGTCCCTGCAGGTGGTTGACATCGATGAGGGGTATGCCGAGACCACGTGCGAAGCCCTTGGCAAAGCTCACGCCGACAAGCAGCGAGCCCATGAGTCCCGGCCCACGGGTGAAGGCGACGGCAGAGAGCTGCTCCTTGGTGATGCCGGCACGGCGAATGGCCTGGTCGACAACTGGCACGACATTCTGCTGATGGGCGCGTGACGCCAGCTCTGGCACTACGCCTCCGTAGGCCATGTGAACATCCTGCGAGGCTGTAACATTGCTGAGCAGCACTCCGTTGCGGAGGACGGCGGCGCTGGTGTCGTCGCAGCTGCTCTCAATACCAAGTATATATATGTCTTTTTCCATTTAAGCTGTTTTTGAGTTCGAGGGGTTCGAGGGGTTCAATACGTCAGTATCTCCACTCCGTGCTCAGTCATCAGGAAGGTGTGCTCCCATTGTGCCGACGGTTTCTCGTCGCCTGTTATGACTTCCCATCCATATTCGTCCTCCGCATCTATGAAGACCTTCCATGTTCCCATATTTACCATTGGCTCAATGGTGAACACCATGCCCGGTACAAGAAGCATGCCCGTACCGCGGTGACCGTAGTGGACAATATCCGGTTCCTCATGGAATTTCATTCCCACACCATGGCCACAGAGGTCGCGCACAATGCCGTAATGGTATTTGTCGGCATGCTTCTGTATGGCGTGGCCAATGTCACCGACAAAGCAGAAGGGCTTGGCAGCCTCGGCGCCAATCTCGAGACACTCCTTGGCAACCCTTACGAGCTGTTCTTTCTCTGGTGTTGTCTTGCCAATGATGAACATGCGTGAGGCATCGGCATAGTAGCCGTCGAGAATGGTTGTGAAGTCTACGTTGACGATGTCGCCTTCCTGCAGGATGTCCGTTTCCTTGGGTATGCCGTGACACACCACCTCGTTGATGCTGGTGCATACACTCTTGGGGAAGCCCTCGTAGTTGAGGCAAGCTGGCGTGGCGCCATGTGACGTGCAGTAGTCGTAGCATATCTTGTCTATCTCCAAGGTATTCATACCCGGATGTATGTGTGCTGCCACCTCGTCGAGCACTCCCGTGTTGACGATACCGGCTTTCCTTATTCCCTCTATTTGCTCTGGTGTCTTGATAAGGTCACGTGTAGGCACCAGCTTGCCCTTGTTTTCCCAGTACATCACTTGCTTGTCAAGTTCTGTAATGGGCTGGCCGGAAAGGCAATGCCATCTTTTCTTTTTCAGTTGCATATATGTGTGTTATTTAAACAAATCCAGCTTGTTATTCCTTGCTTCACTGATGGAGGCGAGCTTTTGCTGTTCGGAGTGGTAATTCCTCCGCAGCATTTCGTAGCGGGCCTGGAGTTGGCTGACGTAGTTGGGACACTCGGCCGCATTGAGAAGACGGGCGAGAACCACTACGTTCTGTGCGGCATCTTTCACCCACACCACAGGGCCGCTGTAGACGGGTGCTATCTTCAGGGCGGCATGCATCTCGCTGGTTGTGGCTCCACCCACGATGACGGGGATGCGCAGTCCGGCCTTCTGCATCTCGGCGGCCACGTGTACCATCTCGTCGAGCGACGGGGTGATAAGTCCGCTGAGTGCTACGGCATCGGCATTAGTCTCTATGGCCTTGGCTACTATCTGGCTTGCAGGCACCATTGTTCCGAGGTCTATCACCTCGTAGTTATTGCATGCCATGACAACTCCGACGATGTTCTTGCCAATGTCATGAACGTCACCCTTCACGGTAGCCATGACCACGCGTCCTGCCGTTGCGGTCTTGCCCTGGCCCGATGCCTCGATATGTGGACGCAACAGTGCCACGGCCTGCTTCATGGTGCGTGCGGTCTTCACGACTTGCGGCAGGAACATCTTGCCTTGGCCGAAGAGCTCACCGACCTCGTTCATGCCGTCCATGAGCGGCCCCTCGATGATGTCAACGGCCTGCGGATAAACGCCAAGAGCCTCGTTGATATCATCGGCGAGCCATGACGAGATGCCCTTGCGCAGGGCATAGGTAAGGCGGTCGTGGAGCGACAGGCAGCGCCATTCCTCATCCTGATGCTGTGCAGGCTTTCCACCTGTGGCATCCTTGGCGGCCTGCGCCTCGGCAGCCATACGGGCAGCGACCTCGGTGAGTTCCTCGGATGCTCCCTTGCGGCGGTTAAGAACGACATCCTCAATGAGCTCAAGCAAGTCGGAGGGAATATCGCCGTAAGTAACCTTAGTGGCGGGGTTGACAATGCCGAAGTCCATGCCGTTGGCTGTGGCATGATATAGGAATACGGCATGCATGGCCTCGCGTATGTAGTTGTTGCCACGGAAAGAGAACGACAGATTGCTCACGCCGCCGCTTACATGGGCACCAGGGAGGTTCTGCCTGATCCAGCGTGTGGCCCTTATGAAGTCTATGGCATAGTCATCATGCTCCTCCATGCCAGTAGCAATGGCAAGGATATTGGGGTCGAAGATAATGTCGAGAGGGTTCATGCCTACCCTGCGTGTAAGAATGTCATATGCACGACGGGCTATGGCTATACGCCTATCGTAGGTGGTAGCCTGTCCCTCCTCGTCGAAGCACATCACGACGACAGCAGCTCCATGGCGCATGATGTCCCGCGCATGGGAGACAAAGGTCTCCTCGCCCTCCTTCAGGGATATGGAGTTTACGATACACTTTCCCTGAGCACACTTCAGGCCGGCCATTATGACCTCCCACTTGCTGGAGTCTATCATTATGGGCACCTTGGCAATCTCCGGCTCAGAGGCCACCATATTGAGGAATGTCACCATCTCAGCCTTGGCATCGAGCAATCCGTCGTCCATGTTGATGTCGATGACCATTGCTCCATCCTTTACCTGCCGGCGCGCGATGTCGAGAGCCTCCTCGTAGCATTTCTGGCTTATGAGCCTCAGGAACTTCCTTGATCCCGCAACATTGCATCGCTCGCCTACGTTGACGAAGCGCACGTCGCTGCTGACGTCGAGCATCTCCAGCCCGCTGAGCCATAGCGTTGTCGGCTTCGGCTTCGGCGTGTGTGGCAGCTTGCCACGTGCCATGACGGCATAGCGGCTTATGAACTCATCGGTGGTGCCGCAGCAACCACCGATTATGTTCACCAGTCCCGAGTCAATTAGCGCTGCAATCTGTGGAGTCATGCTCTCTGCCGTCTCGTCATACTGTCCAAGCTCGTTGGGCAGTCCGGCATTAGGATAAGCGGAGATATAATAAGGTGCCTTTGCGGCAAGCTCCTCTATGTATGGACGCATCTGGCTGGCACCAAACGAGCAGTTTAGGCCAACAGAGAAAATACCCAGCGAGCTGACACTGGCAAGGAAGGCGTCGAGGGTCTGACCGCTCAGTGTGCGGCCTGCAAGGTCGCTTACCGTCACGCTGAGCATAACAGGCAGTTCTACGCCGCGACGGCGCATCAACGTTTGGCAAGCCTCTATGGCAGCCTTGGCATTAAGGGTATCGAAAATTGTCTCGATAAGGAAGGCGTCCACGCCTCCCTCGGCAAGTGCGTCGGCCTGCTCTATATACGCCTCAAGCATGTCATCGTAGGTGATGTCGCGTGCCGCGGGATTTGACACGTCGGGGCTGATAGAGCATGTCTTGTTGGTTGGGCCAATACTTCCTGCAACGAAGCGTGGCCAGTCTGAGCTACTGAAGGCATCGGCAGCCTGACGTGCAAGACGTGCACCGGCAAGCGCCATCTCCCGGCTATAGTCCTCAAGAGCATAGTCGGCCTGTGATATGCGTTGCGACGAGAAGGTGTTGGTCTCGATGATATCCGCGCCAGCAGCAAGGTAGCGGTTATGGATGTCAAGGATGACATCAGGGCGGGTGATGCTGAGAACGTCGTTATTGCCATTGAGCTGTCCGCGCAGGCTTACGAAGCGTTGTCCGCGGAAATCGTCCTCCGAGAGCCCGTAACCCTGTATCATGGTCCCCATGGCACCGTCGAGCACGAGTATCTTTTTGGTAATCTGTTCCTGAATTGTGGTCATGTTGTCTTACATTTAGGTGGGTTATATTATTTTCCACCTTACTCAATAATGCTTCATTGCCCTATCCATTTCCCTCCGGTCTTCCTTTGCCTTGAGCGTCTGACGCTTGTCAAACACCTTCTTTCCACGGCACAGGGCAATATCCATCTTTGCCCTGCCATGGTCATCGATGAAGACAAGGGTTGGGACAATGGTAAAGCCTGGCGCCTTGGTATCTTCGAAGAGATGCCTTATCTCACGCTTGGTGAGCAGCAGCTTGCGGTCGCGCTTGGCCTCGTGGTTGGCATAGCTGCCATAGAAATATGGCGATATGTTCATGCCCTTCACCCACATCTCGCCCTTGACAATGTAGCAATATGTGTCTACAAGTGAGGCCTTGCCCATGCGTATGGACTTTATCTCGGTACCCGTAAGCTGTATGCCAGCCGTATAGGTATCGATGAAGTTGTACTCGAACGAGGCTTTCTTGTTTCTTATCTGTACGGGGCTTTTCTTTCTAAGCTCCAAGTCATTCTTGTTCATCTGCGTAAGTGATATGGTTCCCTTGGGAACTATTCGACGATGGTGGCGAAATTCTCGATATGCTCGTCTACATAGTGCGCCACACAGGATGTAAACTCCTCCTCGCCCTCGACGAAGGCATCGTCGTAGCGGTCGAAGTCGGGAAATTTCTCGAACAGCGCCATAAACTCCTCATCAGAGCAGTCGGCCTCGATAGCCTCACCATACTTCTTATACAGCTTGTGGCAGCCGTTGATGATGGTGGGCAGCCCCTCTACTCCCCACTCCCTCATGGCGCGTGCAAAAGGATTATAGAAGATAAATCCGCCCAGACCATTGTGTATGAGCTGTATGAAGCCGCCGTCCATAACCTCCTCGTGAAGGTAATGGTAGGCAAGCAACGTCGTCTGGTCAGCGTTGAGCAAGGGCATAGTCTTAGCGTTGAGCTCGCCGCCAATGGCATCAAGGATGGCATTGACAAAAACCCCGATGAACTCGTCCATACCCTCAAGGGCAGCCTGCGCCAGTGAGGCGTCTTTTATCTTGATTTCCATAAACAAACATCTTTTATATACCTGAATTGTCGAATATCACGGAGCGGACAGCCGCTTGGCAATGTGCCAGAGGGCATGCCGTTACCCGATACTCGCGTGCAAAGATACAACAAATAATGCGAACGGCAACATAAATGCCTGCGATTTCTGACGTTATTTAAACTTTAGCAAGTAGTAAAAAGGAGAAAAATGAAGACAAGAGGAGATAAATGACGTATGTTTAAGCTATGCTTTTACCATTGTCTTCGTCGATTCTTTAGCTGCACTCGGCATAGCTCAAACAAGTTTGGCTCTGCTCTCGTTTGCAAAAGAATTGTCTTCGTCGATTCTTTAGCTGCACTCGGCATAGCTCAAACAAGTTTGGCTCTGCTCTCGTTTGCAAAAGAATTGTCTTCGTCGATTCTTTAGCTGCACTCGGCATAGCTCAAACAAGTTTGGCTCTGCTCTCGTTTGCAAAAGAATTGCCCTCAGAGTATCTTGCACATCATCACGGCATCCTCGTAGCCATGCTCTCCATGCAGCCATTCGCGAAGGCGGCAGCTCTCGTCGAACGCCAGCTTGTCGAACAGTCGCAGGCAAGCAGTATTGCTGACAGGCACTATTGCGTACAGCTGATGCAGATGGAGTATGGAGCGCGCGTAGCTGACGAGCTGCGTCAAGGCTGCAAGAGCATAGCCCGAACGGCGGTAGCGGTCGAGTATTACTATGCCTATCTCCGCACGGCCATGGCGCGGGTCAAAACTGACAAGGTCGGCAATGCCCACCGTCTCACCTCTCCCGTTGTCTACCATGAGCCGCAACTGCCGGTCCGCATATATGTCAGATGCGGTATTGGCAATATAGTCGCGGAGGACATAACGGGAATAGGGAACATTGGTGGCGCCAACATTCCATTCAGACTGATTGTTCTCTATTGTATAGAGCATCTCCAGATCCTCCGGCTCCAGAGCACGGAGCTTTACTGTTGGCAAGCCACTGCTCATCTTATCACCTCCTCCTTGGTAATTATCACACCATCATCGGGATAGAAAAATCCCATCTCGACATTGTCCATCGGATAACTGGCAAACAGTCTGATTATATGCGCATAGCTGTATACGGTGGTATCGTAGACAGCATAGGTAAGTATATCGGGACGACCGTGGATGTCACGGACATGCCCGTCGGGCAACGTATCGGCACCGGCACTGACAAAACGGGCCTGAAGACCATGGGATGCGGCGATGTCACGGCATGCCTCCAAGGAACTGCCAGTGCCATAGAAGACATAGCACGGCATCTTACGTCGGTTGCGTCCCACAAAGCCCAGACTGCGCCTGACCATATCGGCCTGTATCTGAAGCAACGCACCAGCGGCCTTGAGGCAGATGGCGGCCTTTATCGGGAAGCTCAGCAGCAGCGACATGTGGCCATAATGCTTGCGGAAGAAGATAAGCATGGCCTCGTAGAACACATGGACATAACGGAACGACGACTTATGGGTACTCTCACCCTTATAGTGCAGGATGGTCGAGGGGATATACCAGTTCTCATACCCTCCCTTGCACAGGCGGTAACTAAGGTCGATATCCTCGCCATACATGAAGAAGTCCTCGTCGAGGAGTCCTATGCTGTCGAGTGCCTCACGCCGCAACATGCAGAAGGCTCCGCTGATGACATCGATGCGCACGGGCTCATCCCACGGCAGGAAGCCGAGATAGTAGCGGCCAAAGCGTCTGCTCTTGGGGAAGCGAGAGCACAGGCCGGTCATCTTGTAGAACGAGGTCATGGGGGTGGGCAGACCGCGGCGTGATTCCATGGCCACCTCACCATTGACGTTGAGCATCCTAAGGCCGAGACCGCCACAATGAGGATGGGAGTCCATGAACGAAAGACAGGCTGACAGTACATCCTCGCCGACTATGGTGTCGGGGTTTAACAGCAGGACATACTCGCCTGTTGTCACCTTGATGGCGATGTTGTTGGCTCGCGCAAAGCCGAGATTGTGGTTGCTGGCAACAACCTTGACGGAAGGAAACCGTTTGCGGAGAAACTCCACAGTGCCATCCTGTGAGTGGTTGTCGACAACGGTGATGTCGGCATCCACCCCACCCTGTGAGCGCAGTACGGAAGTGATGCACTGCGCCACGTAGTACTTTACATTATAGCTTACTATGACTATTGACAGTTTTGGCATTTATGGAAGACCTCAATTATGATGCTATTGTGTGATATCGCCTACACAGCGCTCCTTGGAGGGATAAACAAAGAACAGTGAAAGAAACAGTATGATGGCCAGATAGCCGAGCGACGGCAACATATATATATAATATAATAAGGTGTCGGCCACCATGGGCAGAGCCATCATCAGTATGCGCACCAGGCCAAGGCGCAGCAACGCATTCTCACGGCCTGCCACAAGCCTGCGTCTCACAGCTCCTATACGGAACATGTACAGGGCGGTGGGGACGGCAATGATGGCGAGCAGCTCCATGGCAGAGAGCACATAGAACTCCTCCACATACTGTCCGGCACGCCCTCCCGGCAGGAGCGCACCGCTCTCAAAGAGCGCAATCAGCACGAGGCATACGGCCATGGGCACGAGGAATGCCACACGGAGCAACAATATAGTTTTCTTCATATCTCAAAGGGGGTACGTTTCAATATTGACCGGCCAAGCGTAACCTCATCAGCATACTCAAGCTCGTTGCCCACGGCTATGCCACGGGCAATGACGCTCAGCCGCACATCGTAGCCGCGCAGACGGCGCGAGATGTAGAAGTTTGTGGTGTCGCCCTCCATCGTCGGACTGAGTGCGAGTATGACCTCCGTCACTCCTCCCTCCGCAACACGGCTCACAAGGGAGTCTATCTCAATGTCGGCGGGACCAATGCCGTCCATAGGCGACAGTATGCCTCCCAGAACATGATAGAGCCCATGGTACTGCATGGTGTTCTCGATGGCCATCACGTCGCGGATATTCTCGACCACACACACCTGTGAGCTGTCGCGGCGGCTATCTGCGCAGATGGGGCACAACTCGCTGTCGCTGACGTTATGGCAAACACGGCAATACCTCACGTCACGCTTCATCGTGGTGATGGCATCGGTAAACGAGGCCACGTCAGCATCTGTCTGCTTGAGCAGATGAAGGACAAGGCGCAAGGCTGTCTTGCGCCCAATACCGGGCAGCTTGGCAAACTCGCCTACCGCCTTGTCCAGCAACAATGATGAATACTGCCGCTCCATCCTACAGGTAGACGCCTACGCCAATGCGAAAACCGATGGTGGAGAAATCGGAATGGTTCTTGAACGACTGGTCGTAGTAGATTGACGGCTCTACGGTGACTGTACGGCTAAGGAAGAAAGCGTACCCGACCTCCACACCCGGGAGCACGTCGTTGTAGTTGCTGGAGTGAACATACTTGACACCTCCGCCGAGGAAGATGCCGTTCTGGACAATGTAATACCTTCCGCCGACTCCTGCCGACACGTAGTCGGAGGTACCCTTCTGTCCACTGTGATTGTATGAAGCGTGTCCCAACAGCATGACATTGTCTTCTACAAGATAACCAGCCTTGAGATCAACATCGAGCGACAGGTCTTTCACGCCGCTGTAGTTCAGGTCCAAGCCAGACAGGGAAGCACCAAAATAAAACTTATCAGCCTCGAACTGTGCTCGTGCGGTGATAGAGGTGAGGACAGCGAGCATTGCGACAATAATCTTCTTTCTCATAGTTGTAAGTTGTTTAACTGTTTCTATATATAACACTAATACTCTGCTTTTATTGCATCTGCCTACGATACCATACGAAAAACCATACCAGCGACAGCACAAAGACCGCGGCTGCGAAATAGTAGGCCAGCGAGGCATCGAGGCCGAAGGCCTGACGGGACACCAGCAGGAAGGTAGAGCAGACCATGGTCATGAACAATGCGGGCACCATGGTGACGGCAAAGGGCTTCTTCTGACGGGCAAGGTATACGGTCAGTGCCCAGAGGGTGAAGACAGAGAGCGTCTGGTTGGCCCAGCCGAAATACTGCCAGATGACATTGAAGCCGTTGGGATTTTCCATCTGCCATAGCAACAGCATTACGGCACCGAGGAACATGGGGATGCAGATGTACAGACGCTTGCGCACGCTACGCTGCTCAAGGCCTATGAACTCGGCTATGATGAGACGCGCGCTGCGGAATGCGGTGTCACCACTCGTTATGGGCGCTGCCACAACACCAAGCAGGGCAAGGATGCCGCCAAACACTCCCAGCCAGCCCGAGCACATATACTTTACTACCGTGGGGGCATCAAAATACTGTATTAGCGTCTTGCCTCCCTCACCCTGCTGCTGGATAAACTGGTTGACCACATCTGCGCTGACAACCTCACGCCAACCACCATAATAGAAGAAGTACATGGAGGCTGTGGCCCATATCAGGGCTACGGCACCCTCGGTAATCATCGCTCCATAGAATATCGGACGTCCCAACTTCTCATGACTCATGCAACGGGCCATAAGAGGACTCTGGGTGGCATGGAAGCCGCTGATGGCTCCACAGGCTATTGTTATGAACAGGCATGGGAAGACAGGATTGGACGACGCGAACGCCTCCGTGCCAAGCCATGCGGGATTGCTGTTGTAGTTGCAGGCGCCAAGGTCGCTCCACAATTCCGGAATGTCAGGCAATTTCACAAACAGGCCTACGAGCAGGGCAAACGCCATGAAGAGCAGGGAGAACGCAAACAGAGGATATACCTTGCCGATAATCTTGTCGATTGGCAACATCGTGGCTATTATGTAGTAGGCGAAGATGACTATTATCCACATCATCTTGGAACCGCACAATGTTTCCAGTATGATGGCAGGACTGTAAACAAACACCACTCCTACCATGACGAGGAGCAGGATGGAGAAGACAAGCATAACCTTGCGTGTGAAAGGGCCTAGGTAATGGCCGATAAGCTCGGGCAACCCTACTCCGCCATGACGGATAGACAGCATACCGCTGAGATAGTCGTGCACGGCTCCGGCAAAAATGCAGCCGAAGACAATCCACAGATAGGCCACCGGACCATACCACGCTCCCATGATGGCACCAAAGATAGGACCAGTGCCGGCAATGTTCAGGAACTGTATCATAAAGATTTTCCAACCGGGCATGACGATGTAATCCACACCATCAGCCTTGGCTACAGCAGGAGTGGGCCGGTTGTCGGGACCCATGACATGCTCAACAAATTTACCGTAGAACAGGTAGCCTACGATCAACGCCAAAAGGGCAATAGTAAAAGATATCATTTTGCTTGTATTTAAAATCTTAATGCAAAAGTAAACATTTTATTTGAAAAGAGGAAAAATATCCGTACCTTTGTACGCAAATTGAAAGAAAATGAGCCAAAAGACCAAAATATTCGCACTACTGCTGCTCTTCTTGTTGCCCATTATTGCCATTGCCTCGCCCAAGAGAGAGGTGAGGGCTGTATGGCTGACTACCATCGGAGGACTGGACTGGCCGCACTCCTACGCCTACGAGGGCAAGGGAGTGGAAAGGCAGAAAGCGGAACTGTGCTCCCTGCTTGACAAGTACCAGAAGGCTGGCATCAATACCGTACTCCTACAGACAAGGGTTAGAGGTACGGTCATCTACCCCTCAGCGTATGAGCCGTGGGACGGATGCCTGAGCGGACACCCTGGTACAAGCCCGGGCTACGATGCGCTGGCATACGCCATTGAGCAATGCCACAACAGGGGTATGGAGCTGCACGCATGGGTGGTGACCATTCCGGTAGGAAAATGGAATGCCACGGGATGCGCTAAGCTGAGGAAGAAGTATCCGAGACTGATAAAGAAAATAGGGCCTGACGGATACATGGACCCCGAGAACAGGCAGACTGCGGAATATATCGCTAACATCTGCGAGGAGATAACACGCAACTACGACATCGACGGCATACACCTCGACTACATACGATACCCCGAGACATGGAAATACAAGGTTACAAGGTCACGAGGCAGAGAAAACATAACTGATATCGTCAGGGAGATAAGCACAAGGGTGAAAGTTCTGAAGCCGTGGGTAAAGATGAGCTGCTCGCCCGTGGGCAAGCACGATAACCTGCCACGCTTCAACAGCCATGGATGGAACGCCTACACCACGGTATGCCAGGACGCGCAGGGCTGGCTGCGAGAGGGACTGATGGACGCTCTGTTCCCGATGATGTATTTCCGAGGCAACCAGTTCTACCCCTTCGCCATCGACTGGGCAGAGCAGAGCTGTGGCAGAATGGTTGCACCGGGACTGGGTATCTACTTCCTGTCTCCCAAGGAGGGCAACTGGAAAATTGAGGATATCACTAGGGAGATGCACGTACTCAGACAATATGGCATGGGACATACGTTCTTCCGTGGCAAATTCCTCACGGACAACTGTCAGGGCATCTACGATTTCACGGCCAATGACTTCAACCGGCATCCAGCCTTAGTGCCTGCTATGACATGGGTTGACGATATTGCTCCAGACACTCCTGACGGCATGCGTTTCGACGAGGGACGGCTATGGTGGTCTTCTGTCGATGAGCCCGGTGTGACATACAACGTCTACGCAAGCGAGCACTATCCTGTGAATACCGACGATGCCGCCAACCTCGTAGCCGTGAGACTCTACAGGACTAATATCGTTGCAGACAACACCCGCCGGCATTACGCCATAACGGCCATGGACAGATATGGCAACGAGAGCAAGCCCCTGCAAGAGCCTGCCCCCGCAGCGAGCAAGCCATGCGACATCACCGAGCGCCTCCTGCCCTGCGACGGCTACCGCCTGCTGCTGCCTGAGACGGATGCCGACATGGTGGTATTCGAGACTCTACAAGGAACCATGGTACGCACGGCCACTCATGCCGATACCATGGATGTTGGCCGAATGCCGCAAGGCATGTACATAGTCCGCTCTCTCAACTCACGCGGCATCACCCACCGCCTCGGCCATTTCCGCATCAAAAGACAATGGTAAAAGCATGGCTTAAACATACGTCATTTATCTCCTCTTATCTTCATTTTTCTCCTTTTTACTACTTACGAAGTTAAATAATCATAGAAATCCTTGAAACAAATATAACAGAAAACAATGAACAAAAAGCACTTTATATTCCTTCTGGCAGCTCTCGCCTACTCTATCACCGTCCTCGGACAGATGAGGTGGAACCAGAACTACCAGAACTACATCAACCAATATAAGGACCTTGCCATAGAGCAGATGCTCAAATACCATATACCGGCAAGCATCACCCTGGCACAGGGACTCTTTGAGAGCGGAGCAGGGCTGAGCGAGCTGGCAAGGAAAGGCAACAACCACTTCGGCATAAAGTGCCACGGATGGCAAGGAAGGGCCGTGTACCATGACGACGATGCCAAGCACGAATGTTTCCGGGCATACAACTCGCCCGGCGAAAGCTTCGAGGACCACAGCAAGTTCCTGGCACGGCAACAGAGGTACAGCAGGCTGTTCAAACTGAAAATAACCGACTACAAGGGATGGGCACACGGCCTGAAGGCTTGCGGATATGCCACCAACCCCACATACGCAACAAAGCTTATCAACATCATCGAGCTGTACAAGCTATACCACTACGACAAAGCCAGCAGCTACGACAAGTTCATGGCCAAGCACTCGTCCAACGACAAGGCGGCACAGAACGGAACTATGCTGCATCCTATAAAGATATACAACAAGAACTACTATCTTGTGGCACGCGAGGGAGACACGTTCAAGAGCATAGGCAAGGAGACTGAGCTTAGCTGGAGGAAGCTGGCCAAATATAACGAGCGTGACAAGAACGACATCCTGCATGCCGGCGACATCGTATACCTGAAGAAGAAGCGCACCAAGGCTGAGAAGATATACAAGAAACGCCCGCACACCGTCAAGGCGGGAGAGAGCATGTACGACATAGCACAGAAATACGGCATAAGACTGAAAAGCCTGTACAAGATGAATCACCTGTCGCCCGACTACCAGATTAGACCCGGCGCACAGCTAAGAGTATATTAAGGTCGATTATAGGTGGGTATTACTTAAAAGCATAACAACATGACACGACTGAAGACTTTTTTAGCCGCCGCTCTTCTCGCAACAGGGATGGAGGCTGGCGCACAGAATTTCGATGACTACTTTGTAGACCAGACCCTGCGAATAGACTATAACTTCGCAGGTAACGTCAACGAACAGCACATCGCCGTTGACGAGCTGAAGATGATGCCACGATGGTATGGCAAGCGCAAACGGCTGGCAGAGCTGCCCATGGAGGGCAACGGACAGATTACCGTCAGGGACCACCGCACGGGTACCGTCATCTACCGCAACTCTTTCTCCACCCTGTTTCAGGAATGGCTGAGCTATCCGGAGTCGAAGACCGCCACAAAGTCGTTTGAGAACGTCTTCCTCGTACCGATGCCTAAGGACACCGTGGACATCACGGTTGACTTGCGCAACAACAGGCGAGACATCACCGCACAGCTTATACACCAGGTTGTGCCGTCAGACATCCTGATAAGGCATGTGGGGCACAGGCACGTAACACCCTACGAGACTATACAGCAGGCCAAGGACACTACCCGATGCATACACATCGCATTCCTTGCCGAAGGCTATCAGGAAGACGAGATGCCGGTATTCATCAACGACACTAAGATAGCCATTGAAGCCATCTTTGCCCACGAACCGTTCAAGAGCATGAGGGAAAGGTTCAACATCGTGGCTGTGAAGGCACCGTCTGCAGACAGCGGTACCAGCGAGCCTGCTAAGGGAATATGGAAGAAGACCGCACTGAGCAGCCACTTCGACACTTTCTATAGCGACAGGTATATGACCACGCTAAACCTCAAGGACCTGCACGACTGTCTCGCAGGAACGCCATACGAGCATATCATCGTCCTCGTAAATACAGAAAAGTATGGCGGTGGCGGCATCCTCAACTCCTACAACCTGTCCATGACACATCACGAGAAATTCCGCCCCGTGGTCGTGCATGAGTTCGGACACAGCTTCGCGGGACTGGGTGACGAGTATGCCTACGAGACCGAGGAGGTGCCCATGTATCCGCACGACGTGGAGCCGTGGGAGAAGAACATCACCACAAAAGTGGACTTCAGGGGCAAATGGGAAAACCTCATAGGTACCGACAGCAAGGCGGGCTTCTATGAGGGAGCAGGCTACTCGCCCAAAGGTATTTACAGAGCATATTATGACTGCCGCATGCGCACAAACGAGAACCCAGAGTTCTGCCCGGCATGCAAACAGGCACTACAGGGAGTAATCGACTTCTATACCGACTGACCGCAAGGATAGTCCTGGGGAACGATAACTGACAAAAGAGAAGATGAGATTTCGGATTGCAGCAATTATCCTCATATTATTCACTACCGTCATGCCAGGCCGGACGCAAGAAAAGGACAGCGACCAGCTTGGCATGGCCATAGAGTATTTCCAAAGCGGGAAATACCATGAGGCACTGAACATCTTCTGCAAGCTCGAAACCAGGCACGAGCTGAACCCACGCTTCAAGGCATACATGGGCGTATGCTTCTATTACGAATGGGACTATGCCAATGCCTGCGCCTACCTTGACAAGGTGTTGCCCCTGCTGACGAAGCTCGCACCTCACGAGCGGTCGTTCTACTATTTCGCATGTGCCGAGAGCCATTTTGAGCTACAGGAATACGAGAAGGCCCTGCCATTGTATAACGAGATGGCAACCATCTGCTACGACAACGAGAAGGCGGACGCATACTACAAAATAGGATTCATATATATGTTCAGGCAGCAATGGACGGACGCACTCGACAATTTCCAGTCGGCACTGGTCTACTACACACAATTCCGTCCTGACCAGAAATCTCGCATAGCACAAATCAGAAACATGATTAACGGTTGCGCACAGGAAATAGAGCGCAAGTGAAAAGAGGAAGAACACTCAATTGATATTCAGCCCTTTATAGTTATCATTGTGATTGCTTGAAGAAATGACAACTATAAACAATAGAACATATCTTATGTTGGAACAGCAATTAATCAGCAACATAAGAGATAATTTTTGAAAATTGCCGTTCAATTGCTGTAAATTGCTGTTCAAAAGAAAACGAGTTAAGAGCCGTTCTTATGTTGGAACCGCAATTCCCAGCAATTTATCAGCAATTAATCAGCAATTCAAGTTTCGCAAGTTCCTCAGCCCGCCATTTTTAGTTCAAAAAACACCTCGAACCCCTCATAAAGTTTTTCATGGTTTTGGCATCTGTATCAGTTTTTTATTGTATCTTTGCAACATGATATTCTATTTTTCCTGTACGGGCAACACACGGTGGGCAGCCAGACAAATCGCTGACGCAACAGACGATGAGCTGGTATTCATACCTGACATAGAGGATAGTGCCTACACACCCTCTCTGCAAGACGGAGAGAGGATAGGTTTCTGCTTCCCTGTACACGGATGGCAACCGCCACGGATAGTACGCCAATTCATCAGGCGACTGAACATCGTGGATGCAGAACGCCACTACACCTACGCCCTGATAACGGCTGGCGACACTATTAGCGAGACGGCAAGGATATTACGGAAGGAACTGGCTGCCGTAGGCCTGCCACTGCACGCCACATGCTCGCTGCTTATGCCTGAGAGCTATGTGGGACTGCCGTTCATGGACGTAGACAACAAGGAGAACGAGAAGCGCAAGATAGAAGAGGCACAGAAGAAGCTGGAATGGTTCATACAACAGGTGAAAGCGTGCAACAAGGGCATAGAAGACCTTGACATAGGCCGATGGCCGAGAATAAACTCAAGGATTATAGGCAATTTCTTTCACCGGTACCTCGTCACCGACAGACCATTCCATGTGGACACCGAACGGTGCCTGCGGTGCGGACTATGTGCGAACGCCTGTCCGGTAAAGAACATCGTGGGAGGCAAGGGACAGACACCACAATGGAACCACGACGGCACATGCCTGAGCTGCTTCGCCTGCTACCACCACTGCCCCACTCACGCCATAGAGTATGGAAGCAGGACAAAGAATAAAGGACAATACTATTTCAAAAAAGAACAATAATGAAGAAAATAATAATGAAGAAAATTCTACTCACATTGAGCATGGCCATCACCATGTCATCAGCATGGGCAGCGAAAGCCATCAACAAGCCTATCACCATCCAGCAGTCTGACGGCACACTCATTACCGTATACCTGCACGGCGACGAGGATTTCCACTGGTATACATCAGCAGACGGAACCATACTGCTGCGCAACGGCAACGACTTCACTCCGATAACAGAGAGTCCAGAGACATTCTTCGCCAAAGCAGAGAACGCACGAAGGATGAACGTAATGATGCGTGAGCCTGTTACGGGCTCCACAAAGGCGCTGTTCCCTCATACTGGCAGCCCCAAGGCTCTCGTCATCCTCGCACAATATCAGGACGTAGCCTTCAGCCTTGCCGACCCGAAGAAGTCGTTCGACCAGTATCTGAACAAGGCCGAGGGCGAGCAGGAAGATTTCGGAGCATCGGAGGACTCCAACTACGGCAGCGTGAGGCAGTATTTCATGGACATGAGCAATGGACAGTACAGCCCCACGTTCGATGTCGTAGGCCCCGTAACACTGCCTAACAACATGGAGTACTATGGCGGCACCAACGACAATGCCACAGACGAGAAGGCCAGCCAGCTCATCATCGACGCCTGCGAGCTTGTGAAGAACGACGTTGACTTCTCGCAGTACGACTCCAACGACGACGGCTACGTAGACTTAGTGTACGTCATCTATGCCGGATATGGCCAGAGCATGGGCGGCGCCAACAATACCATGTGGCCTAAAAGCTTCTCCGTGAGCACAAGCAATACATACAACGGCAAGAAACTCTACCGCAGCGGCATCAACAACGAGCTCCTTGGCAACGAGAGCTGGCCCGAGACAAAGCAAATAAACGGCATCGGACTCTTCGTGCACGAGTTCTCCCACTGTCTTGGCCTGCCCGACTTCTATGCGTCAAGACTCACGAGCATATACGACAACCAGGGTATGGAAGACTGGAGCGTTATGGACAACGGTACGTACAACATGAACGGATATGTGCCCGCTGCCTATACGGCATGGGAGCGTGAGGCTTTCGGATGGTGCACCATTGAGACTCTCACCGAGGACACCCAGCTGCAAATAGACAACATCGACTACGGAGGCAAGGCATACAAGTTCTGCAACGACAACAACAAGGATGAGTACTTCGTCATACAGCGTTTCCAGAACAGAAAATGGAATTCCCCCATGGCAAACTCCAAGGAGAAGATGGACGGCCTGCTGATATACCACGTAGACTACAACTCCACAGACTTCTCCATAAGCTCGAACAACGTCAACAATACTGTTGGACACCCACGCATGGCCGTCGTGCCATCTGACGGCATACTGACAAGCAGCTACAGGGATATAGCCTTGAGCACTTATTGGGAAGACATCAAGGGCGACCTCTATGGCGCTGGCACCAAAACAGGAAAAACAGATTTCATACAGTCGGATGCCATAGCCAACAGCAAATGGTTCACGGAGGGTACAGCCAGGAATATCTATAATATCCACATCAATGATAAAGATGCCATGTGGCTCGACTTTGGCAAGAACCTCTCTACTGACGGCATCGACAACATCACCGCCAATACCGAAGGCCGACAAGGCATCTACAGCCTGAGCGGAACATTCCTTGGCAACAGCTCCGCCAACCTTCCAAAAGGCATATATATAATAGGTGGAAAGAAGTTCGTACAGAAGTAGATTAGGAAAAAGGTATAAGGTTTTCATTTCGAAGAAAACAAAAAATATGATTTATTATTTGGTGTTTCGGATAAAAACCTTTACCTTTGCACCCGTTATCTAAAACATAGTTTCATCTTGTTGCCGATATGGCTCAGTTGGTAGAGCAACGCATTCGTAATGCGTGGGTCCCGGGTTCGAGTCCCGGTATCGGCTCTTTGTGTGAAACGCCTAATAATTCACCTTTGCGGTAATAGCTCAGTTGGTAGAGCACAAGCTTCCCAAGCTTGGGGTCACGGGTTCGAACCCCGCTTACCGCTCCCTATCATTCTTGTTGCTTATGAGGAGTGCCATTCTATTATTTGCATTGTTGGCATCTACCGTCTTCTCTTATGCCAGAACCGACCTGCATACCGTCAGCTTCAACGGGGTGCAGATGGACAAGCAGGTGACCTCCATAAGCTACTTCGAAAACACAGTAACACTTACATGGAGCGACAACACCAGCATCTCGGGTGAGATGGCGGAGCTGATGCTCAAGCTGGCCATGGACAACGACATCAATAAGGTGCGTATTTACCTTGTCAGCGGCCTATACGACAAGAACATCCTTGTAAAAGGACTCACCTCGGGTACACCTATTTATATATATGACATGAAAGGCCGTGAGATGGCACACATGGATGCAGCCGAACATGGTACCTTGGTCGACATCCACAACCTTAATACAGGTGTATACTTCCTGAAGAACAACAGCACTATTGTGAAGTTTGTCAAGAAATAAAGGTCATCCGACATTTCGAGTGATTACCATTTGTAGCAGTGTGGTCTGTATTTGTTACCTTCATTGCCGATAAGGTTATAAATCTTGTCTGTGGCGTATTCATATTTGCGGTTCATGCTATATCTCGAGTGACAATATATTGTTGCGTGGTCTATGCATATATATATCATTGCCGATAAGGTTAATAAC
>OBLI01000921.1_pt1 | contig 30423 bp, 18 predicted proteins | sample 1519701 | NCBI WGS metagenome assembly OBLI01 (sample SAMEA3663005, study PRJEB22513) | pig gut metagenome | biome: pig gut; feature: pig-associated habitat; material: faeces | place: France | collected 2012 | reverse complement strand
AGGGGTTTTTCGCCGTGAAACGGCGAGCGGTTTTTATCCTTGGGGCAAAGTGGAATGCCCTCGTGAGAGGGTGGCGGAGGGATTGTGTGGTTGGCGGCATGGAAACTCGTTTCCAATGACGCAAAGCGCACAGTCGCATCGCCAAATGCGAAGCATTCCACTTTGCTCCAAGGCTGTTTTTTATGTTTTTGTTTTTGATTCCATTCACGATTCGGCAACAATGCACAATCTATCCCCATTAATTTTCCACTGAGCCGATTTGACACTCCTTCTTATTTTGTGGGGGGATGTGGGGAAAAAAGTAATGGCACCTGTCCAATCGCAGATGGGTGCCATTTTTGGTGTTACTATATATTATTTTCGCTTTTTCCTTGGGAGGAATTATTTCATCATTTTCTTAACGGCTGAGTGGCTACCGTCGGTGTAGTTGGTCACCACGATGTTCAAGCCTTTGAATGGCTCGTTGCTGCTCATGCCTGAAATGTTGAAATATTTCACTGAAGCCACAGTCTTTTCAGCGTTAGCGTCGGTAATGCCGGTAGGAGTTTGCTCTGCTTTCGCAAACATCACCATTGCCGGGAACCAGTAGCCCTTAGTGAGTTGGATTTGTTCGCCCACTTCCTCGCCATCTTTATTGTAGATGTGGAGATAGTAGTTTTGTGAGCTGTAGTCCACAAATGTTTCAACCACGAGGTTGCCAGTGTTGGGGTCGAGGTCGCACACATTGCCATACATTTTTTGGCCTTGTGGAATGGTGATGAAGTTTTGGGTAAACTCACCGGTATTCATATCGTATTTGCTGATAAAGTTGTCGTAATCGACTGGAGCGTAATAGAGCACCCTATTCTTTGCATCGATAGCAGGAGAAGTCTTTTTCCAAGCAAACGAAGAGTTCTGACATGCCATAGGCACGGTTACAGGAGTCTTAGCCTCGAAACTTTGGGTGTCGATTTCCACAAATTGTTCAATGTTGGAAGCAGAAGGAGTGCCCCAGGTGCAGTTGTTCACAGCAGCCCACACTTCATCGTTCATCTTAAAGAGCGTGCAAGCACCCTTGCCGAGCTCGATAGTCTTTTCGAGTTGGTCGGTATTGGTGTCGATTACATAGATGCCCTTATTTAATGCGCTCACAAGGAGCTTGCCGTTGGCTTCCACCATTTCGCCTGGCTCTTTAGCATCTGTGCCACTGATAGGAGTGGATGTGATTTCGCCAGTAGTGGGGTTGTAGATATACAAGCCCTTGGTGGTGCCTACATACACCTTAGTGTCGCTGAAAGGGTAGCAAGCGCGGGTGTCGCCGTCGCCAGCGAAAGTGGCAAAACTCTGCTTCAGCTTGAGCGTCTTGGCATCTACGATGTCGAATCTGCCGCCAGTAGAGCCATAGTTTTGCTTAGAACAGAAGTAGATGTTGTTGGCATCTTGCGCCATGAATTGGGTGGTGTTGCCAAGGGTTTTCCCTTCGTTTTCCTTTTGGAACACACGATATTGGATTGTGCCGTCAGCATAGGAATAGAAATTCACGGTGCTGGAGTTATGGCCAAACCAGTCCTCATTCAGCAGAAACACGCCGTTGGTGTATTGTGCATAGGCGCATGTTGCCAAAGCGGCAGAAGCGAGAAATGAAAAAAACTTCTTCATGACGGTGAGGATTTTACTTGATTACCTTAACAGTGCTTGTAGTGCCGTCGGTGTAGGTGGTAACCACGATGTTCACACCGCTGAAAGCAGTTTCGCTCATTTGACCAGCGAGGTTCACATACTTCACACCAGCCACAGTCTTGGTAGCTTCCACGTCTTCCACTGCGGTAGGAGTTTGGTTAGATGGTGCAGACACCAATGGTCCCCAATCGTTAGAACCACCACCGAAAGGGGTGAACAGCCACAAGTCCCAGCTCTTGTCGGTAAGTGTGCGGCCAGAGCAGCCAGTAGAAGCAAAGCTTATATCGCTTGGGGTGTCGCCTTGAGCCAAGTTGTAGCTCCAGAAGCCTTGGTACCAACCGCTGTTCCAGTAGTCGGTTTTGCTTACTGATGTGTAAGAGTCGAAGCTGTAGTCAGAAGTTATTTCGTAGATACCTCTTGCGTCGGGTTGTACCACCTCTTTGTCGTTCTTCAGAGAGAAACCATTGTTGTCAGCGTCCCAGCCAAATCCACCGATAGCCGAACCGTAAGCGGTTTCGCCTTGCATGAGCATAAAGAGGCGAGGGTTGTTGGCAACGATGTCTATAGCCATATCTTCACCAGTCTTGGCACCGTCGAAGCGGTAACCGAACACGATAGTGTTTTCGCTGCCGGTCCATTTGAGACCCATAGCTGCGACGTTGCTACCTTCGCCAGTCCAGTTTTGAATGTCGCTGAAAGAGAAGGCTGCTGCATTTGCAGGAGCTTTCTTTACTGATTGGTTGCGTGCCACATTAGGTTGTTGTGCCACCATTGTTGCTGCGCACAAAAGTGCGAAGAGAAGCGTGTAAATTTTCTTCATTTTTTCTGAACTTTTAAACAGTTTATAATATAATTGTGTTATAACAAACTTCGCTTTTTTAAAAGTTCGCGTGGGTGTGATAGAGGCTTCCTCAAAAAGGCTCATTGCCACACAGCGCATGGTGGGGCAATCTGCTGTCAAAATGAAAAATGTTGGGTTTGTTGCGACCACATCATTTTGGGTGTTGCTGCCTCGGTTCATGTCCACGTGAACCATAACAAGGCTGCATGTAGAGGTAGGTATTCTGACTTTGTTTCCATCGCCTCACGCCTTCCCGGTGGTGATGTAGTCGCTGAGAGCGAAATTTACCAGTGGCATATTGTGTGAAACGATACTATTTCAGGAAACTTACAGCAGCGGGACTGTTCAGGATTTTCACCTGATTCCCTTTTAATCTCCGCTTGGAGAGCCTCACATGTTAGTATTGTCGGTGCAAAATTAATAATAATTTCCAAACCAGCAAAAAAAATCTCATATCGTTCGGTGCTATAGCACGCCGGAAAAGGGGGGAATGAGGGAGGGTGGAGGGTGATGGGGATGGAAAGGAAATAGGCTGCTCGCACTCGTGGGAGTGGGGCAGCCTATTTTGCTTTTTCCCGAAAGTGGGAGACTTTGATTAGTCTTCTACTTGGCGAAGCTTTTGAACGTAAATAGCCTTAGCCATTTTCTTGCGGTTGATTACAGATGGCTTGTCGAATTGTTGACGGGCACGAAGTTCTTTTACGATACCGGTCTTTTCGTATTTACGTTTGAATTTCTTAAGGGCGCGTTCGATGTTTTCGCCTTCTTTTACAGGAACTACGATCATAATTCTAAAAGTTTTAAATTGTTGTTTTTATATTGATTTGTTATTAATATTCACTTGTAGTTCGACGCGCTAAAGTGTGCGTCGCTACAAATAACGGACACTGGTGCATAAAGCGCCTTTCAGCCGTGGGGGTAAAAAGCACGATGCCTTCCACCTCGTATATATATAAATTTAGTATTGATTTTCCGCTTAGGGGTATTCCACCGACCACTGCGCCCCTCTCATATTGAGTGGCTTCAGCACGATGTAGGCATTGCGGAAATAGCCTGTAATCAGATGGTTATATGTAATTTATCTGTATCTCTGACGGGTTTAAGAATCAACCTCCTTTCAGTTTTCGGGTGCAAATTTAGTGAAAATATTTGAATTACAATCAATTTGCACTAAAAAAAGCGCATTTTGTGGTGCTGAGTAATTTTTTTTTTATAAATTTGTGGCGATGAAAAATTTGTGGCGATGAAGATGCGTGCGTGGATATTCGCAGCCTGCTGGGCGGTTGGTGCTTTGGGCGGTTTTGCCCAGAGCGACACTACATTTCGCTTTCAGCCTATTGTTCCGATGTCGATAGCATCGAAGATAATTCCCTCGCCGCAGATTTCCATCATCACGCCCAATATCGTGGCACCAAAACTGAACAACTACACGCCACCCGAACCGCTCAAACTCGACTACAAATTCTCCCAACTCTCCGACAGCCTCAAATCCACACCCGAATTGAGTGTGAAGCCGCAGGTGTATCGTGCCGCCAATGAGTTCGACTTCATGGGAAATCCCTTCAACCGCAACTGGAGCGCAGGAGGCGAGGTGGTGAGGATCGACCAGAATTTGAGTTTGATTGGCAGTGGCAGTTACACTGCTTATCCTGCGTTGGGCAACATCGGCACAGGCAGCCTCGGACTGCAAGCCACGCCTATCGACCGCCTTACGCTCGGTGTGGGGGCTAACGTGGTGAAATACCACATGGGACGCTCGGCGTGGAACGATTTCGGACTGTATGTGAACGGCAGTTACCAACTCACCGATGCATTGAGCGTGAACGCCTTCGGGCAGTATTATTTCGATCAGCGATACCATTCGGTGGGTGGAATGGGGCTGATGCAAAATGCCGTGTATGGCGGAACGCTCGGCTATAAATTTTCCGACAGTTTCAGTTTGGCGGTGGGCGCGCAACGCTACTACGACGCATACACCCACACATGGAGAACCGTGCCTATCGTGGCACCTACATTCAAGATCTTTGGCGCGCCGTTGACGGTGGACGTGGGTGGTTTGATATATAATATTGTGGAAGCACTTATTTACAACAGTCGCGATTCCCATTCGGGCTACGCCATGCCGTCGGGAGGCTCGTCGGTCAATCCTGCCAGCCAGTTCAAGAGCCGACGCGCGCAGGGTGGCGACATTCGTTAACACATTATTTTTCCAGAATATTTCGGGTTCCGCTTTCGTAGAGGGCGGTTTTTTTGCGCAGATTTGTGAATTTGCGCAAAGTGCTTGGTGGTGTGAAATTTTTGATTAGAAGGCGATTTGGATTAAGGATATTAGAAAAAAAGTGTGGTAATGTAAAATTAATATCAAAAAAAACGTGTTTTACTGATAATAATTAGTATCTTTGTTGGGTCGCATTAGTGTTTATTGCGATTTTTTTAGAAAATAATGGTTAATTTAACCACCATAAGATTATGAGATTTCTAAAATTTAAAAAAATGCTCAAAGGAGCGATGGTGTTGCTGGGGCTACTGTGTGGCTATTGCAGTGCCGATGCTGTGGTGGCATGCCCCGACCCCTCGGTGGTGACGCAGCCCGATGGCTCCACCCTCACACTACTACTTCATGGCGATGAATGGTTTAGTTTCAGTACCACAGCCGACGGGTTTACCGTGGTGAAAGATGTCGATGACGGATATTACAAATATGCGGCACTTCAGAACAACGAGCTTGTGGCTGGCACAATAGTGGCTCACGATGCCGCCATGCGCACGCCTGTGGAAAAGGCTGCCCTCGCCACCACCACACGCTACCTTGCCCCCGACGCAAAAACCGTGGCAGCCAAGCGCGCCAAACGCCGCCTGCACGGCAACACAGGGCGATACGACTATAAAAATTTCCGAGGATTGGTGATTTTGGTGGCGTATAACGACTGCCCATTCGTGTTCGACGACGCGCACACCTTATTTAATGACATGATTAACCAGAAAGACTACAAGGGCTTCATGAGCAACGCCCAATTCCCTGAATTAATTCCCTACACCGGTTCGGTACGCGACTACTTCTACAGCAGTTCGGCTGGCGAATTCGACCCAGCATTTGATGTGGTGGGTCCCGTGACCATCAACTATTCCCAATACGATGCACGCCAAGCCAACAATGCGCAAGCCTTGGTGGAAGCCGCACTCGACGCAGCCGACTCATTGGTGAACTATAAAGACTACGACCGCGACAGCGATGGCACCGTGGATATGGTGTTTTTCCTCTTTGCCGGTGGCGGCAGCAACTTTTCGGGCAACGATAGCCGACTGCTCTGGCCTCACGCCTCCACAGTGCTGTCGAAATCGCTCGATGGCGTGAGATTTGGCAGATACGCCTGTTCCACCGAACTTTACGGCCGTCCGCAGTCGAAAATCATCGACGGCATTGGCACCATTTGCCATGAGTTCAGCCATGTGCTGGGCATAGCCGACCTTTACGACACCGACGGCACAGGTAGCGGCGGCTCAAGCGTGACACCGGGCAAATGGACTCTGATGGCGCAAGGCAGTTACCTCAACCAGAGCCGCACCCCATGCGCATACAGCGCCTACGAGCGTTATGCGGCAGGATTCTCCACTCCAGAGAAACTGAATAAGAAAGGCACCTACACCGTAAGCCCCATCACCTCCAGCAACAAAGGCTACAGACTTGACAGCAATACCGACAACGAATTTTTCCTGCTCGAAAGCCGAAAGCAAGAAGGCTGGGACGCATATCTCCCTGGTGAGGGTATGCTGATTTGGCGTGTGGACTCGACCAACGCTGACGTGTGGGAATATAATAAGGTGAACTGCGACCCCAAGCACAGCTATTATCAGCTGCTACGTGCCACAGGCGGCACCAGCGACTCTGATGCCGACCCATTCCCTGGAACAGGCAATGTGACCGACATCGACAACACCACCTCGCCAAACCTCTGCTCATGGAATGGCAGAATGAGCGATTTCGGCATTTCCGAGATTGCACGCAGTGCCGATGGATCGGTGAGCTTCAAACTCGCTGTGCAGCAATATGAAACCCAAGTTGAGGACTTCGAGGATGTGAAAGTGGACGGAAGCACCGTGAAGGGAAAATTCACCACTTGGACATTGAAAAACAATGCGAAAATAGCCGCCACCGCTGGCGAAAACGCCGGCAACGGACAGTATGCCTGCTCAATGCTTCGCAGTAGCGAACTGGTTAGCGACACCCTGGCGTGGGAAGTGAACGTATTCTCCTATCGCTTCTTCAACCCCACAAGTTCCACCAGCATTGTCCGCACCTATTATCGTCAGCCCGGTGCCACAGCATGGACCTCGCTGAAAGACGAAACTGGCGTGGAGACGGTGACCGTGAGAGCCGGCACAAATGTGAAACTGCTGTTCACCACTGTGATACCGAAAGGCTCGGAAGTGCGCATTTTGGAATATACAGGCAATCGTACTGCGCCATGCTACGTCGACGACATCACCTTTGTGCGCCCCGTGGAAGATAAGGCCATCGTGGGCGACCTCAATGGCGACGGCAACGTGGACGTGACCGACGTGACGATGCTCATCAACGCCATTTTGGGGCAAATCCAAATTGAAGGCGGCGACCTCAATGGCGATGGCAATGTGGATGTGACCGATGTGACCTCAGAAATCAACATCGTGCTTGGAAGTCAGAACTAACAACAAATTTTTATATTAACTAATTTATTAACCAAATTCACATGAACATGAAGAAAGGACTAAAATCTTTATGGGGACTGCTGATAGCGATAGCTGTCACAGCCTTCAGCGCTCAGGCGCAAGATGTCGTTTCGCAAGCATGTGCTCCTGTTAATCAGGATGCTCCAGCTCCAGTCGTGAAAGCTGCGAAAGTGGAAGGCACAGCCACCTATCAGGCAGGCATCGCCACCCAATTCACACCTGTGACCGACTTTAAAGCTGCTGCTGCGGAAAAGGCTTCTTCAAGCAAGAGAGCCAAGCAAGCCCCTGCGAAGGTGGCTTCTGTGAAGGCTCTTGAAGGTGAGTATGTGCTCACGGGCAAGTCGATGCTCACATCGGGCTACAATGGCGTATCGGTCACTGTGGCTGCTTTGGGAACCGACTCCATTGCCATCACCAACTTCTGGGCAAAGGGCTACAGCTCTGTACTCAAGGCAAAAGTTGACGTTGCCACTGGTGCTATCATCGTACCTTATCAGGTAATGGGACAGCATGAGACTTATGGCGACATCGTGTTTGCGAAAACCAATCTCGCCGACGGCTCACCAACAGCTGGTGAGGCTGTGGCTGGTGTGGTTACCGCCGACGGTATTATTAAACTCACCGACGCGTGGGGCGCTTACGTGAAAGCAAAGCCCACCGACACTAAGTGGGCCTTCTTCTCTGTGGTGAATAACACCGAACTTGAGAAGTGCAACGCAGTGTTCACCGGTAAGAAGCACACTGGAGGAGAAATTGAATCCTACGGCGTGGTGTTTAAACAGACAGCGGAGAATGTGGCTACAATCAAAAACTTGGGCGACTATGGACAAACTGTGAAAATTGAGCTCAAGCGCAATAAAACTGCCACTATTCCATCGTCGCTGATGGCTTACAACTCTGAATACGGCGATTTCTACAGCTATAATCTCATTTTCACCGAAACTGGTGCTAAAATTGAAACTGCCGACGCAGTTACCACTGTGGCTACTGATTTGAAGTGCCTCAGCTGGAGTAATTGGGGCGTGGTGACTGGTACAACCAAGGGTAGCCGCTACCTCGTGGTTGCTTACGACTCTTGCGGTATCACCACTGGTGTGGATATTCAATATCCTTCACTCAGCGTGACCGAATTTCAAGGTGAGGGTTCTGAAGCAAGTCCTTATTTGATTAAGACTCGCGACGACCTTATCCTCCTTAGCGACAAGGTGGCTGAAATCACTGAATTTGATTGCACAACACCTCCTTTGACCGCTAAATACTGCCGTGCATTCCTTGGCAAGTATTTCCGTATGGAAAACGACATCGATATGGCGGGCTATAAGTTCACTCCTATCGGTGATGACTGGCAACATATCTTTGCGGGCACATTCGATGGTGGCAACTACACCATCAAGGGCTTGTATGTGGACAAAACAACTTCTTACGCAGCTCTCTTCGGACGCACCGACACCGTGGCTGTGATTAAGAACCTGAATATTGAAAGCGCTACAATCCGCACTTCTGCCTCTTACGCTTCAGCTATCGCAGCTTGGTCGCTGGGTACAATTCAGAATGTGTCGGTTAAGAACTCTACCATTAGTGCCGACGGCTATGCTGTGGGTGCTGTGTCTGGTATCACTTACGCTATCAGCGATGCAAAAGTGGAAAATTGCCAGATTAATGGTAAATATGGCTATACTGGCGGTGTTGCAGGTGAGGCTCATGCTCCTATCAGCAACTGCTATGCGAAGAATGTGAAGATTGTTTCGGCTACCGTGAGCAGCGACACCCCTGGTCTTCCTGTGGGTGGCGTGGTTGGTAACCTTTACTATGCAGATATGGAAAACTGCTGGTTTGCTGGTACTATCGACGGCAGTTCATTACTGTCGCAATATCAGTCAATCGGTGGTGTGGCAGGTTTCGCTTCTGCCGCAACAGTTAAAAACTGCTTTGCAGTGGGCAACTTGAGCACTTATGGCCCAGGCGCTATTGTGGGTGGTATTGTAGGTTTCTTGCGTGGTAACCTTGAAAACTGCTTCTTTAATGGTCGCGTTGATGCTACGTCGGCCCGTTCTTCTGGTGGTGCAGTAGGTCGCCTTTGTGCTTACCGTGTGGCTACTGGCGAACCTCTCACCGAATGTAAGATGACCAATGTGTACTCTGCAGGTAGCGTGGTATCTGAAACTTACCAGTACCAGTCTCAAACCGATGCACAGAACAATGAAATCATTGGTGTGATTCTCAACGGTTCGAAGCCTGTATTAAATAATGTATATTTCGACAAGCAAGTGGTAAGTTTGACCAACTCGGCTTATGGTGTGAACACCGAACAGCTTGTTGGTGCACAGGGCCCTGCTGGCTTTGACGCTAAAGCTTGGACATTTACAGAAGGTCGCTATCCAGCTCTGACCTCATTCAAGGACCTTGAAGCATCAAAACTTGCTACTGTGGCAGTGGTGATGCCTAATGGTGCTACTTTTGACAAGTTCACAAAGAATGCCACTCTGAATAAAGACGCATCTGTGGCAGTAGGTTTCTTGAAAGGCAACACTATTAGCAACAATGGCTACTACGCAAACATTAGCGGAAATTCAATCTTACTTAATGAGGAAGGTGAATTCGGTAACGATACTTTGTTCTACGCATCTTCTACCGACAAATATGTGCGCTATTATCGTATTGTGAAAGTGGCACCTATTCCTTATGAAGGTGGTGGTGTGGCAGACAACCCATTCTTGATTAAGACTAAGGCCGACCTCATTCTTCTCTCACAACTCACTACCGAGAAGAAGCAACTCTTCCCTGAAACATATTTCAAGCTCGCTAACGACATTGACCTTGAATATGATGAGGCATTCCTTGGCATTTGTTCAAATGCAGATGATGCACACAACTATTTCGCTGGTACTATTGATGGCGATGGCCACTATATCCACAAGATGAAATTCTATCCTGTGGCATGGAAGACTGAAGGCACAGCTACCTCTTGGGGTACACTTAACACTTCAGCATGTAAGGGCTACAAGGGTTTTGTGGGTCGCTTATCAGCCGATGGTGTAGTGAAGAATGTGAACATCGCTTCTGACTGCGACTTGAAGTACTTCGCTACTTCAAGTGCAGTGGTTGCTTACAATAGCGGTTTGGTAGAAAATTGTCGCAACTACTCTGATGTGCTTGGTTATTCTTGCTGGATTGGCGGTATTGTGGGTCAGAACCTCAAAGAAGGTAAGATTCGCAACTGCTATAATGCAGGTAACATCGTAGGTGGATACGGACAGGTTGCAGGTATCGCAGGTGCTACTTACAGCATCATTGAAAACTGTATGAACGTAGGCCGTATTGAGATCCGTCAGCTCGCAACCAATTTCGCTAACCAACTTCAGTCGGCTGGCGGTATCGCCGGCACTTCATCTTCTGGTGGTAAGTTTGTGAACTGTGTGAACGCTGGTACGGTTACAGCTCAGATTAAACGTGTGGGCGGTATCGTTGGCTACTGGGGTCCTGTACTTTCAGCCACAGCAAGCTACTACAAGAATGACATGATTAACTGCGTGAACTATGGAACAGTATTCTCTCCAGATGCTTCTACCAATGGTGCTCTTGCTGGCGGTGAGAAGCAAAGCGAATCTGAGGAAATCAGTGGTAACTACTGGGATGTACAAATTCTCGACATCAATCCTGACGCAAATGCTGCTCACGAGGGAATGAACGGAGTGGAAACAAGTGTGCTCACTTCGGGCAAGGCTCTTGAAGGCTTTGATACCTCTATCTGGCAATTTGAGGCTGGTAAGTATCCAGTGCTTAAAGCTTTTGCCGACGAGGAAATGGTGAAAGAGGCTTGTGCCACTAAACTTATTGTTCCTGCTGGTGTGACAGTGAAGAACCTCTCTGCCGACGCAACGGTAGAGAATGGTACACCTGTTCTTTCACAAGGCACTAAGTTTACTCTTGCCGGCAATGTGGTGAAGGGTATTCCTACCACCGAAGAAGTGGTAACTGATACGCTCACTATCACTAACGGCAAATATGTTAAGATTATCGCACTCTCTGCAATGCCTGCTAATCCACTTCAGGGTGCCGGTACAGCAGAAGATCCATATCGCATTACCACCCCTCAAGAATGGAATGCACTGGCAAGCTTTATGTCGAAAACAGCCAACAACCTCCAAGGTGAATATGTGGCTGTGATGAACGACATCGACTTTACTGGCGTTGCTGAAGGTATCACACCTCTTGGCAATGATGGTGTGACCCCATTCGATGGCAATTTCGATGGTAAGGGATTTGCCGTGAAAGGCTATTCTTACAAGACTAAAGAGGACGGTGAAGGCGCACTCTTCGGCACCATTGGTGCAGAAGGCGTTGTAAGCAATCTTACCTCTGCAGGTGAAATCTCTGGTGGTCTTGGCGGTCCTAAGGGTACTACCAAACTCGGTCATGTGGGTGGCTTTGTTGGTCGCCTCTATGGTAAGCTCGTGAATGTGACAAACACTGGTAAGGTGAAAGGTATTGCTACCTATAATGCTGGTGTGGCTGGCTTCGTACAGCAAGGCGCAGTTCTCAATGGTGTTAAAAACTATGGTGAAATCACATCTTCAGCCGCTTATGTGGCAGGTGTGGCAGCCTATGTATATGAGGACGCAGAGTTTAACAAGTGTGTAAACTATGGCAATATTTCTTCTTCAGTGGCCGCAGGCTATGCCGCAGGTATCGCAGCTACCGCACTCCCAAGCAAATTTGTGGAATGTGTGAATGAAGGTCAAATCAGTTCTGGTTCAAGTGCTGGTATCGTGGCTAACTGCTCAGGTAAGTCGGGTGGTCTTATCTACACATTTGATCGCTGTCAGAACAATGGCGAAGTGACAGGTAATGGCATTCTCGGTGGTATTACTGCTGTTCAAGGCGCTACTGCGGGCAATAACGTATGCCACTATATTCAATGTGTGAACAATGGTGACATTACTGCCACTGCTACTCAGGCGGTATCTTCTTCTGCTATGGCTGGTATTGCCGCATTCTATAGCCCTGGATCTGTGTTTGAATACTGTATAAACACTGGTTTTGTGACTAACACCAAGAGCGTTTACACTGCCGGTATCGCTGCTAACAACAAGGGAAATGCTACAGCAGATTATCCTGTGGTGTTCAAGGGCTGTGTAAATACAGGAAACATTGCTTCTTCTGCTCAACAGATTGCGGGTATCGTGGCTTATATTACCAACTATACATCTGTTGATAGCTGCTTGAACTATGGTACTATTGAACAGGGCATTTGGGGTGCAGCTGGTATTTGCTATACTATGGCTGGCACTACAAGTTCTCTAACAAACTGTATCAACTATGGTGATGTGTCAGTTACCCAGTACAATGCTGGTGGTATTGTGGGTAATTGCGCTTCGACAACTGCAGTGATTGAAAATTGTGTGAATGTGGGTAATATCACATCCACTACCACTGCTGAGAAGAACAATTATGGTGTAGGCGGTATTGCTGGCTCATCTTATGCAACCATGAAGAACTGCTTCAATGCAGGTAAGGTGGTAGGCAAGTTGCGCGTTGGTGGTATAGTAGGTTCGCCAAGCTATTACGCAAAGGTGGCTCGCACTCAACTTGTGAACTGCGTGAACGTGGGTCTTATCACTGCTGACGAAGGTTGCGGTGGTGCTCTCGTGGGTACCACTAAGGGCGAAGAAGAGAAGTATTGGGGCGGCAACAACTCTTGCACCAACTCTTACTACCTCAACGACCTCTCGGCTAAGGGCGAAGGCGCAAGCTATGGCGACAACAACGTGATTGGTACAGGCGTGGGCGTTAAGGAACTCGTGGCTCTCGACCTCAACGAAGGTCAAGACACTCCTGCTTGGGTAAGAGCAGACAACTACTCTTATCAACTTCCATTAATCGCAGCCGGCGATCCTCAAGTTCAGGCTCACGCTGCTGCTGTGGTTCTTGCAGAAGGCGACACTTACACAAATGTGACCAAGAACAAATTCAACGTCGGCACAGCCGAAAACTTGAAATGGGATGTTCCTGAAATGATTAAGATTGATGGCAACGACGCTACCGTGACTACTCCTATTCAGGGCGTGACAGTTACACTCTATGTGAAGCCTTATTTCTCAGCTTCAAAGAATGTTCCAGCTTACGTGGCTAAGGTTCCTGAAACTGAAGTGCAAGGTGTGCCTTGGATTCTGACCCTCAACGTTGAGGAGGTTACTGGCATCAACGACGTGAGCGGCAAGACCGTAGTGGGCGAAGCTTACTACACCGTAGGTGGCGCGAAGGTGGCTAAGCCTGAGGCAAACGATGGTCAAATCTACATCATCGTTCGCAAGTACAGCGATGGCTCAGTTAAGGCTCTCAAACTCCGCAACTAATCCCTATCCCCGAAAACAACTAATGTTTTCCACATAACCCGTATGGGCGACCTCATCACCGAGGGCGCCCATTTTTTTTGAAGCGCCAAACATGTTGCCCCCCATGCTTAAACCAAAAAACACCGGGGAAATCCGATAAATCGGGTTGTAAAACATCGGGGAAATCGGATAAATTGGGTTGTGAAACATCGGGGAAACTGGAAAAAATGCCGTTTTGAATTGCGGGGGAATTGTTTTTTTTGTATTTTTGTGTCATAAAATCAGATAGTTATGGAAAATAAAGTTTTCAAGCGAAAAATCTTCGAAAAAATGCTCCAGTGGAAGACGGAGTCTGATGGCAAAACCGCACTATTGATAGAAGGAGCCAGACGTGTTGGCAAGTCAACGGTAGTGGAGGAGTTTGCACGCAGTCAATATAAATCCTATATAATTATAGATTTTAATAGGTCGTCAGCAGAAACTAAGGGTTTGTTTGAGGATTTGACCGACTTAGATATGCTGTTTCTTAATTTGCAGGCCACTTATCATGTGCAATTGTTTGAACGGCAGTCGGTGATTGTGTTTGATGAAGTGCAGAGTTTTCCTCTTGCCCGTCAGGCAATAAAGTATTTGGTGGCAGATGGCAGATACGACTATATTGAAACTGGGTCGCTAATTTCCATAAAGAAGAATACTGAAAACATCACGATTCCAAGTGAGGAAGACCGCCTCCAAATGTATCCTATGGATTATGAGGAGTTTCGATGGGCTCTTGGCGATGAGGTGACCATTCCTTTGCTGAAAACGTTTTTGAACAAGCGCAAGCCCCTCGCTAACTCTTTGCGCACGGCTATGAGAGATTTGAGGTTATATATGCTTGTGGGAGGAATGCCTCAGGCTGTGTTAGCTTATTTGCAAACCAATAATTTACAGCAAGTGGACAAAGTGAAGCGTAAAATCATTCAGCTATATGACGATGATTTTCAGAAAATAGACACTTCCGGCAGAATTTCAAAGCTGTTCAAATCGATACCTGGTCAATTGTATAGGAATGTGTCGAGATATGTTCCAACGTCGGTGATTGGCGAAACGGGTAAGGATAAACTGACTGAACTGGTGAAAGTGATGGAAGACAGTAAAACTGTGAATATGGTGTATCGTGCAGACGACCCGTGTGTGGGAATGGGGCTGACGCAGGACTTGGACAGATATAAGTTATTTCTGGCCGATACGGGACTGTTTGTCACTTTAGCGTTTTGGGATAAGGATTACACCGAAAATGAGATATACAACAAGCTTCTCAACGGCAAACTATCGGCTAATTTGGGGTATGTGTATGAAAATTTGGTGGCGCAAATGCTTGTGGCTGCTGGCAACAGGCTGTTTTACTACACTTGGAAAAAGGACGAGAAACATAATTATGAGATAGACTTCCTTATCTCTCGTGGTGCTAAGATTTGTCCGATTGAGGTGAAGTCGTCGGGAACCAAGTCGCATGTGTCAATCGACCGCTTCAATGAAAAATTCAAGGAGCGCATTGCGTGTTCGTATATCATCACCACGAAAGACTACCATGAGGAGGAAGGCTCAAAAAATGTCTTTATTCCTGTTTGCATGACCTCCCTGTTGTGAAAAGCGGTTATTGACGCATAAGGGGACATGTGTGTTGTGTATATTTCGTGGAAAATCGTTATCTTTGTGAGTTACTAAAATTAAAAACTATATAACCGATGAGTAAAGAAACGTTTCCTCATCTTGAGGCACTGCGTGATTTGATGCGCAGTAAGCATATTGATGCAGTGATTATTCCTGGCACCGACCCTCACCAGAGTGAATATCCGAGTGAGCATTGGAAATTTCGTGACTATGTGAGCGGCTTCACAGGCAGCAACGGTACGGCTGTGGTTACGCTCGACGATGCCGGACTTTGGACCGATTCCCGCTATTTCCTGCAAGCGGCTGAACAACTTGAGGGCTCAGGCTTCACGCTCCGTAAGGAGAATATCCCAGGTGAGCCCACCGTGCTCGAATGGCTCGGCGAGGTGCTTGACGAAGATGCCGTGGTGGGTGTGGACGGACGATTGTTTTCGCTGATTGAGGCGAACCGCATTGAAATGTTCTGCGCTCAGAATGGCTTTATGTTTGCCCCCGATTTCCGTGCAGCAGAAGCCATTTGGACCGACCGCCCCGCACGCCCGATGAATCCAGCTTTCGTACACGATGAGGCACTGGCTGGTGAAGATGTGGATAGCAAGATTTCGCGCGTGGTTGATGCCCTCGACGCTGCCGATGCCGACGGATTGCTCATCACCGCCCTCGACGAGATCGCTTGGCTGCTGAACTTGCGTGGCAGCGATGTGGACTACACTCCTGTGGTTATCGCGTTTGCGTATGTGAGCGAAGATGAGCGAGTGCTGTTTATTGACTCTGAAAAGGTGACCTCTGAAGTGAAGGACCACCTGAAGAAATACGGAGTGAAAATAAAGGAGTACGACGATATTGAGAAATTCCTCGGCAAAATCAGCAGCACAGCCACGGTGATGGTTGACCCTAACCGTGTGAGCGACGCTCTCGGTCAGGCGATGATTTGCAACAAAACCTATATGGCATCGCCAGTGATTGCGCTTAAAGGCGTGAAGAACGAGTGTCAGATAGCGGGCTTCCGTCAAGCCATGCTCTATGATGGCGCGGCCATGGTGCGCATGATGATGTGGCTGGAGCAGAATGTGGCTAACGGCATCACGGAAATGGATGTTGACCGCCGTCTTCAGCAGGAGCGTGCCGCTTACGCATCGAATCGTGGCGACAGTTTCCACATGATTGCTGGCTATAAGGATCATGGTGCCATTGTGCACTACGAGGCGACCGACGAATCGGCTTACACCCTCGCCCCAGATGGATTGCTGCTCATCGACACAGGTGGACAGTATTTGGAAGGCACCACCGACATCACTCGTACCATAAGCCTCGGCAACCCCACAGCGGCAGAGAAGCACGACTATACACTTATTCTGAAGGGACACTTGGCACTGGCTCGTGCGGTGTTCCCCAAAGGCACTATGGGTGTGCAACTCGACGTGCTGGCTCGTGGTCCGCTCTGGAATGAGGGCATGACTTATCTGCATGGCACAGGACATGGCGTGGGCCACTTCTTGGGCTGTCACGAAGGTCCGCAGAGCATTCGTATGGAGGCGAACCCTACACCGCTCGAATTGGGTATGGTCACCAGCAATGAGCCGGGCATCTACAAGACTGGCGAATACGGCATACGCACCGAAAATCTGCTTCTTTGCGTGCCAGCGTGCAGCAATGAAGAGTGGGGCGAATTCTACAAATTTGAATCGCTCACGCTTTTCCCCTACGACACCACTTTGATGGATATGGATATGCTCAGCCGCGAGGAAGTGAAGCAAATCAACGACTACCACGCTATGGTGTGCGAGCGCCTGCGTCCGCTGCTCAGTGCCGACGAGGCTCAATGGCTTGAACAAAAATGTAAATCAATATAAAAGTTATGGCAATTATCAGAAAAGTTAGGGGTTTCGACCCCAAAATGGGTAAGGGTTGCTTCCTTGCCGACAATGCAGTGCTCGTGGGCGATGTGACCATGGGCGACGATTGCAGCATCTGGTTTGGTGCTGTGCTCCGTGGTGATGTCAACACCATTAAGATTGGCAACCGTGTGAACATTCAAGACAATGCGGTGATTCACACGCTGTATGAGAAATCAGTGACCACTATCGGCAACGATGTGTCGATTGGCCACAATGTGGTGGTGCATGGTGCCACTATTCACGATATGGCGCTGATTGGCATGGGCAGCATCATTCTCGACCACGCAGAAGTGGGCGAAGGCGCAATCGTGGCAGCTGGTAGCGTGGTGCTCGGTGGCACCAAGATTGGTCCTCACGAACTGTGGGCAGGCAGTCCAGCGAAATTCAAAAAGATGGTTGACCCTGCGCAAGCAAAGGAAATCAACGTGAAAATCGCTAAAAACTACCTGATGTATTCTACATGGTATGAGGAATAAGTCGCACGGCGCAAGAGCATAAAAAAGGAGAGATTCCCGAAAGAATCTCTCCTTTTTTCTTATGGGGTTATCGAATTATCGAGATTTCGAAAATTCGAGATTTCGAATTGTTGATTAGAGTTTCACTTTGCATGCTTTTTCGCCTTGCTTCACGATGTAGATGCCTTCGCCGAACGCGCTCTTCAGTTCGCTTGTGCTACTGATTTGCTTGTTGGTGATGAGGACGTGGCCCTGAATGTCGTAAACGCTTACAGGTTGTGACAAATCCACAATCACATCGGTGATGCCAGTGGCTGTTTCGTTTTGCACGCCCACGATAACGGCGGTGAGAGGTGCACCTTCAGAGTTGAGGTCCACTTCCACTGCGTATTCACCTGGTTCGGTGTTGAGGAAGTCGAGGTTGAACTTGCCACCAGCTGCAGGCAGGGTGGTGGTGCTCAGAGTGAAGAATCCCTTGTGTGCACCGTAGAGCGAAATCTTGATGTCGCTGGTGAGTGCGATACCTTCAATTTCAATGTCGGGGCTGGTGGCTTTCTTGCCAGCAATAGCCTTGAAAGAGCCTTCGCGAATGTTTGGACGAATCAGAGGCACATTGGTTTGTCCCCAACTGAAGTCGTCGATGTAGTATGAAGTGGTGCTTTCTGCGCCACGGCTACTGTTGAAGCGGAAGCCGATAAAGAACACATCAGCCAAGTCGAGGCCCTTCAGGTCGATGGTGTAAGGCACCCATTCTTCGTTCTTGTCGGGAGATGCAGGGATATTGAGGCCGTCGATAGGTTGCACATACATGCCTTCGCCGTCTTTCTCTATGTAGCACACTTCCAGTTGGTCGGCCATGCCATCACGCATGAGTGTGCCCATCACCTTGAAGGTGAGCACAGGGTTTGGCGTGTTCTTGAAGTCGAGAGCAGGGCTCACGAGCGTCATCACGCAAGGAGTGGTTTCCTCCATCTTGCTATCGTAAGGAGTAACCTTAGCTGCGCCGTTGCCGTCAGCCCAAGTGTAGCCCCACCATGCGCGATTGCCCACTTGTGCAAGGTTCTTCCAACCCTCGATGCTTAATGGCTTGTTTTTGGTCACACCGTCGAAGTTTTGCACATAAGAAGCCAATGGCTTGCTATCGTCGAGAGGCAGACGGTCGCCTTCGCGGTCCTCGGTGGTGCCGTTTTCGGTTGCTTTACCGGTGATGCGGATTGTCTCTGTTTCAGCCTTGATACCGCTAAACTCAATCACTTCCTCGTAGTCGCCTGGAACGAGAGGTTTGAAAGTGATGTTGATTTGTGTGTTGCCGTTTTTGAGCAAAGTGGCGGTGCTGATGATAAATGCGCCGTTGCTCAAGCCCTTCACAGCAGCCTTGCCGTAGTCGGGGAGGTCGGAGGTGGTGACGGTGATGGTTTGCTTTTGCTGTTCGCCAGCCTTGCAGGTGAAAGGAGTCAAACCTTCGCTGTGGGCTACAATCGTTGGAGGATTTTCAGGATCCCAAGCGATACCTGTGGCTGCAAAACCAGTATTGAGTGTGCTCACCGAGCTTTCAAAATTGATGCGTGCGGTGTGCTTGCCTATAGCCTGTGGCTTGTAGGTGAGGGTGATAGTGGCTTTGCCGCTGCCAGCAGGAATAGTTTCGGCAGAAACCTCAAATTGGTTGCGGTTGGCACCAGTGAGGTAAACGTCGATAGGATTTTCCAAGTTTGCGTATTCCACAGCGTAGGTGGCGAAAGTGGTGCTTGAGCCGATTGCCACAGCAGATCCGTCGTAAACCACGGTTGGGGTTACGGTCATGGTTGGCTCGGTAGATGCCACATCAAAGAGGTCGGTCCATGCGGTGCCCACGCGAATAGCGTCGACAATCACTTCTGGTCCAACCTTTGTGGCTGAAGAACCTTGACGAAGTTCGATGGCTTGGAAACTCTTCATATCGGCACCGGTGTGGGTAGCAGAATTGATGGCAGCGTTGGGTTGTGGTTCTGTGCTTGCCACAGCAGGGTTTACCCAAAGTTGAACCACGTCGTTTTTAGTGCCTTCCTTAAATTCATAACTCATCACCACCAAATAGGTCTTGCCAAGTTCGAATTCTTCGGTTGATTCGAATAAGGTGGCACTGTTGCGCGAGATTTTAAACACAAATTTGCCGTCGGCACTGCCTTTAGATGCTATTAGGCGAGTGTTTTCTGGTGGCGTTTTTTTGTCAACGATACCAGCAGAAGTGGGTTGGATAAACGCCAGGAAATACTGGTCGTCGGCCGCAGCGTTCACTTTTACCAATGCTGACAGATACACTTTTCCAGAAGAGATGGCTGTTTCGCTCACAGCGCGCATCAAATCTTCGCCCGATGCCACTTGGGTGAGGTGCACAGCCTTGCCCACGGCTTTGTCTTGGTAGTCGGGGTAGGTGAGCGCATTGTCAATCACTTGCACTGGACCAGTTGCTTGTGTGCCGTATTTCAGCCAGCCGCCTTGGGAATACAGATTTCCGAGTTCGTATTCAAAATTTTCGGTGAGCAAACGCTCGGCGTTAGCTGTTGTGCCAATTAAGGTTGCCATTGCAAACAGCGACATCGTCAGATGTCTCACAAGTTTGAAGAGTTTGTTCATAGCGTAAAAATTAAATTATTAAATGAATGATTATTTTTGCAAATATAGTAAAAATCCCCATATTCCCCAAAAGTCTAAAATGCTAATAGGGAATATCTTATGGGATGCTATCGTTTGTTGATTATAATATGGTGAGGAATGGGGGGGCTTGTATCTATACGAGGAAATCATTAATGATTGAGAAAACTACGGAATGATTATTCGGGCTGCTCTGTAATTTGTGTTGGAAGTGTGAACGATATAGATGCCCCTATGGAGGTTGGAGAGGTCGATATTTGTACCGTAGTCGGATAATATAAGGTGGCCTGTGGTATCGAACACAGAAACATTGGCAGGAAGATCTAATAATACATGATTATTACGTATGGTCAGTTCTTTACTTGCGTTTAAAGTGGTAACAGCAGAGTTGTCGTATTGCAAATTAGCATACGTTACGCCACCACCAGTGTAGCATGTAAACCAAATTCGGCGATTATACTCGTCGAGTGCTATATGTGTTGCTTCATTGAGTGCCAACCCAGAGTTGTCGGTATTGTATATGTTCCAATGTGTGCCATCGAACTGTGTAACACCCTTGTCGTCGCCAGTGGCGAGCCATAGGTTGTTTTTTGCGTCAGTCTCTATGTCCCATATAGTGTTACTTGCAAGCTGTGAGTTGTTGGCAGTGTATGTTTTGAACTGTCCATTATGAAACGACGATAACCCCAAACCGTATATTTCTGGGTATTGGCTGCTGCGACAGTTGAACCATACGACATCGTTTTTGTCTACACATACAGTTGCTACAAAATCTGACTCAAGACCTTGTTTGGTGGTGTAAGTTGTGAAGCCCGTGCCGTTAAAACAGGTCAGCCCTGCTCCGAAAGTGCCACACCAAACATTGTTTTGGCTGTCGAAGTCAATACTGTATATATAGTTGGTAGGGAGATTTGAATTAGTGGTGGAATAGACATGCCATTGTCCGTTGTCGCGAAATATCAACCCATGTGTGGTGGCAAGCCACAGGCGATTGGTGTGGTCGAAACGCATTTGGCAAATGTAATTGTCGTTGAATGGATATTGGTCGTATCGGTATGCTATGGTGTCGGTGGGTGTTATTTCAATGAGACAAGTGTCACCCGTGTTGAAAGGTTTTAGCCAAACGTCACCTTTATTATCAGATACAATCTCGTCAATCTGACGCATAGGTAGTATTTCTGTTGTGCCGTCAGTTGGGTTATAGGCAAATGCTCCTGTCATAGTCCCTGCCCAAAAACGCCCTTGTTTGTCCACGCAACCACCACGCATAGATGACGTTGGAGCGTTAGGAAAAGTGTAGGTGATAGGGGTAAGGGCATTGTTTGTTAGGGAGAGCATACCATGTTGATGAGTGCCAACATAAATGTCTTTGCCGTCGATGTCAAAGCAACGCAAGAAGTCGTCAGAATAAGGGATAGGGTATGTAGTGAACGTGGTGCGGTTGAAACAGCACAAATTATGGTCGGTTATGAACCAAATATTGTTTTGCTTATCAATTTTTACATCGGAAACTGCGTCCTCTGTGAGGGATGTGTTGGAAGAGTTGAATAGGGTTTGTGATTGGTCAGTGTAGTGGAGTAATCCCTGTTTGGTGGCAACCCACAGTGTGTTGTCGTTATCCACAGCCAAAGCATAAGCGTCGCCATAGTCGTTGCATTTATCGACCACCATCCCTGAACTTTTGTCTAACGTGCAAAGGGCGTATTTTCGTCTGTAGTCATAGACCGTGAACCATAGTTGTTCGTTATGGTCAAAAGCAATGGCGGTTACAATGCAGTGGTTGCTTAGTGGATTCACATCGTAGGTGTTTACTACTTTTCCATCGCGCATTTCGTAGAGTGCCAACAAACCACCTACCCATGTAGTGTTGCCGTCGAAGGCAATGCTATGAAACCATTGGTTTGTGCGGAAGCCAGTATTGGCAGAGGTGTGGCTGAACCAGCGGTTATTGGCGCGTTGCGATATACCATAAAAACGGTTTGTGGTCCATAACTCGTTGTTATGCAATGTGACTGAAAGTACATAATTATCAGGAAGCCCATCTTGTGCATGGTCAATGCAGTGTTGCTCGCCAGTGCGCTTATTGATTTGTACTATGCCGCCTCCCATGGTAGATGCGTAGAGGTAGTCCGTGTTGTGGGTGATGCACGTGATAGTGCTTTTACTGTTTAGATTTTTCCAATCGGTAAGATGCGTTTGTGCATAACTTGTGGAGAACGCAAACCATAACAGCGCAAGTGCTATAGATAGACCGTATTTCATATTTTATTTTCTGTTAATCTCCGTATATTGACTTAACTCCTTAAGAATATGCGCAAATATAATACATTTTTCAGCTAAAGGATGGGGCTTTCTTGGTAGGGGGTGAGGACGGGGCGGCTGACGGCGAGGGATGCCCTTACGTCGAGGATGCGCTGGTTGGTGCTGCCTCGGAAGCGTAGGGTGGTGTCGCGCTGCGCCAAGACGAATGGACTGTCAACCAGCACGTCGATGTAGCCGAGAAGTTCCTTGTGCTGGCGATTGGTGAGCAGTTGCTCGAAGGTGTAGCCAGTGAAGCACCACACATTCACATTGTGGGCTTTCAGTCCCTTGAGCAGGGCGAGCAGTTCGTCGTGAGGCTGCTGGAGCGGGTCGCCGCCCGACAGGGTGACAGGTTCCTCGTTTTCGAGCAGTTTTTGCAACAGTGCATCTGGGGCGATTTGCTCACCGCCCATAAAGTCCCACGAATGCTCGTTGTGGCATCCGTGGCAGTGGTGCGAACACCCTGCGAAATAAACCGATGTACGAAGTCCCGGTCCATCAACCGATGTCCCCGGGACTATCTTTAAGTATCTCATTAAATGTGATGTTTCGAATTTTTTTAAGAAGTTAAGAAGTTAAGAAGTCGAAGAAGTTAAGACGGCACTATCGCCTTTGGTAAAAAACTTTTAACCTCTTAATATCTAATATCTAACTTCTAATATCTAACTTCTAACCTCTGTCCTTATTTATGCACTACGCGGTCGTTGAGTTCGGCGAGTTTGCCGGAGTTCCAGCGGTCGGTGGTGCCTACGAGGTAGCCGGTGATGCGTTGGAGTTTGTCGATTCTTGTGCTGTGGCAGTGTGGACATTCCTTCAGATTTTCGGTAGCGTCTTCGTAGCCGCAGTCCATACAGCGGTTGCGGTTGTGGTTCACGGAGCAGTAGCCGATGTTGTACTTGTCCATCAAGTCCACCACGTTGGCAATGGCTTCAGGATTGTGGGTGGCATCGCCGTCGATTTCCACATAGAAGATATGGCCGCCACGGGTCAAATCGTGGTATGGTGCTTCCACTTCAGCCTTGTGCTTAGGGCTGCATCTGTAATATACAGGCACGTGGTTGGAGTTGGTGTAGTATGCCTTGTCGGTCACGCCAGGGATTTCGCCGAAATCTTTGCGGTCGCGCTTGGTGAACTTGCCGCTCAAGCCCTCGGCTGGGGTGGCGAGAATACTGTAGTTGTGCTGATATTGCTCCGAGAAACTCAATGCGCGGTCGCGCATGTAGGTCACAATCTTCAGACCGAGCTTTTGTGCCTCCTCGCTTTCGCCGTGGTGCTTGCCCACGAGGGCAATCAAACATTCAGCCAAACCGATGAAACCGATGCCGAGAGTGCCTTGGTTGATCACGCTCTCGATGGTGTCGTTAGGCTTGAGTTCGGAAGCACCGTTCCACAGCTGTGCCATGAGCAGAGGGAACTGCTTCACCATAGCGGTTTTTTGGAACTGGAAGCGCTCGTGGAGCTGCTTGGCAGTCACTTCGAGAGCCTTGTCGAGTTTTGCGAAGAACAGGTTTTCGCGGTCTTCCTTATTTTTCACGCCCATACATTCGATGGCAAGGCGCACAATATTGATGGTGCTGAACGAGATGTTGCCACGGCCGATAGAGGTCTTAGGACCGAAACGGTTTTCAAACACGCGGGTGCGGCAACCCATTGTAGCGATTTCGTAGTTGTAGCGTTCGGGGTCGTCGGCGCGCCAAAGTTCGTGTTGGTTGAAAGTGGCGTCGAGGTTCACGAAGTTAGGGAAGAAACGGCGAGCGGTCACTTTGCACGCATATTGATACAGGTCGTAGTTGCGGTCGCCAGGGAGGTAGCTCACGCCACGCTTCTTCTTCCAGATTTGGATAGGGAAGATGGCAGTGCTGCCGTTGCCCACACCCTCGTAGGTGCTGCGGAGAAGTTCGCGGATAATGCAGCGGCCTTCTGCGCTGGTGTCGGTACCGTAGTTGATGGAGCTAAACACCACTTGGTTGCCACCACGGGAGTGTATGGTGTTCATATTATGGATAAACGCCTCCATGGCTTGGTGCACACGGCTCACGGTGCGGTTGATGGCGTGTTGCTTCGCGCGCTGTTCGCCCGTGAGGAAATCGAGAGGCTTTTCGATGAAGTCGTCGATTTCGGCGTCGTAAAGGCTGCTGAGGTCGCTGCCGGTGAGGGCTTCCACATTCTTCACCTCCTCAATATAGCTTTTGCGGACGAATGGAGCCAAATAGAAGTCAAACGCAGGTATTGCCTGACCACCGTGCATCTCGTTTTGCGCAGTCTCCATCGAGATACAAGCAATCACGCTTGCGGTTTCGATACGCTTGGCGGGGCGGCTTTCGCCATGGCCAGCCACGAAGCCGTTTTCCAGCACCTTGTTGAGAGGGTGCTGCACGCAAGTGAGGCTCTTGGTGGGGTAGTAGTCCTTGTCGTGGATGTGGAGCACATTGTCGGCCACAGCCTCGCGCACTTCCTCGCTCAACAAATAGTCGTCGACAAATGGTTTGGTGGTTTCGCTGGCAAACTTCATCATCATGCCGGCAGGGGTGTCGGCGTTCATGTTGGCGTTTTCGCGAGTGATGTCGTTGTTTTTGGCGTTGATGATTTCCTTGAACACGTTGGCGGTGCCGGCCTTGCGCGCCACATTGCGCGAGTGGCGATATTTGATGTAGGTGCGCGCCACCTGCTTGTAGGGACTCTTCATCAATTCGTTTTCCACCATGTCTTGGATTGCCTCCACGGTCATTTGGCTTTTGCCTCGCATACCGATGCGGTCGGCAATGCGCTGAATGAGCGCTTCGTCGTCGTTTACTTCTGCTGCAATCATCGCCTTGCGAATCGCAGCCTTGATTTTTTCTTCGTTGTAGCCTACTTGTCGGCCGTCGCGTTTGAGTACGGTTTGAATCATAGTGGAAAATGCTATATTGATAGGGTTGTTTTATTTGTTGTGTTTTGCGTAATAAAAGTCCACCGATTTGTGGGCTTGAATTATGTATTTGCAAAGGTATTTAAAGCTTTCTGATTATGCAACAAAAATTACCGAAAAGTTATTAACAATTTTCGTTTTGGAAAACTTTTTCTGTTAATAAAAAAATTAACCAATTAAAAATCAAGTAATTAAAAAATTTTTTGGAAAACTTTACTTTCTTTCATGTGAATAATAGTGAACATTTTTGCAAACTCCACTCCCCCAAATAATTGCCGAAAACCGACAATAGTATTGATAGATAACAACTTGGCGAAACACTGGTCAGAAATTAGAAATTAGAAGTTAGAATTTTTGGAAGTTAAGAAGTTAAGAAGTTAAAGAAGTTAAGACGATGGCTTTGGCTCTTGAAATTTCGATAACTCGAAGGCTTGAAAACTTGTTGACTTGTTGACTTGTTGACCTGTTGACTCGTTGGCTTGTTGACTTTGCGCATCGCGCGCGTGCGTAAAATAATTTACGGTGTTGCGCCGAATGGAGGGGCGCGACACCGTGGCGGAATGTTTTGAGTTGCTTTTCAATGGTGTGATTAGGGTAATTAAGTTGGATGTGAAACGTGAAACGCTTACGCCTTACGATTAAGCATAAATCGTGCCAATTCCACACTCCTTTGGAAATATTTTTTCTTCGCGCTTGATTTTGGTGCGGTCGGTTTGCTTTTTTTCTGCCGAATATTGGCAATGAGCGAAAAAAATAGTAAATTTGTACCCCGTATTTTAATCTGCATTCGCACAATCTGAAAATTATGAAATACGGCTTCGACAACGACAAATACGTTAAAATTCAATCCGAACACATTAAGGAGCGTATCGCTCAATTTGGCAACAAGCTCTACCTCGAACTTGGTGGTAAACTCTTTGACGACTATCATGCGTCGCGCGTGCTGCCTGGCTTTAAGCCCGACAGTAAACTCACAATGCTTCAGCAACTTAGCGACAATGCTGAAATTGTGATTGTGATTAGCGCAGTGGACATTCAGAAGAATAAGGTGCGCCAAGACCTCGGCATCACCTACGACGTGGACGTGCTTCGCCTGCGCGAGGAGTTTATGAATCGTGGCTTTGTGGTGAGCAGCGTGGTGATTACGCACTACAATGGGCAGGGCAGTGCCGACGCCTATCGCCAGAAACTGGAACGCCTGGGCATTCGCTCATACGTGCACTACACTATTGAGGGCTATCCTAATAATGTGGAACTCATCGACTCGGATGAGGGATTCGGCAAAAACGATTATGTGCCGACCACGCGTCCGCTGGTCATCGTCACTGCTCCCGGACCGGGTAGCGGCAAGATGGCGGTGTGCCTGAGCCAACTCTATCAGGAGCATAAGCGTGGCGTGACGGCTGGATATGCGAAGTTTGAGACCTTCCCGGTGTGGAACCTCTCGCTGAAGCACCCCGTGAACATTGCCTACGAGGCAGCGACAGCCGACCTCAACGATGTGAACATGATCGACCCATTCCACTACGAAGCCTACAATAAGATTGCCATCAACTATAACCGCGATGTGGAAATCTTCCCCGTGCTCGATGCGCTGTTTGAGGGCATCTACGGCGAAAACCCATACAAATCGCCTACCGATATGGGCGTGAATATGATTGGCTTCTGCATCAGCGACGACGAGGTGTGCTGCAAAGCCGCTAAAGACGAGATTATCCGTCGCTATTTCACCGCGCTCAACGAACTGGCTGAAGGCGAGGGCAACGATAGCGAGGTGAAGAAGATTGCGCTCCTGTTTAAGCAGGCGAATATCAACACGGCTTACCGCAAAACCACCGTTGCGGCTCGCGAACGCCGCGAACAGTCGCTCGGTATGCCTACCGCCGCCATCGAACTGCTCGACGGCACCATCATCACTTCGGAGCAGAGCGACTTGCTCGGACCGAGTGCTGCGCTCATTCTCAACGCCACCAAGCACTTGGCAGGCATCGACCATGGCAAGAAGTTGATTCCACAAAGCCTGATTGAACCAATTCAGCACACCAAAATCGAGTATTTGCGTGGCAGAAACCCACGACTGCACACCGATGAGGTGCTTGTGGCGCTCTCGGTGCTCAGCACCCAAGATGAAGACTGCCGCCATGCGCTGGAAGTGCTTCCACAACTTGAAGGCTGCCAGATGCACAGCACCGTGATGCTCAACGAGGTGGACCGCAAAATATTCCGCAAGTTGGGCGTGGGTCTCACCTGCGACCCCAACCGCAAAAGGTAAATTTCCCCTCTTGCGCCAATAGGAATATGAATTATAACTAACTGAAAATAAAATAGATTGTACCATATGAGACCAATGATAAAATACCGAGGCGGTAAATCAAGGGAAATTCCACATATTATGGAGTATATTCCTTGGTTTGCAGGACGCTACATTGAACCATTTTTTGGCGGTGGGGCATTGTTCTTTTTTTTGGAGCCTCAGCGGGCACTTATCAATGATGTGAACTCAAAGCTTATGGAATTTTACAGGGGTGTACGCGATAATTTTACCACCTTGCGAAAAGAGCTTAACGAAGTGGAACTGTTGTATGATGCAAATCGAAAACGTTTTGATGAGCTGAAGGCCCTTCATCCTCACGAGCGAGTGGAGGATAAAAACGAGGAATTGTATTATCGGCTTCGCGACATGTTTAATGGCAAGGGCAACAAAGAGTATTCTGATGCCTTATTGTATTATTACATCAACAAGACTGCTTATTCAGGCATGATTCGTTACAATGCTCTTGGCGAGTATAATGTGCCTTATGGTCGTTATAAGCATCTTAACACCAAATCCGTAACGCTTTATCACAGTGAGCTATTACAACGCGCTGAACTGTATAATGTGGATTATAGCAACATTTTCAATATGTGCAAGGAAGATGATTTCGTTTTTCTTGACCCTCCTTATGATTGTGTGTTTTCTGATTATGGAAATGAAGAATACAAAGATGGTTTCGGTGAGGAGAGCCACAAGAAATTGGCGAACGATTTTGTCAACTTGCCATGTAAAGCGCTGATGGTTATTGGACGGACTGCATTGACAGAAGAACTTTACAAGGGATATATTGTAGGAGAATACGAGAAGAACTATTCGGTGAATATTCGAAATAGATTCAAATCTGCCGCTCGGCATATCGTGGTATCTAACTATAAAAGGACTTGGAACGACGTTCGCAATCAAGCCACACCGATGCTCTATCCAGAGAGAGAACCTTCTCAATTAAGATTGTTTGAAGCAAGTGAACCTTATGGCACGAATAGATAGTAAAGTATTGTTTTTGACGACTTCTCCCCGAACACCGGAAAAGATGATACCGGAAATAGAACTCCTGGTTAAGCATTTTTCTGGTCAAGTATGGAATAAAAGCACTCAACTGGCTTTTATGGACATTCTTCGCGAAGAGCAATTCTTTAACGGAAAGGGGGAGAACGATCCAGCGTTGAGTGCTCGTGACAGAATTAACCGTGCACCAAAGTCGTTGGGACTTGTGAACCTCTCGCCACACATTTCGCTCACTCAGGCAGGGAAGGCATTGCTAAGCACTACGCGAAAAGACGAGGTGCTTTTGCGTCAAATGCTTAAATTTCAAGTGCCATCGCCTTTTCATAAACCCACAGAAAAAGCTGCCTCTTTTTGTGTGAAGCCTTATTTAGAGATGCTTCGATTGGTGCGAAAATTGGGAATGTTGCGGTTTGATGAGTTGCAAATGTTTGGAATGCAGCTCACAGATTGGCACGATTTTGACAAAATAGTTCATAAAATAGAAAAGTTTCGTATAGCAAAAACCAAACACGATGGGAGCTATAGGAAATTTAAAACCAAGTATTTGTATGATGAACTTGCGAATATCTTTAGAGAGAGAATCGCAAGAGGTGACATAAAAACGCGTGAAAGCAAAGACGCGTCTTTGGAGAAATTCCTCAAAACACAGGCAGGGAATATGCGAGATTATGCTGATGCGTGCTTCCGTTATTTGCGTGCGACGGGGCTTGTGAATGTGTCGCATGTGGGAAAATCGTTAAGCATTGTGCCAGAGCGTGTAGAAGATGTGGACTACATTTTGCAATCGGTAAACCGTGAGCCTTGCTTTGTTGATGATGAAAAAAACTATGTCACATATCTTGGAAACGCAAACACTCCGTTGCTGTTAACTGATGATAGACAAAGGCTTATCACAAAACTACGCAAGGAGTTTCCTGATGCAAACGTGAAGCAAGATGCTGATACCACTGCCTTGAAAAATATGCTCGACAAACTGATAGCGCAAAGAAAATCTGAAACTCTCATCAAGCAGGTAGGGGAAATTAAGGACTATCGGCTGTATGACGAAATTCAAAGCACATTTAGGCAAATAGTGGAAGGAAAACTATATGATGCCCCATTGATGCTGGAATGGAACACCTGGCGTGCGATGACGATGCTTGACGGTGGAGAGATAAAAGCGAACTTAAACTTTGACGACTTTGGTAAGCCACTATCCACCGCACAAGGCAATATTTCGGATATTGTTTGTGATTATGGCGATTTTATGCTGTCGGTGGAAGTGACAATGGCAAGTGGGCAACGACAATATGAAATGGAAGGAGAACCTGTATGCCGCCATTTGGGAAAAATGAAGAAGGCGATGAATAAGCCTTGTTATGGTTTGTTTGTGGCTCCCTCAATTAATGATGCGTGTATTGCTCATTTTTTCGCACTCCATAATGTGAACATCTCTTTTTATGGAGGGAAATCAGTAATCATTCCTATGCCATTAAATCTTTTTCAAAAAATGGTGGAAGATAGTTATAATGTTGATTTTACGCCCACTCCATCACATGTGAAGAAACTTTTTGAATATTCCGAAAAACTTGCGTCAGAGTGTGGCGATGAGCGCATTTGGTTTGAGGGTATAAAAGAAAAGGCTTTAAATTGGTTGAAAATCTGAATTTTTAAATATGCTTGACTTTATTACTTGGACTGCGAGTCCTGAGATTTATAGTGGTTTCGTGA
>OBLI01000920.1_pt1 | contig 30428 bp, 27 predicted proteins | sample 1519701 | NCBI WGS metagenome assembly OBLI01 (sample SAMEA3663005, study PRJEB22513) | pig gut metagenome | biome: pig gut; feature: pig-associated habitat; material: faeces | place: France | collected 2012 | reverse complement strand
AGCGCCGCCAGAGAAAGGGCTCCGGCCTTGAAGAATTTGCCGCTGTCCCGGTCCAGCAGCTCAAACATCCGCAGGATGCCTTTTTTCCGCTCCTGGGGGGTGGCGTTTTCAGAGATTTCCTTGGTTTTCATTTCACATGCTCTCCTTGATCGTGATCATCCAGGCGGACCTGGAACATGCCCCGGTACTGGGTGGGGGTGCAGCCTTTCAGCTTTTTAAAGGTACGGTTAAAGGTGGATACGCTGGAGAAGCCGGACTGCAGCGCGATTTGGGAGATGGACAGCCCCGGCTTCATCAGCAGCGCCTCGGAGGTCTTAATCCGCCGATGGCAGAGGTATTCGTAGAAATTGCAGCCGGACAGCTGCTTAAAGGTTCTGGAAAAGTGGAATTTAGAAAACCCGGCCACGGCGGCGGCATCCTCCAGGGTCAGGTCCTCGGCGAAATGCCGGTCCAGATAGTCGAACACCGCCTCGAACCGCTCCGCGTAGTTGCGCTGGCTGGAATGGGGCAGCTGCAGCATGGAGGGGCTGCTCTCGGAGGAAAGGCGGTACTTTCCGTAATTCAGGAATATGGTCAGCAGCTGGGAATACACGCTGATGTCCCGCAGGCTGTCGTCGTGGAGGTATTCCCAGCAGATGCGCCCGAACAGGTCCGCCTCCTCGGCGTAGATGGCGGGGCAGGTGCTCCGGTTGATGAGCAGCGGCTTTGCCATGCAGGAGGCCAGATAGGACGCTCCCTTGATGGCAAGAATCTGGTCAAACTCAAACAGGAAAATGAATCTGCCGCCCCGGGCGGGGGCCTTGAGGGAGTGGGGCTCGCCGCCGGGAATGAGAAAAATATCCCCTGGGGCCAGGTCAAAGGTCTGGCCGCAGACGTTCACCAGATAGTTTCCCTCGATGGGCACGATCATCTCATAGGCGCTGTGCCAGTGAGGGTCGTAGGACAGCATGGTGTTGTTGTACCACAGGCGCAGGCTGGAATTGGGCTGGAACTCCACGGACTCCAGATTGCCGGAAATGGAGCGGACATAGTTGACCTTGCTCTGCCGGGCAAGGAACTGGTCCAGCATTTCCTGGCCGATGGTGTAGGGGATGGCGTTTTTCAGAGGCTGTGTCATGGGGCTACCTCCCTGCTGTTCTGATGGCAAACGGATTGTGCAAATATTGCCCCGGAAGAAAGTGGCTGTTTTTGGAAGAACCGTCAAAAACCCGGAGAAATCAGGTGAAAATGTCGATATATTTACCATAGATACTATATCACATTCTCAAATTCCTTGCAATATGCAGCAAATATTTTTGTAAGAAAATGAATAATATGTGTAAAATAGCAATTAATGAAAGCAAAGACAGCAATATTTGGTAAGAATCATCCTCTACGCGCTGGTATAATAGCACAAGAAACTACCACGTACAGGAGGTCGGCAATGGCAAAATTAACAAATACAAAGCCGGGCCCAGAATCCGAGCTTGCGCTCCGCAAGAAGCATGGCGATTTCGGCCCCTATATCAAACGATACTGGCAGCTCTATGCGCTGCTGGCGCTCCCGCTGCTGTATCTGCTGGTATTCAAATACGCGCCCATGATTTACATTCAGATCGCGTTCAAGAAGTACAAGCTGAACATGAGTGTCTGGGAGATGCCCCTGGCCAAAAACCACGGCTTCGAGTATTTCATCAAGGCTTTCAGCAGCAAGGACTTCCGCCTGGCTCTGCGAAACACCATCAAGCTGAATTTGCTGGATCTGCTGGTGGGCTTCCCTGCCCCCATCATCTTCGCGCTGATCCTCAACGAGCTGCCTTTCCCCCGGTTTAAAAAGACAGTTCAGACCATCGCTTACATGCCCCACTTCCTTTCCTGGGTTATCATCTCCAGCCTGGCCCTCCAGCTCTTCGCCCCCGGCGACGGCCTGGTGAACATGGTCATCGAGAAGGTAACCGGTGAGTCCGTCCCCTTCCTGAATGAGCCAAACCACTGGGTTGGCACCTACATCGGCGTGGGCGTCTGGCAAAGCTTCGGCTGGAACTCCATTGTGTACCTGGCCGCCATTGCCGGCATCAACCAGGAGCTCTACGAGGCCGCCGATGTGGACGGCGCAGGCCGCTTCCGGAAGATGTGGAACATCACCCTGCCCTCCATCCGGCCCACCATCGTGGTGCTGCTGATTATGAACCTGGGCAACATCCTGGGCGGCGGCTTCGACCGGCCCTTTGCCATGTCCAACAACCTGGTGCTCCGGGCCTCGGAGGTTATCGCGACCTACGTGTACAAAACCGGTATCAAGGGCCTGCAGTTCTCCCTGACCACCGCCGTGGGCCTGTTCCAGTCCGTTGTCGGCGTGTTCTTCCTGCTGATGGCCAACTGGCTGTCCAGAAAACTGGGTGAAAGGGGTATCTGGTAATGCGAAACGTCAAATCCACATCTTCCAAGATTGGCGACTGGGGCTTTGTGTTCCTGTGCGTCCTGGTCAGCGCCGTGTGCCTGCTGCCCATGATTCACCTGCTGGCCAAGTCCCTCAGCGGCACCGACTATCTGGTGCGCCACGAGGTCTCCCTCTGGCCCAAGGGCTTTAACTTCGACGCCTATCTCACGGTTTTGAAGGACCCCAAGTACATCCGCTCTTTCTTCTGGACCGTGTTCCTCACGGTGGTGTGCACCCTGCTGTCGCTGACCATGACGGTGCTGTGCGCCTACCCCCTGATCTTCCGGCAGCTGCGCGGCCGGGGCGCCATCAACATTTTCATCACCATCACCATGTTCTTCAACGCCGGCACCATTCCCAACTACCTGCTGATGCAGAATCTGAACCTGCTGGACAATCCCCTGGTTCTGATCATCCCCGGGTGCCTGTCGGTGTACAATATGATCATCATGCGAAGCTTCTTCTACGGAATACCGGAGAGCTTGCGAGAGTCGGCGGAAATAGACGGCGCGTCCATCTTCCAGATTCTGGTGAAGATCTATGTGCCCCTGTCCACCCCCGTCATGGCCACCCTGGCCCTGTTCTACGCCGTGGGCCGGTGGAACGGCTACTCCGACGCTCTGATGTACATGAAGAACGCGGACTACTATCCCCTGCAGCTGCTGCTGTACAACGTGATCAACAACATCAATTCCGTGGAAGTGGCCACCCAGGAGGGCTTCTCCTCTCCCGGCCTGTCCGCCTCCCTGAAAGCAGCAATTGTTATGTTCTCCACCATTCCCATTCTGTGCATCTACCCCTGGCTGCAGAAGTACTTCATCCATGGCGTGACCATGGGTGCCGTGAAGGAATAACCGAATCAGCTTGATTCGATCATTCAATATCTACCCAAAATCTGAAGGAGGAAACACAATGGCAAAGAAACTGGTAGCCCTGCTGCTGACCGTGGCGATGCTCATGTCCTTCGCGGTGATCGCCCATGCAGAGGACGAAATCGTGGACGGCAAGTTCACCACCACCCGCCACATCACCGTAGAGGTCTATGACCGCGGCAATGACGGCGGCTCCGACCCCACCAACAACATGTACACCGAGTATATCAAAAAAGGTATGCTGGAAGATCACAACGTGGAAGTGGAATTCGTAAAGGTTCCCCGCTGGACCGAGGTTGAGGAAATCAACAACCTGCTGGCTGCCCAGAAGGCTCCCGACATCTGCGTGACCTACAGCTATCCCACCATCCAGACCTACGCCGACATGGGCGGCGTGATGGATCTGAGCGAGATCCTGGAAGAGTACAAGGATCTGTGCCCCAACCTGTGGGACTGGCTGGGCGAAAACAACATCTACTGGGACCGTGACCCCGATACCGGCACCGTTTGGGCCATCGAGGCCAAGCTCGCCACCTCCAACCGGATTCTGACCTTCGTCCGTCAGGACTGGCTGGATGCCCTGGGCCTGGAAGCTCCCACCACCACCGAAGAGTTTGAAGCCATGCTGTACGCCTTCGACGAGAGAGCCTCCGAGCTGCCCGTGGACGATGCCAGCAAGGTCATCCCCTACTCCGTGAGCTACGACGTGGGCTGGCGTGCAGGCAACCTGATCGAGTCCTTCATCGACCCCAACATCTCTGACCGTGAGTTCTACATCAACGTCTTTGATGACAGAAAGGTGACCCAGGACGGCACCAAGGAAGCCATCCGCCTGCTGAACAAGTGGTACAACGACGGCCTGCTGTGGGACAACTTCGCCCTGTACGGCTCCGGCGACACCACTGAAGACGACAACATGAAGGCCGGCTACGTGGGCGCTTTCACCCACAACTGGGACTATCCTTTCCGCAACGGCGTGGACAGCATCAACGCCAACCTGCAGCGCAACGTGGGCCCCGATGCCAAGTATGTCGCTGTTGACTGCTTCACCAGCAGCGACGGCAGCCACACCAAGTTCGTCCCCGGCCCCGTGGACCGCAAGGTGTTCTTCCCCCTGACCAACGACGAGCCTCTGGCCTGCCTGCTGTACCTGGATTGGATTTCCGATCCCGCGCACATCGAGTACCTGCAGATCGGTGATGAGGGCGTGACCCACAATGTTCTGGAGTCCGGCGCCATTCAGACCGTTGCCGCCACCGGCGACGCCATCATGAACTCCGGCATGAACATCGACTACACCATCACCTGCAACGGCCTGAAGCTGGCTGATCCTGAGAAGACTCAGCTGTCCAAGGCTTACAACTACGCCGAGATCGATCCCGAGATCGTTGCCCAGGCTGATACCTACGCCCAGACCGACCTGCACTTCATCAAGAACGTGAACGTGGGCGCCATCGAGGCTGAGGCCGGCATCGGCGACACCCTGAGCTCCAAGCGCGACCAGATCTTCGATCAGGCTGTGGTTGCCCCCGTTGACCAGTTCGACGCCGTTTGGGACGAGTTCATGGAGGATTACCTGTCCTCCGGCGGCCAGGACATCATCGACGAGCGCGCCGAGAAGTGGGAGCAGTTCTTTGGCGATGCCGAGATGCTGCCCTGAGCGACTTCTGATTCTCTTCTGAATCCATAACTTCTCCCCCTTTCCCACGGGAAAGGGGGAGATTTCATTGGGAAGCATCCGAGCAGCAGAAACAGATAAGCAAAAAAGAAGCACCCCGGGGGGTGCTTCCTGGATCGTATCAGTCCTCGAAGGTGAGGATATCCTTGTATTTTTCCTTGAACATACCGTAAACGGCGTCCAGGATCTCCTCGTCCTCCACGGCCAGGTAGTTCTCGTTCTCGTCGTCCACGGGCTCCACCTCCAGAATGACGATCTGGGTTTCGGCCTCGTCGGCGGGCATGAGAATCAGGTACTCCTTGCCCTGATAGGTCAGGCAATCCAGGTATTCAAAGTCCACATCCTGACCGTTCTCGTCGGTGAGGGTGAGGATGCTGGATTCCTCTTCCTGCTGGGCATCGGGGGTCATATCCAGATTTTCCATTGGGCTACACTCCTTATTCGATGGTAATTGGGATGCTTTCCCTTTCCTTATGGCATAAATTATACCGTATCCCCAGGAAAAAAGCAAGGGAAAGTTATGGGACAAAGGAGAAACCCGCAAGGGGATTGTATCTTCCCCGGGGATGTGCTATGATGCACTTATCAGCATAGAAAGCAATGTCATTCACTTGAGACAATACCGTGGTAGATCGTTGGACCTAAAGCTTTACTTTCGTAGGGCGGGGGCAAGCCATCCGCCCTACGATATAGAACGTTAAGTTGATGGCATTGGCATAAAAGGGGGATTGGGCATGAGTGCGCGGTCTGAGGAAGAGAAGCGGCTGTTTTACATGGAATTTGTCCACCGGGAGAATCAGTTCCGGCATATGTCCCAGAACAGGGACCGGCGGCAGTATGAGCTGCTGCGGGACGCGGACCCCCGGGCGGTGGAGGAGGGTGTGAATGCCTTCCAGGCCCATCTGCAGGGGCACCTGTCCGACGATCCCCTGAGAAACTACAAGTACCTCTTTGTGGCCAACGTGGCTCTGTGCTGCCGCTATTGCATGGAGGGCGGCCTGAACCAGGAGCGGGCCTACAACATCAGCGACCTGTTCATTCAGAAAATGGATCTGCTGGAAACGGAGCAGCAGGTGATCGACCTGCACAAAAGCATGCTGGAATTCTATCTGGAGGAAATGGACAGGGCCAAAAAACAACAAATCTGCTCCACACCGGTGGCCGCCTGTATGGACTACATCTACGACCACCTGTATGAGCAGATTCGTGTTTCGGACCTGGCCGCTCAGCTGGAATTGAACGAGAGCTACCTATCCGTCCTGTTTAAAAAGGAGACCGGAATGACGATCTCAAATTATATCCGCCAGCGCCGCGTCGAGGCGGCGGAGGCCATGCTCCGCTACAGCGACTACAGCTGCTCGGACATCGGAAATTTTCTGGCTTTTTGCTCCCAGAGCCACTTCATCAGTGTGTTCCGGAAAGCAACCGGCCTGACACCCAGGCAGTACCGGGCGCGCTACGGCAGCCGGGAGCCGCTTACAGCACCGGAATGATGATGCCGTTGATACAGGCATAGCAGCGGGCCTTGCCGGTATCCGGACGGGCCTGGTTCTCCCGGCAATTCCGGGCATTCAGAATGGATTTAAAAACCTTTTTCATGATAGAATCCTCCATAGGGGTTGGTTTGATTTGCGGCGTGAGTATACCAGATTCCGGAGGAATGGTATATCAAATTCATTGGCTAACTATCATGAATTTTTCTGAATGTCAAAAATCGATGGTAAAATTTGTGAACTTTTCATAAACAAACCCCGCTGCCCGGCTGGGCATCGGGGTTGCTGTTTTGAAATTCTTACTTGCTGAAAGGTCCGGCCACCAGATTGTTCAGCCGGCTGTCGCCATAGAAATCGGTGTCGAAAATGATGTCCTCGCCCTCGGGGGTCTCGAACCGCTCTTCCGGCTCAAAGGCCATGCCCAGGGTGTCGGAGGTGATGAGCTTGGCCTGGGGCAGGTACTCCATCAGGTTGGTCTCCAGCCGGTACTGGCCGTTCTCCTGCTTCAGCTCCAGGGTGATGTGGTGCTGGGTATCCAGGGTGAAGTCCTCTTCAATATCCGCAGGCTGTGCCCCGTTGAAGTACACGTTGCCGCCGGTCCACACAGGCAGGGGCATGTAGTACCGGTCCCGGCTCTGGGCAGCGCCCTCGCCGCAGTAGCCCTCGAAGCAGGCTTTCCACTGGTCCTCGGTCATGTAGCCAGAGTAGGTCAGGGTGCCGGCGGTGAGGTTCTCGTCCTCCCACTCATTGTCCTTATAGTCGGCCACCATTTCCAGCATCTTCTCCCGCACCGGCTGCTGGACGAACACGTTGTTATAGAACCGGACGTCGCCGTGGAGGATGGACATGAAGCCGGTGATCTCCGTGCGGTGGGGCATGTGGATGGGGGTATAGCGGGTGGAATCATATTTCACACTGCCGTTCTTCACACCCCGGCCCACCGCCGCGATGGCGCCGCCGAAGAGATTGTGGACAAAGGCTACGCCCTGGGTGGGCAGCTTCACCGCCCGCTCGGAGAGCAGGATGTTGTTGTCCACCAGGCAGGGACCGTGGGCAATCTCAATGAACAGGTCCTCGCCCAGGCCCAGGCCCTCCCGGTTTTCCTTTTTCAGCAGGTAGTCGTAGGGCATGCAGTTGTCGTGGAACAGGCAGCGGCTCACCCGGGTGCCCTGGGTCTGCCAGTCCAGCCAGATGCCCCGGGTGCAGTGGTGGAAGTGGCAGTTCCGGATGATCACATCGATGGCAGCGTGGAACTTGATGCCGCCGATTTCCGCACCGGCCAGGTTCCGCTTGTTGTTGATGTGGTGGATGTGGCAGTTTTCAATCACGGAGAACACGCAGCCCAGGTTGCCCACAATGCCGGTCTGGCCGCAGTCGTGGATGTCGCAGTTCCGCACGGTGTGGGAGCCGATGGTTTCCTTGCTCCAGCCGTCGATCTGGGCGATGAGGGAGCAGTCCCGCTGGGTCTGGGCGCCGTCCTTATATTTATAGTGGGACCACTTGTTGTCGTTGCCCTGCTGCAAATACTTGCCCAGGGAGATGCCAGAGCACTTGGAGTGGGAGACCTCGCAGTCCTCGATCACCCAACCCTTAGACCAGTGAGGGCCGATCATGCCCTCCTGCAGGGCGGTGGGGGGAGCCCACTGGGTAGCGGCCTTGGTGACCACAAAGCCCGTGAGGGTGATGTAGTTCACGTGCTCCGCCTGGGGCCAGAAGCAGTGGGGCCGGACGGTGATTTCCACGTTCTCTTCGTTGGGGTTCTTGCCCTGGAAATTGGCGTAGATCAGGGTGCTCTCCCCGTCCTCGGACTGCTGGGTATACCAGGTGTGCTTGGTGAAGTCCCGGTCCCAGGAGCCGTCGTAAAATTCAGGATGCAGCACCTTTTCCAGGGTATCCTGCTCGTAGAGGGATTTATCATTCAGGAAAACCTCGCCGGTATGGGCGGGGGTGCCCTGGTTCAGCCAGTCGCCGAACACCAGGGTGGTGTAGGGATTGTGATTGCCGAAGAAGCGGTTGTCCAGCTTCACCTGCCACACATCTCCCTGATAGGGAACCCAGCCGGTGATCCGCTCCGCGCCGGTGATGACGGCCCCACGGGGCACAGAGGAGCGATAGACAATGGGCTGCCGCTGCGTACCGGCGTAGCGGGGGCTCACATCCTCCCGGTAGACGCCGGGGGCGACCAGGATTTCGTCACCGGGCATGGCCACGGCAGCCGCCTGGCTGATGGTTTTGAAAGGACGCTTTTCGCTGCCGTCACCGGCCAGGGCGGCGGCGCAGTCCACATATCGAATCATGGGAATTATCCTCCTGTAATTTGTATTCTATGTTCCATTATAGAGGCTGGGGGCGGAAAGTCAATCCCCGCAAATTGCCGAGTTTTCCGCAAGAAACGCAAAAAACAGCCCTCGATGTTTTTTACCAAACACCGAGGGCTGTTACTGGTTCTTATTATCCAGCATCATCGATTAGACCTCACTTTCTGCGGATTTGGAGCTATCGCCGTCTTTGACTCGCTCCTTTTTGTAGCTTCATCATAACTGATAAAAGCCCTTTTTGCAAGATGGAATTTTCCACATAATTGTTTCATTCTTTTTGGATAAGAGGGAGAATATAGGATTTTTCCAAATAAGAATGTTGACGGAGTGAAATCGCTGTGGTATGATGAATCTGTTGGGACGCTTCATGGCGTCCCATTTTTTGTCCCCATCCACTGTAGGGAGGCGCACTTCCCTCTTGACAAACTGTTATAACTGTATATAATGTATATATACAGAATAAACAGAGGTGACCCTATGACCGTTCTGATCGACAACAAAAGCGGCACTCCCATCTACGACCAAATCTATTCCCAAATCAAAAGCCAGATCATCAGCGGCAGCCTGGGGGAGGACGAGATGCTCCCCTCCATCCGCTCCCTGGCCAAGGACCTGCGAATCAGCTTCATCACCACCAAGCGGGCCTACGAGGAGCTGGAAAAAGAGGGCTTTATCTACACCGTCCCCGGCAAGGGCTGCTATGTGGCCAGGAAAAACACCCAGCTGCTCCAGGAAGAGCATCTGAAGCAAATCGAGGAACACATGGAGCAGATCATCCGTCTGGCGGCGGCCTGCAATCTGTCCCGGGAGGATATTTTGGAAATGATGAAATCAGAGTTGGAGGACATGGCATGAACGCACTGGAAATGAAAAACGTAACCAAACGCTTCCCCGGCTTTCAGCTGGAGAATATGAACCTCACCCTGCCCAGCGGCTGCGTCATGGGCCTCATCGGTGAAAACGGCGCCGGAAAAAGCACCACCATCCGGCTGATTCTGGATATGCTCCACAGCGACAGCGGCTCCATCACCATTCTGGGCCGGGACAGCCGGGAAAACCCCCGCTTGACCAAGGAAGAGGTGGGGGTGGTGCTGGACGAAATCGGCCTGCCGGAATGCCTGAACACCCGTCAGGTGGGCAAGGTGATGGCGGGCAGCTTCCGCCACTGGAACCAGGCGGAATACGACCGCATCATAAAGCGCTTCCAGCTGCCGGAGGATAAGGCCTTCAAAACCTTTTCCCGGGGCATGAAAATGAAGCTGGGCATCGCCGTGGCCATGTCCCACGGGGCCAAGCTTCTGCTGCTGGATGAGCCCACCGGCGGACTGGACCCGGTGGTGCGGGACGAGGTGGTAGAGATGTTCAGCGACTTCACCCGGCAGGAGGACCACTCCATCCTGATTTCCTCCCACATCGTCAGCGATTTGGAAAAGCTCTGCGACTACATCGCCTTCCTCCACAAGGGCAGGCTCCTGCTGTGCGAGGAAAAGGATCAGCTCCTGGCGGAATACGGCATGCTCCACTGCCCCGCCGAGGCTCTGGAGGAATTGGACCCGGAGGCGGTGCTCTACCGGAAAACCACGCCCTACGGCGCCCAGGCCATTGTCCGCCGGGAGTCGGCGCCCCCGGGACTGAAGCTGAGCCCCTTAAGCATCGAGGAGCTGTTTGTATTCATGGTAAAGGAGGAGCGGTAAGATGAAAGGACTGCTTTTAAAGGATTTTTACATGACGGTCAAATACTGCCGCACCTATCTGCTCATTGGCATTGTGTTCATCGCCGTGTCCTTTGCCGGGGCGGAGAGCCAGAACATGTTTTTCGTGTTCTATCCCTGCCTGCTCTGCGGCATGATTCCCGTGAATCTGCTGGCCTATGACGAGCGCAGCCGCTGGCTGGAATACAGCGGCACCCTGCCCTGCACCAAGGCCCAGCTGGTATCGGTGAAATATCTTGTGGGTGTAATCGTCCAGGGCGTCATGCTGCTGGCGGTGGGCATTGCCCAGGCGGTGCGGATGAACCTGGCGGGCAGCTTCCGGCTGGGGGAATACGGCATGATTATGGCGGCGATTTTTGCCATGGCCACCATCACCTCCTCCATCAGCCTGCCCTTTATGTTCCGCTGGGGAGTGGAAAAGGGACGGATCGCCCACTACTGCATGATCGGCTTCGTCTGTGCCGCAGGGTATCTGGGCTCCGTGCTTTTCACCGAAAGCGGGAAAGTGACGGCAGCCGGCAGCCTGGTACCCTGGGCGATGATTCTGCTGGGCACCGCCATCTATGCCGCCTCCTGGCTGGTCTCCATTGCCCTGTATCAAAAAAGAGAAGTGGCGTAAACGCTTTTATTCCTTGGTGAGGGCCTCCGCCAAATCGCTGATGCGCCGGGCGGCGTCCTTGGGAATGATGCTGCGCTGGCACTGGGCCATGTGCTCCAGCTTATCCTTTTGGTCCAACAGCCCCAGAAGCTGCTCCAGAGCGCCGGGGGTAAGCTCCGCTTCCCAGGCCATGCCGGTCTGGGTGAAGAACCGGCGGTTCCGGTTCTCGCAGCCGGGGATGGGCGGCAGCAGCGCCAGGGGCACCTCCATCACCGCCGCCTCCGTGGTGGATAGTCCTCCGGGCTTGGTCAGATACAGATCGCAGGCCCGGAGATACTCCGGCATCCGGTCCGTTTTTCCCAGCAGCCGCACCCGGTCCCCAAAGCGCTTTTCCAGGGAACTGCACACAGACCGGTTGCTGCCGCAGATGGCAATCAGGTCATAATTCTGTCCCTGGGTCACCTGGAGCAGCAGGGAGATGGCCTTTTCCAGCTTGCCCGCGCCGATGCTGCCCCCAGCAATCAGCAGATACCGTCGGTCCTGTGCCAGGTTCAAAGCCTGTCTGGCCTGCTCTGTGGTGATCGGTCGGCAAAAGTCCCCACGGACGGGGATGCCCAGAGGATAGATCCGCTCCTGGGGGATGCCCCAGGCGGAGAATTCCCCGGTGAGCATGGGCGACGGGGTCACGTAGGCGTCGCAGTCCACCTCCTCCATAAAGGGGATGCAGGTGTAGTCCGTGGTGATGAACAGGGTTTTGGGGATGGTCACCCCGTGGTTTTTCAGATAGGTGAGCATTTCCGCTGGGAACAGGTGGGTCATCACGATCACATCCACCGGATGCTGACGGAGGTAATCCGCCAAAGCATCGGCGGCGTGTCCGTTGGCGAAATACACCGGAGAACGCCAGGGCAGCCGGCGGTAGGCATTGCCGATGGCATAGATGGCCCCGAAGCCCCCAGGCGCGGCCTGGGCCAGGTCAATATAGGCATGGTCCACCCTTTCCGCCAGCTTCCCCCCGGAAAGATCAAGAGGATTCAATAAGGTAACGCCGTGGCCCCGGCGCAGCAATTCCTCCTGCACCGCCGCTGCGGCGGAATTATGCCCGCCGCCGGTGCCGCAGGATAAGATCAACACTTCCACAATAATTCTTCTTTCTTCGTTTGTTTACAGCAGCTGCACCTGCATGGCCTCTCGGGGCTCCTTGCTCATGTGCAGCCGCAGGCAGACCACGCAGGTCATGAGGAAGAAGCCCAAAAGCATCTCCGCCGGCTGGCCGGTGAGCGCCATACAGATGAGGCCCCCCAGATAGGCCGCGATGGTTCGCTGGAAATGGGGGGAGATTCGCACCACCAGGGAGAAAAAGAGAAAAGAGCCGATGAAAAGGCCCAGGGGCTGCCACGCCGGCAGAAGACCCAGCAGGCAGCCGAAGCTCACCGCGATGCCTTTGCCACCCCGGAAGCCATAGAACACCGGAAAGGCGTGGCCCACCACCGGAGCCGCCACCACCAGAGCCAGGGCCAGCCTGGGGAAGGCATCGCCGCCCCGCAGGAACAGCCACACCGGCAGAAAGCCCTTTATGAAATCCCCCAGAAGCGTCCCCGCACCGCAGGCAAAGCCGCCGTACCGAAAGGCGTTGGAGGTACCGGGGTTTTCGTCCTTACTGGTGGCGAGAATGTCCTTGCCCATCAGTCCGGCAAGGACCCGGGCAAAGAGCACACTGCCGGAAAGGTAGCCCAACACCACAAATAGCCACACCCGTGTCATGACGCTTCCTCCCCCTCCGGCAGGGTTACCGTAAAGATCACCGCGCCGTTTTTGCTCTCCGCCTGGACAGTGCCCCGGTGGAGCTCCACAATTTTTTTCACGATGGCCAGGCCGACCCCGTTCCCCGCAGAAAAATGGGAACGATCCGCCTGGTAAAATTTTTGAAAAATCCGGCTCAGCTCCTCCGGCGGAATCTGGCCGCTGTTGACGATCTGCACCTGGACCGCCCCGGGCTGCTGAGAAATCCGCACCTGGAGAGGGCCATAGTCCGGGGAGAATTTGATGGCGTTGTGCAGCAGATTGATCCAAACCTCTTTCATCAGTTCCTGGTTGGCCCGGATGGTCACCTCCGGGAATTCCATATCCAGCTCGATGTTTTTCCGGGTCCAGTCGTGCTCCAGCAGCAGAGCCGCCCCCCGGAGCTGCTCGGAGAGGTTGTATTCCGTCACCCCGGTGAGGATGGACTGATTTTCCACCTTGGTCAGCTTCAGCACATTGGTGGCCATGACGGAAAGCCGGGCGGATTCCTCCACAATGGCATCGATGTACTCCCGGCGCTGGCTTTCGTCCAGGTCCGCCCGCTGCAAAAGCTTGGCAAAGCCAGCGATGGAGACGATGGGGGTTTTGAATTCATGGGAGAAATTGTTGACAAAATCCTGCCGGAGCATCTCCGTGTTCCCCAGCTCCTGCGCCATTTTGTTGAAGCTGTTCTCCACCTCCACAAAGGCCGGGAGCATACTCACCGGCTTTTTGAAATGGACCCGGGCCTGAAAATCCCCGTCCGCCAGCCGGTTCATCTGGCTGATGAGCCAGTTGATCGGCCGGAGGGGAATCCGCACCGCCAGCATGGAGAGAATGGTGCCCACAATGACGCTGACCGCGGACATGAAAAGCAGCAGCTGCAAGCTCTCGGGAAACAGCTCCGTCTGGATGGGCAGGATGCCGAACCGGGTGAGCACATAGCTGAGCGCCGCCGCCACGGCCACCGAGGCAGCCAGAATGGCAAAGGTCAAAAGGGCGAAGAGCAACGTGAGGGAAAAGCCGCGTTTTTGATGCTTCATTCCTTTTTCACCGCCTTATAGCCCAGTCCACGCACGGACTCCACGGAGAATTCCTCCCAGCCCTCAAAGCGCTTCCGCAGCCGGCCCACGTGCACCGTCACCGTTTCCCAGCCGGTTTCGCAGTCCATGCCCCAGATTTCATCCATCAGCTGAATCCGGGTGAAGATTTTCCCCGGGTAGGACAGGAGCTTATACAGCAGCAGAAATTCCTTTTTCGGCAGTACCTGAACCTCCCCCCGGCGGGACACGGTAAAGGAGTCGTAATCCAGCACCACATCTCCGATGACGATCTGCCGGTCGCTGACGATTTTTGCCCGACGCAAAAGGGCCTTGATCCGCAGCAGCATCTCCTCCTCGTCGATGGGCTTGGTGATGTAGTCGTCGGTGCCCACCAGGAAGCCTCGGTGCTTGTCCTCCGGCAGCTGCTTGGCAGAGACCATCAAAATGGGCAGGGTGTTGTTGCTCTCCCGCAGTGTGGCGGTGAACTGGTAGCCATCCAGATTGGGCATCATGATATCCAGCACCACCAGATCGATGTGCTCCCGGTCCAGCACCGCCAGGGCCTCCTGGCCGTCCACGGCGGTGAATACCCGGTAGTGCTCCGCCTCCAAAATGGCTTTCATCAAGAGCCGGGTGTTTTTATCGTCATCGGCTACCAGAATATTGACCATGGCAGCTCCCTCCTTTTGACCATACAATAAACGCTTTTCCCCCATTCGTCAAGAAATTCGGGAATAAATTACCACGGGATTCTAAACCCAAAGAAAACAAAGCCCCTTGACGATCTCAATGGAATGGAATATCATACAAAAAAACGCTCACCGGCTTTTCGCCGTAAGAAGATCAATTGGAATTTGTCAGTATGTGTTCGTAGGGAACGGATTTATCCGTTCCGCCAGGTAACGTTTTTATGGGGTGCACGTTGAATGGAAAAATGTTGAAAAAGCAATCCGTTTCCATCCAACGAACTACGGATGTTCACCGACGTTTCGGAACGGATAAATCCGTTCCCTACGAAAAACACCAATTTTCGCAATACTGAATCGAACCGACAGGCCCATCAGGTACTTTCAGGAGGATGTCATGGAAAAGAACGAAAAACACATTTTGATTCTCAGCGATTTTGTGGGCTACGGCAATGTGGCCATGGCAACCTCCCGGGGGGTACTCACCAAAATGGGCCACCGGGTTTACTGCCTGCCCACGGCGCTGATTTCCAACACCTGGAATTTCGGCCCCTGCGCCCAGCTGGACACCACCGGCTACCTGAAAGAGGCGCTAAATACCTGGCAGCAGCTGGGCTTCCCCCTGGACGGGGTACTGCTAGGCTACATCGCGGGAGCGGAACAGGCGGAATTTCTGCTCCGGCAGTGCCACACCTGGCACCGGGCGGGGGTGACCCTTTTCCTGGACCCCATTTTCGCCGACAACGGCAAGCTCTACCATGGCATCACCCCGGAGCGACTGGACTTTCTGCGGCAGCTTCTGCCCCTGGTGGACTATGCGTTGCCCAATTTCTCCGAGGTTCAATTCCTGACGGGCGCCCAGGAGCCTCTGGATGCCCTGGCGGAGCTGCAAAGGCTGGGGCTTCGCCATCCGGTGATTACCGGCGCGCCCTGGGAGCATGGCCGGGCGGTGCTGCTGGCCCAGGGGGAGGAGCGGCTTGCCCTGCCCTATACGCCCATTCCCGGAAATTTCCCCGGGGCGGGGGACGCCTTCAGCGCACTGTTCACCGGAGGAATTCTCTCCGGTCTCTCCCCCCAGGACAGTGCCCGGGAGGCCATTCAAACCACCGGAAAATGGCTTGAAAGAAGCCTGCGGGAGGATTGGAAAGGCATGGGCCTGCCGGTGGAGCGGTATTTTTGATAAATCTCAACAGTTTAGAAAAAGTGCTTAAAATCCCCCCAGCGGCGAGCCGCTGGGGGAAAAATGATGGTTGGAAATCAGCCGTTCTTCAAATCCACGGTGGAAAGGTCCCATTCCTCGTGAATCTTGGGCACGTCGGAAATCAGCCGCTTGGTATAGGCTGCCTGGGGATTCAGAATCACCTCGTCCGCCTTGCCGTACTCCACGAACTTGCCGTGCTCCATGATGTACACGGTGTCGGAAATGTAATAGGCCAGGCCGATGTCGTGGGTGATGAAGATGATGGTCATGCCGATCTCATCCCGCAGCTGGAGCAGCATGTCCAGAATGGTGGCCCGGGAACAGGCATCCACCATGGAGGTGGGCTCGTCAGCCAGCAGAATCTTGGGCTTGAGCAGGAAGATACGGGCAATCATCAGCCGCTGCATCTGGCCGCCGGAGAGCTCGAAAGGATACTTATTGGTCAGCTCCGCGAATTTCAGGTTGACGAAGGAGCAGGCCTCGGTCATCATTTCGATTTTCTTCTCCATGGGCAGGTTCTTGCCGCCCCGCATATTGATGCAGTCCAGCAGCACGGAGTCGATCTTGTGGAAGGAGTTATAAGAGGAGAACGGGTCCTGGAAGATGGCCTGGATGCCTTTCCAGTAGGCGTTTCTCTTCTTGCCGGTGGAGATGTCCCGGGGCTGGCCCTGGAAGAGGATTTCACCCTCGGTGTGGTTCAGCAGGCCCAGCAGAATCTTGGACAGAGTGGTTTTGCCGGAGCCGGACTCGCCCACGATGGAGACGAACTCGCCCTCGTGGAAGTCGAAGCTCACATCGTTGACGGCAATGGTCTTCTTATCGCCGAAGCCGAAGACTTTGGTCACATGGCGGCCGCTGAGGCACAGGGGGGCATTGGAAAAATCCTTGGAAGCAACAATTCTGTCCTCATTCATGGCTGTAAACCTCCTTCAGTTCATCCAGGCTCAGCAGGCAGCGGTACATCCGGTCCTCTCCGAAGGCCTTCTCCGGAACGGTGTAGAATTTGCACTCGGGCTTTGCATATTTGCAGCGCTCCGCGAACCGGCAGCCATTGGGCGGATGCTTCAGGTTGGGAGGCGTGCCGGGAATGGCGGTAAGCTTGTGGCCACGGGTGCCCTCTTCGGGAACCAGGATGGAGCCCATGAGGCCGTGGGAATAGGGATGGGTGGGGTCGAAGACCATTTCCTTGGCGGTGCCCCGCTCCACGATCTGACCGGCGTACATGACCATGATATCGTCGGTGACGTTATACAGCAGGGGCAGCTCGTGGGTGATGAACACCATGGCCTTGATATGGCCCTTTTCCATGAGCTCCCGCATCATCCTGATAACCATCTTCTGACTGGTCACGTCCAGAGCGGAGGAGGGCTCGTCGGCAATGAGCACCTTGGGGTTCAGGATGGTGGACACGGCAATGACGGTACGCTGCTTCATACCGCCGGACAGCTCCACGGCGTGCTGGTCCAGCACCTTGGCGGGCAGACCCAGCTCGGCGAAGCGGGCCTCCGCCATCTCCCGGATGGCCTTTTTGTCGGCCTTGGGGTCATGGGCGTGGACCACGTCCTCGATGAAGCGGATGATTTTCTGCGTAGGGTTCAGGGCGTTCATGGCCGCCTGGGGGATGTAGGCAATTTCAGTGCCCAGGATGGTTTTCCGCACCGTATCCGGGTCCATGCCGGAGATATTTTTCCCGTCGATGATGATATCGCCGCTCATATAGTGCAGCGGGGGGAAGTAGTAGCCCATCAGGCTCAGGGCCAGGGTGGACTTGCCGCAGCCGGACTCACCGGCGATGCCCAAGGACTTGCCCTCTTCAATTTTAAAGGAGACCCCGTCCACCGCGTAGACACTCTCGCCGAAGCGGGTGACATATTTGGTTTTCAGGTTCCGGACCTCCAGCATGACACGGCCGGAGGACTTCTTTTCCATGTTCTCGTTCGCCATAACTGCCTCCTTAGTCTCTCAGGGTGGGGTTGAAGACCTGATCCAGACCGGTGTTCATCAGGTTCAGGGAGAAAGAGATGAGGGTGATGGTCAGGATCACGGGGAAATAAGCCCACCAGGCACCGCCGATGTGTGCGGAGAAGCTCATTGCCCAGTTCATCATCAGGCCCAGGGTGGGGGTAACGGTGGTCTTGGGACCCAGACCCAGCAGAGAAAGCTGTGCTTCGCTGAGGATGCCGGAGGAAACCTGGAGGATGAACGCCATCACCACGTAGGAGGCGATGTAAGGAAGAATATCCGTGACCACGATCCGGATCAGGCTGTGGCCGGAGAGCTTGCTGAGGTTCACATGGTCCCGGTTCCGCAGGGAGATGACCTGGCTGCGGACGCTACGGGCAGTCCAGGGCCAGCTGGTGAAGCCGATGACCACGGCCACTGTGGTGGGGCCGCGGAGCTCCGGGCTGATGGAATAGGAGATCAAAATCAGCAGGATGAAGCCGGGAATGACGGTGAACAGGTTGGTGACGAACATAATAAGATCATCCACAATACCGCCGATATAGCCGGAGAGCAATCCCATCACCAGGCCCAACAGCGTGGCTACAACACCTGCCACCAGGCCGACCACCAGAGAGGTTTTGGTAGCGCCCACCAGCTCTTTCAGCACATCCCGTCCGAAGTTGTCGGTGCCCAGGGGGAGAATCTTCACATTGGTGATGGCATTCACGTTCACATAGTCGGTCTTTTTAATGGTGCTCAGGGTTTCGCCCTCGGACATAACGGTGAGGTTCTCGGCAGTCTGCAGATCCAGCAGGGCATCGTTCAGCCGCTTATATTTCTTTTGTGCAGCAGAGGTCATGCCCTTGGGCTTGAAAGAGGCATCATAGTTGGCATGCCAAAGCTCCAGCAGCGCCTCGGTATCCTGGTAGTCGACGCCCTCCAGGTCCACGCCCTTGAGGCCCAGCCATTCTACCATCAGCACCCGGTCGGAATCGCTGAGGGCCTTGGCCAGCCGCTTGTCATCAGCATCGGCAATACGCAGAGTCTCCCGCTCCCGGTCGGGGTTGGTTTTGGCGGCATCGTACAGGGAAACGTAGGTGCCGGGCTTGGCAAAGGTGCCAACGCCGATCTGCTCCAGGGGGCTGCCGGGATTGATGAGAGGATAGACAATGATGGTGACAAGCAGGAACACAAAGATCACAAAGCCCGCCACGAATTTTCCGGAATGGAAGACATTACGCAGTGTATTTTTCATGGTGATATCCCCCTTTCTCAGTCCACCTGAGCGGCCTTGACGCGAGGATCAATGAAGCCGTAGATAATGTCCAGCAGGAAGTTCGCCAGCAGCACCATGATGGTAATAATCAGGGTGCAGGCAGAAATCAACGGATAGTCGGCAGCCACAATGGCCTTATACATGGTGTTGCCCAGGCCGGGGTAGGAGAAAATTTTCTCCGCCACCAGGGCGCCGCCCATCATGGTGCCCAGGCTCATGGCGAGGCCCGTGATCTGGGGCAGCATGGCGTTGCGGAACACATAGCCAACGATTTTGCTGTCCTTAATGCCCAAAAAGCGGCTGTACTTGACGTAGTCGGCATTCAGCTCATAGATGGACATGGAGCGCATGCCGATGGCCTGGCCGCCGATGCTGATGATGACGATGGACCAGAAAGGCAGCTGATAGTGGGAAATCACGCTCTTAATAAAGGGCCAGGACAGATTGGGAATCATATCGGCCGCGTAGCCGCCTGCCAAGGGCGCAATTTTCAGATTGACACCGAAGACGACCAGCAGCACAACTGCCATAGCGAAGGCAGGTACATTTCCAAAGAAAATAGATACTGGGAGCAGGACCTTGTCAAAGCCCTTTCTCAAGTATGCAGCCATTGCGCCAAGGACATTGCCCAGAATCCAGCCGACCAGGATGGCAGGCAGCTGCAGCGCCACAGTCCAGCCGACGGAAGAAGCCAGAATATCACTGACCTCACGGGGATACTGGCTAAAGGATTTGCCAAAGTTACCATGCAGCATATTCTTAACGAACATACCGAACTGTACAATCATAGGCTTGTTGGTGCCAAACTCTTCCTGGTAGTGCTCGTAAATCTCACGCACAGCTGCGGCATCGGACATACCCGCAGCCAGCTTGCCGGTGATGGAAGAAACAGGATCAGACGGCATCAGCCTGGGAAGAATAAAGTTCAAAATGACGGCAAACACCAGGGTGATCAGGAACCACAGCAGTTTTTTGCCAAAGTATTTGCGATAGCCTTTCATTTTCTCTCCCTCCTGGATAAACGATTAAGTAGAAGAGCCATGCTCCGGTTTCCCGGAGCATGGCCACTGCGTTCGTTAGGTATTAGCCAACAAGCTCCAGCTCGTACAGGGCAGCGATGCCGTAGCCATCGGTGCAGTCCGCGGGAGGAATGTTGCGGCCGTCATCGGCGGAGGGGAAGTTGGTCCAAACAGTCTCGTTGACAGTGTGGAACAGGGAAGGACGATACATCAGGGAGAAGCTGGGCACATCGGTCAGGTAGATCTTAACCAGCTCGGTGTACAGCTCAACCAGCTTGTCCTGGTCGGTGGTCAGGGGGATCTCTTCCAGGATCTTGTCAGCCTCTTCGTTCACGTACTGACCCCAGTTGCCGCTCCAGTTGTTCTGCAGGCCAACGAACTGGCTGGACAGGAACTGGTTGCAGCGGCCCCAAGGCATAGAGGGAGAAGCGGAGTCGGGAGACCACATAAAGATGGCGTAATCGGTCTGGTCGGGATCAGTGAAGCGGGTCTGCATGATGTCCCACTCAGGATACTCGGGCTCGATGGAGATGCCGATCTTGTCGCCAGCGGCGGCAACGATCTGCATGGCAGCCTGCCAGTCGGACCAGCCGTTGGGGCAGACAGCGTTCAGGGAGATCTTCTCACCGTTGTACTCACGCCAGCCGTCGCCATCGGTATCCACCAGGCCAGCCTCGTCCAGCAGGGCGTTGGCGCCTTCGATGTCGTTGCCGGCCCACTGCAGATCGGCAACAGCCTCATGATCGTACAGAGCCTGCTCACCGGCGGTGGGGTTCATCAGGGAGCGGGGAACATCGGCGAAGGTGGGGGACTGGTTGGTCATAGCGTTGGCAATGATGGCTTCGTAGTCGGTAGCCATGGCGATGGCCTTCCGCAGGGCGGGGTTCTCAGCAACCACGGGGATGTTCATGTTGTACCATGCGGTAGGCATGGTCAGGCAGACACCGTAGGGAGCTTCATCGTAGAAAGTGGAGATGGGCAGATCGTCTTCCAGCCACAGGTTCTGCACGTTGGCAATGAACAGCTGGGCCACGTCAACCTCACCGGCCTTCAGAGCCAGCTCGGAAGCGGCGTTGTCGGCATAGATGTTGTGCGCCAGGTACTTGGGAACAGGCAGCTTGCCCCACATGGACTCGTCCTGGCCCCAGTAGTTGTCGTCACGGATCAGGACGACCTTCTGATCATCGGCATAGTACTTGGTGTAGGGGCCGCTCCAGACAACGTCTTCACCGGCATCGTTCAGGATCTTGGTGGGGTCGTTGTCGTTGCGCTCGCACAGGGTGGTGATCCAGGCAGCCTGGGCGATGGGAGTGCCGGTCAGGAAGTCCTCAACCTTCAGGGGGTTGACGGGCTTGCCGTCCTCGGTCAGCTTGGAGGTGATAACCAGGGTCTTGTCGCCGGTGGCTTCCATGCCTTCGATGTAGGCCTTGAAGCCGGCGCCGGTGCCGTTGTTGGTCAGGACGCCAACATCCCAGGTGGCAACCACGTCAGCGGCGGTGACGGGGGTTCCGTCGGACCAGTGAGCGGCATCCTTCAGGGTGACGGTCATGGCGGTCAGGTCCTCGTTCCACTCGTAAGAATCGGCCAGCAGGGGCTTCTTCTCACCGGTCAGGAAGTCGAACATAAACAGGGTTTCGAACATCACGGTGCGGTAGCCACCGGCGTTGCCGGCGATGGCCATGGAGTTGTTCTGGTTGGTGCCAACAATGTTCCAACTGTTGACGGAGCCCCACTGCTGACCTGCAAAATACAGGGTCTCTTCCCGGGGCAGGGTGACGTCGCTGGCAGAAGCAGTGACTGCGATTCCGCAGATCATAGCAACGGCCAACAGCATCGCGAGAAGCTTGGACATTTTCTTCATGATGAATCCTCCTTTTATTTTGTTAAAGCCCTCATGGGCCATAACGACTTTTTAACCAGGAGCACTCATCAATATCCATTCTTTCATCCTGAAAGAATGAAAGAGAAAAAGGAGCGCTCCTTTTTGAAAAATTTTAAATTTTACGAACCGTGGCTCCGGTAACGAGGGAGCAGGAGATCACTCGGGTACAGGGCAGGTAGCCTCTGCCCTCCTCCACGGCTCTTGCCAGCTCCTCTGCCACGGCCACGCCGATGGCATCGGTATTCTGCTGGACGGTAGTGAGGGACACGACCTTTCCCACGGAGATGCCGTCGTAGCCGGCGGCGCTCACATCCTCGGGAATGGACAGCCCCATGGCCTCCAGCTCCCGCTTGCCGCCGAAGAACGAAAAATCATCGGGATACAAAATGCAGCTTGGTGGCTCCGGCAGCTCCATCAGCTTTCTAGTGGCCTCCGCCGAGCCCTTGCCGGAGTGGTAGCGGCAGTGACAGATATATTCCTCGGGAATGGTCAGGCCCAGCCGGGTACAGGTGTTGAAAAAGCTGGACATGCGAATCCGGGTCACGGCATTGTCGTCGCCGAAGATGATGGCGATTTTTCGGTGTCCCTGGCTGTAGACGTACTCCACCAGCTCCCGGATGCCGCTGACGTTGTCGGACTCGATGCAGCTGCAATTGTCGAAATGGTAGTCCACGGAAACCACCGGAACGCCGGAACGAACCAGCTCCTGAGCGGTGGGTGCGGCATTGTCCGCCACCAGCACCGCCACGCCGTCGCAGTTGCGGAAGCGGACATGGCCTGCGTAGTCGCTGCCCCAGGGTCCCGGGTGATCGCTGATGAGGGTGATGTCGTAGTGCAGCTCCTCGGCCCGCCGCTTAAAGCTATTGAGAATATAGGCGAAGTGCTCGTGGGTCAGGCCGCTTTTGGTGCCGTCGCTGAAAATGACGCCAAGATTGTGGGACCGGCTGGTTTTCAGGGAGCGGGCGGCAGCGCAGGGGGTGTAGCCCATCTCCGCCGCGGCTTTTTGAATCCGGCTGGCGGTTTCCGCACTGATGTCCGGGGCGCCGTTGAGGGCCTTGCTGACTGTGGCAACGGAAACGCCACACTGCTTGGCCAGCATCTTTAATGTTACCATGTCGATTCCTTACTGCCGTACACGCGGCTTAGTCGAAAACGTTTACTTTCGGTCTGATTATATGTTCTCAAAATCCATCTGTCAATAGTTGTGAGGAAAAAATCAAGATTCCATGAATTATTTGTGAATAATGCCAAAGCAGGCCATTCCGCTTTGGTCATTCAGACAATGGCCCATTTTAAAATATGATTTGTATGTTGACTTTTGACAGAAGATAGCGTATAGTGTTCTCGCTGAATTGTTAATTCTCACGAAAACGTATTCGGAGGTAATGGATTTATGGAAAAGCTCACTTTAAACGGCGCCTGGACCCTGGATATCCCCGGCAGCTCCTTCCCCCGGGTTAACGCCACCGTCCCCGGCTCTGTGTATCACGATCTGCTCACCGCCGGGCAGATTCCCGACCCGTTCTATCGGGACAGTGAAAACGAAGCCCTGAAAATCATGGACAATGATTTTGTCTACAGCCGGAGCTTCACCGTCCCCGCCGGGCTGCTGGAAAACGACGCGGTGGTGCTCCGCTGCGAGGGACTGGACACCCTGGCCACCGTCACCGTCAACGGCACCGTTGTCGGCACCGGCAAGAACATGCACCGGACCTATGAGTTCGACGTAAAGGATGTGCTTCATCCCGGTGAGAACCAGATCACCGTAAAATTCGACTCCCCCACCCGGTTCATCAAGCAGGCCTACGCCGAGAGCCGGGCCGACGGCTCCTCCGACGCCATGGTGGGCTTCCCCCTGCTGCGGAAGGCCCACTGCATGTTCGGCTGGGACTGGGGTCCCCGGCTGCCGGACGCAGGCATCTGGCGGGATATTTCCATTCTGGGCATCCGCACCGCCAGGATCCGGGATGTGTATGTGGTGCAGCACCATGAAAATGGCAAGGTCACCCTGGAGGTAAACACCCACATCACCCAGGTCACCGGCTCCGCCCCGGTTTCCGTCAAGGTTACCGCCCCCGACGGCACCGTGTTCACTGCTCAAGGAGAAAAGGCCGTCATTGAAATCGAAAATCCCCAGCTCTGGTGGCCCAACGGTCTGGGCGAGCAGTCGCTGTACCAGGTGGAGGTCACCCTGGGTGACGGGCTGGACAGCTGGAACAAAAAAATCGGCCTGCGGACCCTCACCGTCAGCCGGAAAAAGGACCAGTGGGGAGAGAGCTTCTGCCACTGTGTCAACGGGGTGGATGTGTTCGCCATGGGCGCGGACTACATTCCCGAGGACAATCTGCTGCCCCGGGTAAATCCCCAGCGCACCCGGCGTCTATTAGAGGATGCCAAGGCCGCCAACATGAACTGCATCCGGGTCTGGGGCGGCGGCTACTATCCCGAGGACTATTTCTACGACACCTGCGACGAGCTGGGTCTGCTGGTGTGGCAGGACTTCATGTTCGCCTGCGCCGTGTATAACCTCACCGAGGATTTTGAGGAGAACATCCGGGCTGAGTTTGTGGACAACATCCGCCGACTGCGTCACCACGCCTCCCTGGCCCTGTGGTGCGGCAACAACGAGATGGAGCAGTTTGTGGCCTGCGACGAGTGGGTCAGCTCCCTCCGGCAGAAGGCGGACTACATCAAGATGTATGAGTACATCATCCCCAAGGTCTTGAAGGAGGAGGACCCCCAGACCTTCTACTGGCCCGCTTCCCCCTCCAGCGGCGGCAGCTTCGACGCCCCCCAGGACCCCAATCGGGGCGATGTGCACTACTGGGATGTGTGGCATGGCCTGAAGCCCTTTACCGACTACCGGAACTACCTGTTCCGCTACGTGTCCGAATTCGGCTTCCAGAGCTTCCCCTGCATGGAGACCATCGAGGCCTTCACCGCCCCCGAGGACCGGAACGTGTTCTCCTATGTGATGGAGAAGCACCAGAGAAACGCTTCCGCCAACGGGCGAATCGTGTCCTATCTGTCCCAGATGTACCTCTATCCCGGTGATCTTTCCAACCTGGTGTATGCCTCCCAGCTGCTGCAGGCCCAGGCCATGCAGTACGGCGTGGAGCACTGGCGGCGGAACCGGAACGACGAGCGCTGCATGGGCGCCGTGGTGTGGCAGCTCAACGACTGCTGGCCCGTGGCAAGCTGGGCCTCCATCGACTATTTCGGCCGCTGGAAAGCCCTGCACTACTACGAGAAGCGGTTCTTCTCCCCCGTTCTGATCTCCTGCCACGAAGAGGGCATTCTCAGCCAGAACACCAACGTCAACGCCGAGCCTTTCGATCTGAAGAAGACCGCCCAGCTGAATGTGAGCAACGAGACCCTGATGAGCTTCACCGGCAAGGCCCACTGGGCACTGCGGCGGCCCGACGCTTCCGTGATTGAAAGCGGCAGCTTCGATGTGACCGTCGGACCCATGAGCGCCCTCTGGCTGCCCTTGCAGGACTTCTCCGACCAGGCCACCTACGACTGCTACTATTCCTATGAGCTGGTGGATGAAGCAGGCGTCACCGTGGGCGAGGGCAGCGTGCTCTTCTGCGCGCCCAAGCATTTCCACTTCGCCGATCCTCAGCTGGAGGCTCACATTGAGGGCGACGAGATCGTGGTCACCGCCAAGACCTACGCCCGGAGCGTGGAGCTGATGGCCGGTGCCGACACCCTGCTCAGTGACAACTATTTCGACATGAACGCCGGCACCAAGCGGGTGAAAATCCTCCGGGGCGAGGCCAAAGAGGTCAAAGCCAGAAGCGTTTACGACATCCGCTAATATCCCCATACAAAACAACGAGGCTGCCCGCAAAGGCAGCCTCGAATTTTATCTTCGTCCCAATTGCCAAAAGGCCACGGCGCTGGCGGCGGCCACGTTCAGGGAATCCACCCCGTTGGACATGGGGATTTTGACAGTGTAGTCGCAGCGGGCGATGGTGGTGGGCGCCAGGCCGTCCCCCTCGGTGCCCAGGACAATGGCCAGCTTTTCCGCCCGGGCCAAAGCGGGATGGTCGATGGGCACGCTGTCGTCACAAAGGGCCATGGCAGCGGTCTGAAAGCCCAATTTTCGGAGCATGTCCTGCCAGTCGGGCCCCAGATAGCACCAGCTCACCTGGAACACGGTGCCCATGCTCACCCGGGCAGACCGGCGGTAGAGGGGATCGGTGCAGCCGGGGGTGAGCAGCACTGCCTCCATCCCCAGGGCGGCAGCGGAGCGGAAAATGGCCCCCAGGTTGGTGGGGTTCATCACATCCTCCAGCACCGCCACCCGGCGCTTCCCCGGCAGAATGTCCTGGGGGTCCGAAAGGGGCGGACGGTACATGGCGCAGAGCATCCCCCGGGTGAGCTGGAATCCGGTGAGCTGGGTTAATACCGGCAGCGGTGCGGTGTACACCGGCACCTCTCCGCAGGCTTCAATTGCCTCCATGGCCTCCTGATTGCAGTGGCCCCGCTCCACCAGCAGGGAAACCGGCCGGCAGCCGGCGGCCAGGGCCCGCTGAATCACCTTGGGACTCTCGGCAATGAACATTCCCTTTTTGGGCTCGAACCGGTTCAGCAGCTGGGCCTCGGTGAGCCGGGCAAACACATCCAGCTCCGGGGCATGGAAATCCGTAATTTCAATAAAATCTTTCATGAGCTTGCTCCCGGTTTCCGCAAAGTCATCGCTCTTCCCGGAAGTAGGAAAGGCCCAGGCTCTCAGGGGGCTGGTCCTCCCGCTTGTTCCGCATGCTGGTCATCACCAGCACGATGATGGTAACCACATAGGGAAGCATTTTATACAGCTCTTTCATGGCCAGGTTGGCGCTGGGCAGGAACAGGTACAGAATGTACAGTCCGCCGAAGAGGATGGAGCTGAGAATGCCCACATTGGGCCGCCAGATGGTGAAGATCACCAATGCGATGGCCAGCCAGCCCCGGTCGCCGAAGCCGTTGTTGGACCAGACGCCGTTGGCATAGTCCATCACGTAGTACAGCCCGCCCAGGCCAGCGATCATGCTGCCGATGACGGTGGCGGCGTACTTATATTTGGCAATGCTGATGCCTGCCGCATCGGCAGTGGCGGGATTCTCGCCCACGGCCCTCAAATGCAGCCCCACCCGGGTGTGGCCCAGCACGTAGGAAGCAAGCAGCGCCAGGGCAATGGCCAGGTACGCCAGGAAGCCATAGGAGAAAAAGAGCTGTCCAATGGCACCGGTGGTTTTGGCAAAGGGCAGGGTGGTACGGAAAAAGGAGCTGGTGGCCGTGAGAGAGATGGAGGGCACATCCGCCCCGGTGAGCTTGATCAGGGAGCCGCCGAAGAAATTGCCGAAGCCCACGCCGAAGGTGGTCATGGCCAGGCCCGTAACATTCTGATTAGCCCGGAGGGTGACGGTGAGGAAGCAATACAGCAGCCCCATCAGCGCGGAGCCTAAGAGGCAGCCCAGCATGGGAAAGAGAATGGCGGGGAGGGCGTGCATCTGCCCGGCGGCGGACTGCTCATAGAGGAACGCGCCAATGACGCCGCCGATGCCACCCACATACATGATGCCGGGAATACCCAGGTTCAGGTTGCCGGACTTTTCCGTCAGGGTTTCGCCGGTGGAGCCAAAGAGCAGAGGGATGCTCTGCATCACCGCCCGGGGAATAAAGGTCAAAAGGTCAAACATCTCACTTGTCCTCCTTCCTGGATGCCCGGTGCAGGGAAATTTTGTAGCTGATGAAGAATTCACAGCCGATGATGAAGAACAGAATGATGCCGGTGAGGATGTCGCCAAAGGAATCATTCAGCTGGAATTTGGAGGAGATCTCACTGGAGCCCCGGCCCAGGAACACCAGCAGCAGACTGGTGAAAATCATGCCGATGGGGTTGAATTTGGCCATCCAGGACACCATGACGGCGGTGAAGCCCCGGCCACCCGCCGTGTTCACGGTGATGGTGTGGTCGGAACCGCCCACCAGCAGCAGTCCTGCCAGGCCGCAGAGGGCGCCGGAGAGGAGCATGGTGCGGATGATCACCCGGTCCACCTTAATGCCCACATACCGGGCGGTGCGGATGGACTCCCCCACCACGGAGATTTCATAGCCCTGCTTGGACCAGTTGAGGTAGATATACAGCAGCCCTGTGAGGACGGCTACCACCAGAATGGTGAGCAGGTATTTCTGCCCGGCAATGGTGGGCAGCCACCCGGCGTGGCTGTTCTGATTGATGATGCCGATTTTGCCGGAGCCCTTGGGCACCTCCCACACGATGACATAGTAGGCAACCAGCTGGGTGGCCACGTAGTTCATCATCAGGGTGAAGAGGGTCTCGTTGGTGTTCCATTTTGCCTTGAAGAAAGCGGGGATGCCTCCCCAGATGGCACCGGCCAAAAGGGCGGAGGCGATCATGATGGGAATGAGAATCCAGTTGGGCAGCTTGTCCCCCAACAGGATCATACAGGCGGCAGTGGCAAGGCCGCCCATGAGCACCTGGCCCTCGCCGCCCACGTTCCAGAATTTCATCCGGAAGGCGGGGGTCACCGCCAGGGAGACGCACAGCAGCAGCGCCAGATATTGCAGCGTGTTCCAGATTCTCCGGCTGGTGCCGAAGGCACCGGCCCACATGGTTTTATAGATGGCAATGGGGTCCTCGCCGGTCATGGCGGTGGTGACGACGCCGCACACCACCAGGGCCAGCAGGATTGCCACACCCCGGATGGCCCAGGCCGCGTACCAGGGCAGCTCCTTTCTTTTGGAAAGGTGGAAGAGTTTTTGTTTCATCTTATCTTAGCCTCCAACCTTGGTCATCATCAGGCCGATGCGGTTTTTGTCCTGGGGGGTGGGATGCTCCACCAGGCCGCTGACCTTGCCGCCGCAGAGCACCAGAATCCGGTCGCACAGCTCCAGCAGCACATCCAGGTCCTCGCCTACGAACACCACGGCCACGCCTTTCTGCTTCTGCTGGGTCACCAGATCATAAATGGCATAGGAGGAATTGATGTCCAGGCCCCGGACGGCGTAGGCGGTGAGCAGCACCGTGGGGGCGGAGGCAATCTCCCGGCCCACCAGCACCTTCTGCACGTTGCCGCCGGAGAGCCGCCGCACCGGCGTGGAGACGCTGGGGGTGACCACCTCCAATTCCTCCACCACATGCTGCGCCAGCTTTCTGGGGCTCTTCCGGTCGGTGAAGATGGAGCGGCCCTTGCGGAAGGAGCGGAGCATCATATTGTCCGTTAAATCCATGTTGGCAACCAACCCCATGCCCAGCCGGTCCTCGGGGACAAAGGAGAGGGTCACACCCATGGAGGCGATTTCCAGGGGGTCCTTGCCCAGGAGCTCCTCCCGGCTGCCGTCGTCCTCAATATAGCCGATGGTGCCCTTTTCGGTTTTTTGCAGACCGGCAATGGCCTCCAGCAGCTCCTTCTGGCCGCAGCCGGAGATGCCGGCAATGCCCAGGATTTCTCCGGAGCGGGCAGTAAAGGACACATCGTCCAGCTTGAGGATGCCGTCGGGACTTTTTACCGTCAGTCCCTCCACCACCACTCTATTCTTGGGATTCACCGGCTCCGGCCGGTGGATGTTCAGGGAGACCGCGTGGCCCACCATCATGTTGGTCATTTCCTGGGCGTTGGTGTTTTTGGTGAGCATGTCGCCCACGAAGCGGCCCTTATTCAGAATGGCCACCCGGTCGGACAGGGCCTCCACCTCGTGCATCTTGTGGGTGATGATGACAATGGCCTTGCCCGCGTCCCGCATGTTCCGCAGCACGGCGAAGAGCTGCTCCGTCTCCTGGGGGGCCAGCACGGCAGTGGGCTCGTCCAGAATCAGGATGTCGGCCCCCCGGTAGAGGACCTTGACGATCTCCACCGTCTGCTTCTGGGAGACGGACATGTTGTAAATCTTCTGGTCCGGGTCCACATCGAAGCCGTAGGTGTCGCAGATTTCCCGGATTTTCTTCCGGGCCTCATTCAGGTTCAGCCGCCCGGAAAGGCCCAGGACGATGTTCTCCGCCGCAGTGAGCACATCCACCAGTTTAAAATGCTGGTGAATCATGCCGATGCCATGGGCAAAGGCGTCCTTGGGGGAGGAAATGACCACCGGCTTGCCGTCAATGGAGATTTCCCCCTCGTCAGGGAAATAGATGCCGGAGAGCATATTCATCAGGGTGGTTTTGCCGCTGCCGTTTTCCCCCAGCAGGGCCAGGATCTCCCCCCGGTAGATGTCCAGCCACACCCGGTCGTTGGCCAGGACAGTGCCGAAGGCTTTTGTGATGTTCCGCATCTTCACCGCAGGGGTTTTCCCCTCGTCGGGATGGGAAATGTTCTTCTCAATTTCCAAGGGCTTCACGCTCCTTCATATATTTCAAATTGCATATCGGTTTGATTCAGCAAATTGGAATTTGCAGGGTTCGTTGAATTGAAAATGTTTCAACGTGTGCGTAGGGAACGGATTAATCCGTTCCGAAAGGTTGGTGAACATCCGTGGTTTGTTGGATGGTGACGGACC